>RRZU010106661.1_pt1 | contig 20221 bp, 15 predicted proteins | sample 2165561 | NCBI WGS metagenome assembly RRZU01 (sample SAMN10456909, study PRJNA506462) | wastewater metagenome | isolation source: wastewater sludge | place: USA: Moscow, Idaho | reverse complement strand
GGTGTCGGTGGCCAACTGCGCAAGATGCAAAACGGATCCGTGCGGTCGTACGCGTTGGTGATGGTCACCGGCGTTGTCTTCGTCGGTCTCGTGCTGATCCTCGGACAGTGGGTCTGAGGGAGGAGTGGAGATGGATTTCCCCGTGCTCACCGTGCTGGGCCTGCTGCCGATCGTGGGCGGCCTGGTGCTCTTCCTCCCGCTGAAGGCCGCCGCTCGTCCTCTCGGCATTCTCGTGGCCCTGGCCACGTTGGGCGTCGCGATCTGGGCCACCGTGGCCTACAACGACGGCGCCGACCTCAGCACGACGGTCACCTGGATCGCGCCCCTGGGTGCGTACTGGGCCTTGGGCCTCGACGGCATGGGCCTGTCGATGATCGTCATGACCGCCGTCTTGACGCCGGTCGTGCTGTTGGCAGGCTGGAACACCGGCGACCCCGAACGTCCGCGGTGGACGCCCCAGGTGTTCTTCGCCTTGGTGTTGATCCTCGAAGGCATGTCGGTGTTCGTGTTCTCCGCCACCGACCTGCTGCTGTTCTACCTCTTCTTCGAAGCGACGCTGATCCCGATGTACTTCCTCATCGGCGGGTACGGCGGTCGCAAGCGTGCCGCAGCGGCGTTGAAGTTCCTGCTGTACTCGCTGTTCGGCGGGCTGATCATGCTGGCCGCGATCGTCGGCACGTGGGTGGTGTCCGGTGACTCCGGGACTCCGACCTTCCTGATGAGCACGCTGACCGGGCTGGTCATCGACGGGCAGGTCGGACAGTGGTTGTTCATCGGGTTCATGGTGGGTTTCGCCGTCAAGGCCCCGATGGTCCCTCTGCACACCTGGCTGCCCGACACCGCCGAGCAGGCAACGCCTGGAACCTCGATCCTGCTCGTGGGCGTTCTGGACAAGATCGGCACCTTCGGCATGATCCGCTTCTGCCTCGGACTGTTCCCCGAGGCTGCCACGTGGGCGACACCGGTGGTCGTGATCCTCGCGCTCATCTCGATCATCTACGGGGCGCTGGCCGCCATCGGGTCCCCAGACATCTTGCGCCTGATCGCCTACACGTCCATCAGCCACTTCGGCTTCATGGTTCTGGGCATCTTCGCCTTCACGACGCAGTCGCTGACCGGGTCCATGTTCTACATGGTCAACCACGGGTTCTCGACGGCGGCCTTGTTCTTGGCGGCCGGGTTCCTCATCACTCGACGCGGCAGCCAGCGCGTCGCCGACTTCGGTGGCGTGCAGAAGGTGACCCCGGTGTTGGCCGGGGTGTTCCTGGTCTCGGGCCTGTCCGGGCTCGCCCTGCCGGGTATGGCGAGCTTCGTGAGTGAGTTCCTCGTCCTCGCAGGCACGTGGTCGCGCAACCCGTGGATCGCGGGCGTCGCGGCACTCGGCATGGTCTTGTCGGCGGTCTACATCTTGTCGCTGTACCAAAAGACGATGACTGGGCCCCCGACGACGACCACCGCCACACATTTCCGCAGGGACCTCACCGCCGTCGAACGACTGGTGATGGTGCCCGTCTTGGGTGTGCTGCTCGTCTTCGGCTTCTTCCCGCAGCCGATCGTTCAGCTTGTCGAACCAGTGGCGACCGTCAGCATGCAGGGCGCTGATGAGAGCGATCCCGCACCGCAGGCCGAGGGAGTCAAGTGATGCGTTACCAGTTCGCAGTGCCGGAGTTCGATCTGATCGCTCCCATCCTGATCGTGTTTGGTGTCGCCTGTCTGGGAGTCCTCCTCGAGGCGTTCGTGCCCCGCGCGTACCGTTTCGTCCTGCAATCGACGCTGGCGGCCGTGTCGCTGTTCGTGGCCATGGGTTTCACTGTCGTCAACTGGCAGGCCGGGCGGTTTACGCCGGTCGTCAGTGACGCGCTGATGCTGGACGGTCCCACGTACTTCATCTGGTCCATGCTGCTGGTGTTCGCCCTGTTCTCGCTGCTGCTGTTCGGTGAGCGCCAACTCGGCGGCGGCGCGAGCACTTTCGCCGCTGCGGCGGCATCGGTCCCCGGGAGCAAGCAAGAGGCGGACCTGGCCAAGGCGCGCTTGGAGCACACCGAGGTCTTCCCACTCGCACTGTTCTCCCTCACCGGGATGATGGCCTTCCCGGCCGCCAACGACATGTTGACGATGTTCGTCGCGCTTGAGGTCATGAGCCTGCCCTTGTACCTGCTGGCGGGCATGGCACGCCGTCGTCGGCTGCTGTCACAAGAGGCCGCGCTGAAGTACTTCCTGCTCGGCGCGACGTCGTCGGCGTTCTTCTTGTTCGGTGTGGCTTTGCTGTTCGGGTACTCGGGATCGTTCGCGTTTGCCGACGTCGCGACCGCGATCAACTCGCCCGTTGAGGGTCACGGACTCCTGGTCGGAGGCATCGGACTGGTCAGCATCGGTGTGCTGTTCAAGGTCGGCGCTGTGCCGTTCCACATGTGGACGCCCGACGTGTACCAGGGTTCGCCGACCCCAGTCACCGGGTTCATGGCGGTCTGCACGAAGATCGCGGCCGTCGGAGGCCTGCTGCGGTTGTTCTACGTCGCCTTGGGCGGTGCGCGTTGGGACTGGCAGTTGCTGGTCGCCGTGATCGCGGTGCTGACCATCGTCGTGGGCTCGGTCATCGCGGTGGTTCAGACCGACATCAAGCGGATGTTGGCCTACTCGTCCATCGCGCACGGCGGCTTCATCCTGACGGCCGTCGTTGGAACCTACACGGCGCAAACCGGCCTGCAAGAGGGGTACGTCGGCAGCGTCGGAGCGATCTTGTTCTACCTGCTGGCGTACGGGTTCGCGACTCTCGGGGCGTTCGCGATCGTCACCTTGGTCCGCAACCCGGCCGGGGGCGAGGCAACGGCGTTGTCCGCCTGGGCGGGGCTGGGGCGCAAGGCGCCCGTGCTGGCCGCCGTCTTCGGGCTGTTCCTGTTGAGCTTTGCCGGGATCCCGCTGACGGGCGGATTCATCGGCAAGTTCTCCGTCTTTGAGGCGGCTTGGGAGGGCGGCTTCTGGTGGCTGGTCGTCATCTCCGTGGTGATGAGCGTGGTCGCGGCCTTCTTCTACACGCGTGTGATCGTGCTCATGTTCTTCTCCGAACCGGCTGAGGGAACCGTTGTCGGTCAGGCGAGTTGGTTGACCTGGGTGCCGATTACTGTCGGGGCCGTCGCAACCATCGTCTTGGGCATCGTTCCCGGTGGCGTGCTGGAGCTGGCTGCGGGTGCGGCCGGGTTCCTCCGCTAGGATCGCCGGGGCGGAACGCGGAGGCGACCGTGATCCCAACAACAACCATGGCGTCGGTGAAGCCGGGACGGTGAGTGTGTGAGTGCCGAAGATGTGCAGGTGACTGCGACCTCGAGATTCGAGCAGGTGGTCGCGGACCGCTTGGCGCTGATCGAGGATCGACTCCTGCTGGAGGCCCACGGCGAGACGGCGTTCGTGACACAGGCAGCCGCCCACATCATCGCGGCGGGCGGAAAGCGCTTCCGGCCAGCCATGGTCGTCACCGTCGCAGCCCTGTACAACACGGCCGAGGTTGACGACATCGTCACGGCGGCACTCGCCGTCGAACTGACCCACGTCGCCAGCCTGTACCACGACGACGTCATGGACGAGGCAGAGCTGCGACGCGGCACCGAGAGCGCAAACAGGCGCTTCGAGAACACGATCGCGATCCTCGTGGGCGACCTGCTGTTCGCACGGGCATCGAGTTGCGTGGCGGACCTGGGCGCTGGCTACGTCAAGCTCCACGCCGAGACGTTCGCCAGGCTCGTCCAAGGCCAGATCGGTGAGGTGGTCGGCCCCATCGGCGGCGTCGAAGACTACGAGCACTATCTGCGCGTCATCTCGGGCAAGACCGCGTCGCTCATCTCAGCGTCGGCCGTGTACGGCGGGATGGTCTCGGGCGCGACCGCAGACATTGACACTCTGGCGGCGTTCGGCGAGGAGATCGGGATGGTCTTCCAACTGTCCGACGACCTCCTGGACATCACCAGCACCCGGTCCGGCAAGACACCGGGGACAGACCTGCGTGAGGGCGTGCTCACCCTTCCCACGCTGCTGGTCGCGCGGTCCACAGACCCCGCCGACGAGCGGCTTCAGAGCCTGATTCGGCGTCCCCTGCAGGACGAGGACGAGGTCGCCGAGGCCCTGGAACTCCTTCGGGCGCATCCGGCCATGGACGAGGCGCGGGCCGAGATTGCTCGGCGCGCGGCCCTGGCAGAGGCGCATCTCGACTCCCTGCCTGCCGGCGAGGCCAACGACGCCCTGCGGGAGCTGAGCCGATCCGTGGTGAGCAGATCCAGCTGACGGACACCGTGGAGGTGCGGCATGGAATACACCGAGTTTGACGCGCTTTCACTGGGCGCCGCCATCTCACGCGGGGACCTGTCGACCGTCGAGGTCACCGAAACCGCGCTGCAACTCGCCGAGGAACGTGGCCCGGCAGTGGGGGCCTTCGCCCACCTGACGCCGACGTTCGCCCGCGAAGAGGCGCTGCGGGTGGCCGAGTGGGTCGATCGGGCGCTGAGCCACGACGAGGAACTGCCGCTGCTCATTGGGGTCCCGTGCCCCATCAAGGACCTGGCGGCCGTCGCCGGTTTGCCGTTCGAAGCAGGCAGCCAGGCATTGAAGGGCAACATCGCCGATCACGACGACGGGGTCGTCACGGCGTTGCGCGAGGCCGGGACCATCATGCTCGGCAAGACCACGACCCCAGAGTTCGGGTTCCCTTGCTACACCGAGCCCGACATCGGACCCGCCGCGCGGACCCCCTGGGACCTTTCGCGCTCCGCGGGCGGTTCGAGCGGTGGCGCTGCCGCGGCGGTGGCCTCCGGCATCGTCCCGATCGCGCACGGGTCCGACGGCGGAGGGTCCATCAGGATTCCCGCGGCGTCGTGCGGTTTGGTCGGACTCAAGGTCAGCAGAGGGCGCGTCAGTTCCGGCCCGTACCGCGTCGACGGCGCTGGTCTTGCCTCCGACGGGGTCCTGACGCGCACCGTGCGCGATTCGGCAGCGGCCCTCGACGTTCTGGCGGGGCCGGGCGTCGGGGACACGTTCTTCGCCCCACCGCCGCGCACATCGTTCCTCAAGTCGTGCCAGTACTTGCGGCCGGGCCTGCGCATCGGCGTGCTCACCACACCCGCCATCACCGAAGCCGGTCAGGTACACCCTGCGGCTCGGCGCGCGGTGGACGCCCTCATTCCGGTGCTGCTCGATCTGGGTTGCGACGTTCGCGAGGCGCCCCTGCCGTTCGCCCCGGCCCGCTGGGAGGCCTTTTCGGCGATCTGGTCGGTGGGGGCTACGCAGTTGCCGCTGACGTCCGAACAACTGGAGGCCTGCGTCCCGCTTACGCGCTGGCTGCACGGGCGCGGAATGGCCGTGACGGCCGCCCAGTACGCCGCAGCGTTGTCGGCCGTGCAGGTGCTGACCCGCGACGTCGCGCGGACCTGGGATGGGTTCGACGCGGTGCTCACGCCCACCCTCGCGGGGCCACCCGCCCTCGTGGGAGACCTCCGCAACGATGCGAACCCCGCCGACGACTTCGAGGCGCAGGTGCGATTCACCCCGTGGACGAGCGTGGCGAACCTCACGGGACGGCCGGGAATCACCCTGCCGACGTACCGCGAAGTCGTGGATGGAGTCGAACTGCCGTTCGGGACGATGCTCACCGGCACGTTCGGCGACGAGGCGACTTTGCTGTCTTTGGCGGCGGCGATCGAAGAGGCGGTTGCCTGGCCCCACCCCGCGCAGATCAGGGGCCCTCATCCCAAGCAGTGAGCACGTTTGTACATCGATTTGATGACTTCGGAGTTCTGTTGCACCCTTAGTGTTCTAGATCGCTATGTCTGCGAGCACTCCCCCCCAAGACGAAGGGACTCATGCGCATGTCCGCACCGCGGTACAGCATCGAACCGACCCCTGCCCCGGGTCGGCGCGGCTGGCGCGCCTTGTGGCTGCTGGGGGTGTTCGCACTCGTCGGAGGACTGATGACCTCCAGTGTGAATCCCGCGTTGGCAACGCGTTCCGAGGCGGAGGCGTCGGGTGACACGACAGAGACGACCGTTCCCTCACCAACAGCGGACGGGGAACTCGTCGGGGGACGAGTGCTCGGCGGACCGGTGACAGTGGAGCCGACCCAGGCCTCGGCGCCTTCGACGTCGGCGGCGGAGCCCGCCTCCACCTCGACGCGCACCTCGTCTGGTTCCTCCTCGACATCGGCCAAGGCCAGCAGCAACGGCAGCAGTAGTAGCAGCAGTAGCGTGGGTCGGGGGTCGTCCTCGAGATCGTCTAGCCGAGCCACGACGCGTACGCGCACGACGGTGCGGGTGCCGGTGAACACGCGCACCCGAAACGGCTCGTCGGGCCATACCCAAGGACGTAGCGCGGGGCCGGTGCGGACCGGTTCGGCGGGATCGCATGGGGAGACCGCGATTCTGCCCTTCACACCCTCGGCAGACGCACTCGTGTACGGAGCCCTCGCCGACGCCCCGGTGGGTTCTGTGACGCGTGCGGAGAGCTACTTGCTCAACGACTCCGGTGTCACCCGTCAGGTCGCGGCGGGCCGGACCGTGACCTTCGAATACGACTTCACGCCGGTCAACCTGGAGACGCAAGACAGCAGCGCTCAATCGTGGACGACCTTGTCCCAGCTGATCGGGCCAGCGAAGCGCACGGGTTCCTGGGACACTCCGATCGCGGCCTTCGGGGTCGCACGCGTGGACGGGGTCCTGCAGTACACCTTGTCGGGCACGACCAACAATGGCATTCAGGCACCCAGCTACCGGGTCACAACCGGTATCCCGGCGACGACAGGCGTGACCCGGCACGTGAAGTTCACGACCGTCCTCGGTGGGCCGGGTGTCGGACGGACTCAGTTGGAGATCGACGGGCGGGTCGTCGCGTCGGCGCGACCCTCGAACGGCATGGCCGTCAACCAGTACACGGTCGCCAAGTACGGCCTGTACTCGGAGATGACACAGCGGCGAGCCACGGCCGACCGCTGGGCCGTGTTCGAGTCGGTCGAGGTCACCGTCGAACGGCGCACATAGTCCGACCTCTTTTCCTGGACGCCCGCGACATTCGTTGTCGCGGGCGTCTTCGTTTTCGGATCGCGCCTACTTGTTCGCGCCCCGCATACCCCATAGGGTATCTGCAACGGCGGGTGTCCCGGCAGCGAGGCCGGACGAGGACGGGGAAGAAGCTCATGGCACAGGTTGTGATCTTGGGTGCTGGCGTTTCGGGGCACACCGCGGCGCTGCACCTCAAACGATTGCTTGGACGTGAGCACACGGTCACCGTGGTCTCACCGAACTCGAAGTGGAACTGGATTCCGTCCAACATCTGGGTCGGCGTCGGCGAGATGCAGAAGAAGGATGTCGTCTTCGAGCTCGCGCCCGTGTACCGCCGCAAGAAGATCGACTTCCATCAGGCCAAGGCAGTCGCGATCTGGCCGCGCGGCGACCAGGACAGCCCGCAGGGCGCCGTCGACATCGAGTACACGTCGCCCGCCAAGGCGGGCACCACCCGACGGATTCGCTTCGACTACCTCATCAACGCGACCGGTCCGCGGCTCAAGTTCGAGGCGACGCCGGGACTCGGACCCGACAACGGGCACACGGTGTCGGTGTGCACGGCCGACCACGCGACCCACGCGGCGCAACGCCTGCGCGAGACCATCACCGCGTTGAAGAACGGCCAGCCGCAAACCCTCGTGGTGGGGACCGGCCATGGCACCTGCACCTGCGAGGGCGCAGCGTTCGAGTACGTCTTCAACGTGGACCACGAACTGCGCGAGGCGGGTGTGCGGGATCTCGCGCGGGTGATTTTCCTCACCAACGAGGCAGCGTTGGGTGACTTCGGCGTCGACGGGATGGTCTTCGACCAGCAAGGCTTTCAGACGACGAGCGAACTGTGGACGGGCTCGTTGTTCCGGGAGCGCAAGGTCGAAGCAATCCTCGGCGCACACGTGTCTCGGGTCGAGGCCGACACGATCCACTACGAGACGCTGGACGGTAACCACCACGCGCTCGGGTACGACTTCGCGATGCTGCTGCCCCCGTTCGGCGGCGTCGAGATGTCTGCGTACGACGCTGACGGGTCCGATATCACCGCAACGATGTTCGCCCCGAGCGGGTTCATGAAGGTGGACGCCGACTACACACCCAAGCCGTACGAGGACTGGGTCGCGGCGGACTGGCCACGGACGTACCTCGCGCCGGGCTTCGACAACATCTTCGCTGTCGGGATCGCGTTTGCCCCGCCGCATCAGATCTCCCGGCCGCGGAAATCGGCGAACGGCACGGTGATCGCTCCATCGCCTCCTCGCACGGGCATGCCGTCTGGAGTGATGGGAAAGACCGTCGCTATGACCATCGCCGATCGCTTGAAGAACGGCGCGACGGCCGTCGCGCACACCGCGTCGATGGCGAGCATGGGTGCCGCCTGCGTGGCGAGTGCTGGAACGGGGCTCAGGCGCGGCTCAGCGGCGGCCATGACGATGATGCCGGTCGTGCCGGACTATGAGCGTTACCCCACAGGGCGCGACGAGAAGGACACGGTCGGCGAGCTCGGTCTCCATGGGCACTGGGTGAAGCTGATGCTCCACCACCTCTTCTTGTACAAGGCCAGGGCCCTGCCCGGTTGGCAACTGATTCCGGAGTGATGATGGACAACACACAGCCCGATCCCGAGGTTCAGCCGTTCGCCGATCTGTCCCGGGCACCCCTGCCGACGGCGAAAACGTTGAAGCGGCGCCAGTCGATACCCGTGCAGATGTTGCGGTTCATCAGTTTCGACACGCGCATCATGCGGATGGTGATCAAGGGGCACCGCTGACCCGTTCAGGCCGCCGTGACCTTGACCACCGAGTCATTGCTCCCGTTGTCGGTGAGGACGTAGGCGGTACCGTCGGTTGCCTGGACGATCGTCCTCAGTCGTCCGAACGAGTCCAACGCGGGTGGGCGGACGCTTGAGGTGATGGCACCGGCCTCGTCGAGTTCGAACAGGTCGACGTGGGACCCCTTCAGCGACGCGACGGCCAGCATGCCGTCCAGCGGACCCCACCGCTCCCCGGACAGGAAAGTTGCCCCGCTGACCGCGATCGTCGACGAGCCCGAACTCCACGCTGCGCTGATGGCCCCCTTGATGCCGGTGTCTGTCATCGGGACCGACTCGTCGTATTCACCGGATCCGACCGGGTTCCAGCCGTAGTTGCCTCCTGACGCGAGGATGTTGATCTCGTCGTCGATGCTGGGCCCGTGTTCGGTCGCGTACACCTTGCCCGTTCCCGGGCGCACGGCGAGGCCCTGCACGTTGCGATGCCCGAGCGTGAACACGAGCCGCGTCTTCGCGTTGGTGCTCGACGCGTAGGGGTTGTCGGCGGGCGCCGAACCGTCGCGCGGATTGATGCGCAGGACCTTGCCACCCAGCACCGTGAGGTCTTGGGGGTTCTTGCCCTGAGCGGCGTCACCGGCGGACACCAGTAAGGCGCCAGTCGTGTCGAACGCCAGCCGACAGCCGCCGTGTCTGCCGCTGGACAGGGCCAGCCCCTGCACGAGCGGGTCACCGACGCGGGTGGCGCTCGCCATGTCGGACGACAGCGTCCAGGCAATGACGCGGATGTCGTGCGCGGGCGCATTGCCCTGACAGGTGTAGAAGCGGCGATTGTCGGCGAAGTCGAGGTCGAGGACCAGTCCCATCAGCCCCGTCTCGCTCTCGGCAAACACGTCGTCGAGCGGGGCCGACACCTCACGCGCCGTGGAGTCGACGATCCGAACTAGCCTGCCCGGCCGTTCTGTGACCAGCAATGACCCGTCGGGCAACACCGCGAGGTCCCACGGGTGATCGAGCCCGTCGACCACGACCTCCGTTGTCAGCGCTTCGGCGGCATCCTCAACGCTGCTCGCCGCGGGAGTGAACGTGGCCCCGCCGCCAGACGACGGGGCCTGCGAGCAACCCACCAGAGCGAGGACCAGGGCAATCAGAACGATGGTGCAGGATCGGTGTGGATGGGCGCGACCACAAAGCGCGGTGCTGAACATGCCCCATCATCACACCGATCGCCCACATCACGACCAGATGCGTACCCGATCCGCCGGTTCGAGCCACAAGCCGTCGCCGGGTTCGAGGTCGAACGTGTCGGCGAAGGCCGACACGTTCTTGACGATCTGATTGCAGCGAAACTCGTTCGGTGAGTGAGGGTCCGTGGCGATGCGCTGCCGCGTGGCCTCGGGGCGCAGCACCGCTCGCCAGATCGCGGCGAAGCTGAAGAAGAACCGCTGGGCCCCTGTGTAACCCGAGATCGGTTCGGGTTCCGCACCGTCGCAGGCGATCCGCCACGCCTCGTAGGCGATCGACACCCCGCCGAGGTCGCCGATGTTCTCACCGATGGTGAGGGCACCGTTGACGTGCAGGTCATCGATCCCGTCGGGGGTGAGCGCGTCGTACTGCCCGATGAGGGCCTTGGTGCGTTGTTCGAACGCGTCCCGGTCGGCGGGAGTCCACCAGTCCCGCAATCGTCCCTCGCCGTCGCAATGCGATCCCTGGTCGTCGAACCCGTGGCCGATTTCGTGCCCGATGACGGCCCCGATGCCTCCGTAGTTGACGGCGTCGTCGGCGTCGGCCGCGAAGAAGGGTGGCTGCAGGATCGCTGCGGGGAACACGATCTGATTGCGCAGCGGGTGGTAGTAGGCGTTGACGGTTTGGGGCGTCATCAACCATTCGTCGCGGTTGACGGGCTTGCCCAGCTTGGCCATCTCGTAGTCGTGGTCGAACTCGTTGGACCGCAGGACGTTGCCGATCAGGTCTGCCCGGTCGATCACCAGGCCGTCGTAGTCCCGCCACCGCTTGGGGTAGCCGATCTGTGCGTCGAAGTTGGCCAGCTTGGCGAGGGCCTCTTCGCGGGTCTGGTCGGTCATCCACTCCAGCGAACTGATCGAGCGACGGTAGGCCTCGACGAGGTTGGCGACCAGTTGGTCCATGCGGCTCTTGGCGTCCGGCGAGAAGTGACGCTCGACGTAAACCTGGCCGACGTCCTCGCCCAGCGCGCCTTCCACCAGCGCGACTCCACGGCGCCAGCGGGGGCGCTGCTCTTGCATTCCTTGCAGGACGCGTCCGCGGAAGTCGAAGCTCTCCTCGACCAGGGCTGCGAAGCCGTACGGGGCCAGTCGCGCGAGCACGTGCCAGGCCGCCCATTCACGCCAGGTGGACAGGGGCGTCTCGGTGACCAGCGTCCCGAACGCGGACACGAACGACGGCTGTTCGACAACGAGGTCGCCGTCGGCGGCGCCGATCCCGGCGCCAGCCCAGAACAGCGGCCACGCGAAGTCAGGAGCCAACGCCTCGACCTCTGCCCGGGTCATGAGGTTGTAGGTCTGGAGCCAGTCGCGGCACCGGACGATGTCCCAGTGGGCGGCGGCGATCCGAGTCTCCAGATCGAAGACGCGACGGGCGGCACCGGCGGCGTCGGCAAAGTCTGCGAGCGCGAGCATGCGCTCGATGTGACCTACGTACTTCTCGCGAATCTGCGCGTGAGCCTCGTCGCGGTAGTACGCCTCGTCGGGCAGACCGAGGCCTCCCTGCTCGACGAACAGGACCGTGCGGGTCGGGTCGCCCGGGTCGGCTTCGACTCCCAGACGAATCGCCCCTCCGACACCGCGACGAATCGCGCGGCCCAGCCACCCGGCAAGATCGTCGGTGGTGATGATTTCTGCGGCGTCGTCCAACTCGTGACCGAAGGGGGTGAGGCCCAACTCCTCAACCCTGTCGGCGTCCATGAACGACGCGTACAGGTCCCCGACGCGCCCTTCGGCGGCCGGCTGCTCGTCCGAGCCGACGATGATGTCGCGGACGGCCTCCTCGGCGGCGTCGCGCAGCAGGATGAAGGCGCCGATCCCCGCCTTGTCGGCCGGGATCTCGACCGAAGTCAGCCAGCGGCCGTTGACGTGACGGTACAGGTCGTCTTGAGGGCGTACGGCGGGTTCGAAATCGTCAAGGTCAAGTGTGTCAGTCACTGGATTCCTTCATTCGTGGTGGCTGTGGGCCCCGTTCACCGCGCCCACGTGGCTTCGAGTTCGTCTTCGGTCGTGCGGGACATGTCGACCCGCAACGTCACCGGACCCTCGAACCCGATGGAGTCTTGATTGCTCGTTCCGTTTTGGTACTTGACGCTGATCAGCATCTTCAAGTCGATCACGACCTCGGCCACCTCGCGCTGGGTGGACAGGCGCGGCGTGACGTTGGCCCAGGGATCGCCGTCGAGCGACCACCGCACGCTGCCCGGAACGATCGGGTTCTTCGCGGAGGTCGCGAATGGGCAGCCGGTCGGCGCGAGAGAGGTGGACTTCACGCAGGTTTCCAATGACGCGCGGCCCGTCTTTACGAGGGCGTCTTGCCCCTGTTTGGTGAGAGCCACCGTCAGCAGGTTGACCTCGGGCGCGGCGTCCAGCGTGGTCACCTGGAGCTCGTTGCCCTGGTATTCCAGGAACGGCAGTCCGGTTGTCAGCAGGTAGCTGCCGGGGAAGACCTCCAGGCTGCCCGCGTTGAACTTCTCGCCGTTGACGAGGACTGGGATCTTCGTGCTCCGCTTGGCGGTGACGGGGACAGTCACGGTCGACTGCTCCAGCAGGTAGCCACCGTCGTTTTGCTTGCGCACGTCGACCTTGGTGGACACGGGGCTCCCGCCCAGTCGGTACTTCACGGGGACCTCGGTGGCGGTGGCGTCCACATCTTCGACGTCGACGTCGGTCAGCGGAAGCCGGTCGAGCGAGTCCTTCAGCGACTGACTCGTGAGAGCGACCTTGGAACCCGGCCCGACGGGTCCGTACGTTTGCGCCTGCTCGGCGTCCCCCGCCGACAGCGCAGAGAAGTACTTCTTGACCAGGTCGCTTTGGTTGGTGACGCGTGCGCCGCTCGCGCTCGGATTGGCGTCGGTCACCAAGACCTCGGGATCGGGGTTCGAGTTGCGTCCGAGGAATTGGTAGGCAACGAGTGCCAGCACGACGATCGCCACGCCGCCCAGGATCAGGGTCAGCGGGCGGAGGCGTCGACGCTTGGGCGGCGGCGCCTCCTCGGGCTCGGGCGCGTCGAAGACCGGCGTCCAGGCGGCCTCGTCCCCGGTCGGCAGTTGCCAAGGCTCGACAGCCGGGCTGGTCAGCGAGGGGTCGAACTCCGGAGCGGGGGCCGAGGGTCGGCGCGGTGTCTCGACCGAGGCTGCCTCACCGCTGCGGCGGGTGGGGCGGACAGGCTCGGCGATCCGGCGGCCGGGCTGAGAGTCGCTCGCGGCGGGGGCCGCGTAGGGATAGCTCCGCGCCGGTTGCTCCGGTTGGGCACCGGGCGCGCTGGGCGGCTGCCAGCCGGGTGCGACCTGACCACCCGCCGCCGGGACGGGGGGCGGTGCCTGCGGATGGTGCGGTGCGGCTGGCGCGGGCTGTGGAGGGTGTGGTGCGTGTGGCACCTGGGGTGCGACCGGTGGTTGCGGCGCCATCGGTGGTTGGGGTGCCTGCGGCGCCGGTGGCATCTGTGCCGGTGGAGGCATGGTGGCGGGCGGCTGACCTGGTGGGCCCGCAGGCGGCGGTACGGGTGCGCCTGCGGGCGGCGGGGCGAGCGGCCGATGAGGGCGGCCCGGGGGTGTCGGCTGGGACATCACACAGTCCAGGTGTCGTGTCCGTTGAGCACGGACTGCAAGGTCCGTGCGTTGGTTGCCGCCTCCGCGACCTGCGCGCGGGCAAGGTCGTCATAGGCGGGGCGGTCCACGTCCCGGAAGATCCCCATGGGGGCGCGAGACAGCGCAATCGAATCGGTCAACCTGCTGAGAGCGAAGGCGCGTGACGGGTCGGCGAGGCTGGGGTCGTGCACGAGGACATTGTCCAAGCCAACCTCGTCCACTTCGACCACTGCCAGGCCTTGCTCTCCCTGGACCACGCCGTAGCGGCCTTCGCCGAACGTGATCGGTTCCCCGGGTGTCAGCCAGATCGGCGCTGCCGGATCCTGCTTGACGGCGGTGAAGACGCCATCGTTGAAGATCGGGCAGTTCTGGTAGATCTCCACCAGCGAGGCGCCACGGTGGGCGGCGGCCGCCCGCAACACGGTGGACAGGTGCGCACGGTCTGAGTCGAGCGTGCGAGCGACGAAGGTCGCCTCGGCGCCCAGCGCCAAGGACACCGGGTTCAGTGGAGCGTCCAGTGACCCCAACGGGCTGGATTTCGTGACCTGGCCCGGGCTGGACGTCGGCGAGTATTGGCCCTTGGTGAGGCCGTAGATCCGGTTGTTGAACAGCAGGATCGTGATGTTGACGTTGCGACGCAGCGCGTGGACCAGGTGATTGCCGCCGATGGACAGCGCGTCCCCGTCGCCTGTCACGACCCACACCGACAGGTCGGGGCGCGACACCGCCACACCCGTCGCAATCGCCGGTGCCCGACCGTGAATCGAGTGCATGCCGTAACTGTCGATGTAATACGGGAACCGCGACGAGCAGCCGATGCCGGACACCATCACGAGGTTCTCGCGGGCGATCTCGAGGTCGGGCATCATCCCTTGGAACGCCGCCAGGACCGCATAGTCCCCGCACCCGGGGCACCAGCGGACGTCCTGGTCGCTGGCGAAGTCCTTGCGGTTGAGCACGGTGACGGGCAGGGGGACGTGGGTCAGCCCCGCTGGGCGGCTGCTCATGACGCCTCCTCATCGATGATGCGTGTCAGGTCTGCTGCGAGTTCGGTCAGGGAGATCGGAAGGCCGCGCACGCGCGAATACGACTCCGCCGGGACGAGATACGCCGCACGCAACATCATGGCGAACTGGCCCCGGTTCATCTCGGGAACGATCACACGCCGGTACCGCCGCACGACGTCGCCGAGGTTTTCGGGCAGGGGATTGAGGTGGCGAACGTGGACGCTGGCGATGCGACGTCCACTCAGCCGAACGCGGCGCACGGCGGCTGCGATCGGGCCCGACGTGGACCCCCACCCGATCACGAGGACGTCGGCGGGTCCGTCGGTCTCGCTGCCCGGGTCGTCGACGACCAGATCGGGAATGTCACGCACGATCCCGGCGACCTTCGCCTCGCGCAGTCCGACCATCGTTTCGTGGTTGGCGGGGTCGTAGCTGATCTCGCCCGTCAAGTCGGCCTTCTCCAGGCCGCCGATGCGGTGTTCGAGGCCTGCCGTTCCGGGTACAGCCCATGCCCGTGCACCGAACTCGTCACGGGCGTACGGGAGGAACGATCCGTCGGGGCCGTTGGGTTCTGTGGCGAACCCCGGGTCGATGCGCGGGATCTTCTCGAGGTCGGGGACTGCCCATGGCTCCGAGCCGTTGGCCAGGTACCCGTCGGACAGCACGATGACGGGGGTGCGGTACGTGAGCGCGATCCGGCTCGCCTCCAACACCGTGTCGAAGCAGTCGCCGGGGGATTCGGCCGCCAACACGGGTACTGGCGCCTCCCCGTTGCGTCCGTACAGGGCCTGTAACAGGTCGGCTTGTTCGGTCTTCGTGGGCATCCCAGTGCTCGGTCCGGCTCGCTGAACGTTGATGACGACGAGGGGGAGTTCCAGCATGACCCCGAGGGCGATGGTTTCGAGCTTGAGTTCGATGCCTGGGCCTGAGCTCACCGTGGCGGCGAGGCTGCCCGCGAAGCTGGCTCCCAGCGCCGCGCCCGCGGCGGCGATCTCGTCCTCGGCCTGGAACGTCGTGACGCCCAATCCCTTGTGGCGGGCCAGTTCGTGCAAGACGTCCGATGCCGGAGTGATGGGGTACGCACCGAGGAACAGCGGCAGATCGGCCCGGTCTGCGGCCGCCATCAGCCCGTAGGCGAGCGCCTGGTTTCCGTGGATCTGCCTGTACGTCCCCGGCTTGTGGGGCGCGGGCGCGATCTCGTACTGGACGGCGAAGATCTCCCCGGTCTCGCCGAACGCGTACCCGGCCAGCAGCGCGGCCCTGTTGGCGCTCAGCACGACCGGTGACTTCGCGAACTTGGTGTCGAGGTACGACAAGGTGCCCTCGAGCGGACGGCTGTACAGCCAGGTCAGCATTCCGAGGGCGAACATGTTCTTGGAGCGGTTCGCGTCGGTGCGCGAGGCACCGGTGTCTTTCACGGCCTCGGTGGTCATGGCGGTGATGTCGGCCGTGTGGACTTGGTACGACTCCAGCGATCCGTCCGTCAGCGGGTCAGATGCGTACCCGACCTTCTTCAGGTTGCGGGGCGTGAAGTCGTGCGTGTCCACGATGACCATGCCGCACTTGGGCAGGTCACCGATGTTGGCCTTCAGCGCCGCCGGGTTCATCGCCACCAGCACGTCGGGCGCGTCGCCCGGAGTGCGGATGTCGAAGCTCGCAAAATGCAACTGAAAACTCGAAACGCCTGACAAAGTACCCGCCGGTGCGCGAATCTCTGCAGGGAAGTTCGGCAGGGTGGAGAAGTCGTTACCGAGGCGCGCTGCCTCGGCCGTGAAACGATCACCCGTCAATTGCATGCCGTCGCCAGAGTCACCGGCGAACCGGATCACGACGCGGTCCAGGACTTGTTCGCTACTCATTCCTTCTTCCAAGACGGGGGGCAGAGCTTCCGGTCCGGGCCAGGGCGCTCCCAACCTGATCCAGTCTACGGGGTGAATCCACAACAGATCCTCGTGTCATTCGCCGGTGTCACGCGAGGACCTGTCGCCTGCAAGGGGAGCGCGCGGCAGTTTCGCCTTTTGTGCACCTCGGTGCGTCTCGGCGGCGACCCGTATCATGAGCGGGTGTGGGTCGGGCTGGTAGGGACGGTGCTGGTGGCGTGGGCCGCCACGGGTTCGTACTGGTCGTACAACACGGACGGGTTCGATCAGCCCGTCATCGCCGCGCTGGGTGACATTGTTCCGGACCCCGTGTCGCGGGCAGCGATGGTCGTCGGTTTCGCGCTGCTGTGTTGGGCGTGGTGGCGGGTCCGTCCCGACGGGAACCAGGCGGTCACGTCGGTGTGGAAACCGCTGGTGATCTGGTCGTTGCCCCTCCTTCTCGTGCCGCCCGTTTTGACGGCGGACCCCTTCGCCTACGCCGACTCCGGGTGGCTGTTCTTGCACGGGGCCAACCCGTACGAGGTCGGGTACGCCGCCATCGGAGGTCCGTTCGCGCCGTCGGTCGATCCCTTGTGGCAGGGCGTGGGTGTGGCGTACCCGCCGTTGCAGTTCGTCATCAACGCGGTCGTCGTCACGGTGACCGGCGCGCACCCGTATTGGGCCGTCGTCGCGATGCGAATCCCGGCGTTGGTCGGGGTCGGGCTCGTGGCCGCCCTCGTACCCCGGTGCGCGGCGATCCTGAACGTCCCGGTGGCGCAGGCGTCCTGGCTGGCCGTCTTGAACCCCTTGCTGATCGTCCACTTCGTCGGCGGTGCGCACAACGACGCCATCATGGTGGGGGTCTCGATCCTCGCCGTGTGGGTGACGCTGAAGGGTCGAGACGCCACCCGTGGTCGATGGTGGATTCTGCTGGGCGCCGCCGCGCTCGTGGGTGTGGCGATGGCGCTGAAGCAGCAGGCGGGGCTGACGGTGATCGCGGTGGCAGGCTTGCCGATGGTCGCGGCCCTGGCCACGGCAAAGCCCGCGATGCGCGTGTGGATGTGGGCCTGGCGCCTAGCCGTCGCAACCGCCGTCGCGGGCGGCGTGTTTGTCGCCATCACGGCCGTCACGGGCCTGGGATTCGGCTGGGTCGAGTGGATGGACCAGATGGGCCGCACCGGCAGCGCCGCACCGTTCAACCTGCTCGGCCAGATCATCAGCATCTTCGCTCCCGACATCGGCATCTACGCGACGCTCGGAGTGGTGTCGACGGTGTTCATGCTGGGGGCGCTGGTGTTCTTCTTCGTGCGCTACATGACGTCTCCGATGCAATGGCTGGGATGGGGAGCGTTTTGGTTCACGATCCTCGGCTCGGCACTGCATCCTTGGTACGTGGTCTGGCCCCTGACCTTGCTCGCCCTGACGCCCTTGCAACCCCGCTCGCGGGGGGCACTGGTGATCTTCACGGTCGCCTTCGGGCTGTGGAACACCTTGCAGACCGTCCTGTTCGCATCGGCGCCCTTGTGAGCGTCACGACAACCCTGGTCCGGGGACGGCAACTGACGCGACGGCTCTGGCACGACGTCGCGACCGCCTGGAGCTTCCGGCCGGTCAAGCACGGTTTCGCGGCGACGGTGATGATCACGCTCGGATCGCTCACCCCCGCGTACCTTCCCCAAGAAACGCCCTTGTGGACGCCCTTGCGCGCCCTGAACTTCGATTCGGAGTGGGGCCGCGCGGTCGGCACGATCCTGGTCGTCGCGGGTGCGGCGTTGCTGATGGAGGCCTGGTTCTCGCTGCGCCCGGCCGTCTACAACTTCACCAAGCATTGGGCGGTGCTCGTCATCTGGGGCCTGCCGTTCCTGCTGGCACCGCCGATCTTCAGCCACGACGCGTACAGCTACGCGGCTCAAGGGTGGCTGGCGCAGAACGGGATCAACCCCTATCAGTACGGGCCGGGCGTGCTGCCGGGCGCGTTCGCCGACCAGGTGGCCTGGGTCTGGCGCTACACACCGGCGCCCTACGGCCCGCTCAGCGTGCAGATATCGCAACTTTTGGACGCGGCCGCCCGCTTCGACCCGTACTGGTCGGCCGTGTTCATGCGCATTCCCGCCCTCGTCGGGGTCGCCCTCATCGTCGTGTTCCTGCCGCGCATCGCTCGCATCATGGGCGTCGACGAGCAGGAGGTCGCGTGGCTGGCCACGATCAACCCCCTGCTGGTCATCGACTTCATCGGCGGTGCCCACAACGACGCGCTCATGATGGGCCTGGTCATCTTGGCGCTGTGGGTGGCGATGCTGCCCGCCGGACGATGGTGGTGGGCGCGACAACTCCTGCTGCCTGCGGCCATCGTCGGAACGGCGGCCGCAATCAAACAGCCAGCGTTCCTTGCCGCCTATCCCATCGCGCTGATCGCCAGACCGTGGATCTCGTGGGCGCCACGCGACGTCGCGCGGGTGCTGGGTGCCGTCCTCGTGAGCTGTCTGACCGCCATCGGGGTGTTCGCCGCCATCTCGGTGGCCACCGGCTTGTACTTCGGGTGGATGAACGCCGTCACCGTTCCCGGACTCCAACTGTCCATGGCGCCGTTCACCCTGATCGGGGCCGGGTTGCAGTGGGTGCTGCAAAGCCTGCAGATCGCCCCGACGGGGAGCTTCGCACTGGACGTGTCTCGCGTCGTCGGACTCAGCATCGCGTTCATCGCCATCGCGATCCTTGTCGTCACGAAGCGCCGCGAACCCGTCACGTTTCTCAGTTGGTCGTACTTGATCTTTGCGTTCTGCTCACCCGCACTGCAGTCGTGGTACCTGATGTGGGGCGGTCTGTTGTTGCCGCTGACGAGGCCGTCGCCTCGCGTCGTCAGCGCCGCCATCGTCATCACCGCGGCTCTACTGTGCTACGGGGCGGGCAACCTCGCGTTCCGCAACCAGGTCGCGGGCATCGCGTTCGGTGGCTTGGCGTTGTTCATCACCCTCGGGTACCGCCGCCTGCGGCATCGCCGCGAGCGCCTGGCGGCGAAGGCGGCTCACCCCAGCGCGAAGTCGTAGTCCACGACGACAGGTGAATGGTCGCTCATCCGGTCGTCATAGGTGGGTTCCCGGTCTGTACCGCCGACCGTCGCTGACGCGCTCAGGGCCGGGGTCGCCAGTTGGTAGTCGATCCGCCAGCCCGTGTCGGTCGTGAACGCCTGCCCGCGCCAGGTCCACCACGAGTACGGACCCGGCGTGTCCGGGTTTAGTCGTCGCACGACGTCGTGCAGGGTCCGCGGACCCAGGATCGTCCCGAACCATTCCCGTTCGACGGGCAAGAACCCCTCGTTGGTCTGGTTGGTGCGCCAGTTCTTGAGGTCGAGCTTTTCGTGGGCGATGTTGAAGTCGCCCGCCACGACGAACTCACGCCCGGCCGCGACCGCCGCCCGCCGGGTCCGGGTGAGGTGGGCGCGCAGGGACGCCATGAACCGCAGCTTGCGCTTGTGCTTGGCGATGGCCTGTTCGTCGCCGGTGGGGACGTCGCCCTTCGGAAGGTACAGCGAGGCCACCGTCAGGCCCGCGAAGTCGGCCTCGATGTAGCGGCCCTCGTGGTCGAACTCCCGGCTCCCGAACCCCTCGCGAACCGCCAGCGGCGTTGCGCGCGACATGATCGCGACGCCATTGCGCCCGGCGAGCTCGCCAGGGTGGTACGTCAGCTCGTACCCGTCCCACGAGCCTTCGGGCAGGTCCTTCAGC
>RRZU012046486.1_pt1 | contig 20231 bp, 19 predicted proteins | sample 2165561 | NCBI WGS metagenome assembly RRZU01 (sample SAMN10456909, study PRJNA506462) | wastewater metagenome | isolation source: wastewater sludge | place: USA: Moscow, Idaho | reverse complement strand
TCAACTGGCTTAACTCCTACCTAGGTACGATCTGACACGTATTTTAGACATTATTATTTTCCTTTAATTTTATTAAGGTCAATTACATTGCCTTCGAAATTTATAGAATGATGTGATATTAAAATAATTTGGTAGCCATCTTCTGCGAGTTTACCAAGTGATTTATGAATGTGTTCTGCTCGTGTTGCATCTGCAAATGAATCAATTTCATCCCCGATAAAAACAGGAAATGTCTTTTTATAAAAAGATTCTATAAGAGCAATTCTAAAAGCAACATTGGCAGTAACTTGAGTGCTACCTGAAAAAGCTGTAATTATTTTACCATCTAATAATAGTTCAAAAGTATCTGATAGAGTTAAACTATAATGTTCACCACCAGTCATTTTATTAATGATAGCTGAAGCTTTTTTATTTAAAGAAGGAATACTATTATTTTGTATTTCTAACTTTAAGGCTTTACTTTGTTCTACTAGAGAATCGTAAGCATTAATTTTCTCTTGCTTATCTTTAACAAGAATATCTATCTGAGATTTAGCTTTTTGAGCAGAGGTGAAAATACCTTTCTCAATTAAATAATTTTCTAGTTTAGATCTAGTATCAGAGATTCTAGTTAATTCTTTTTCACAATAAATCAAATCCATATTAACATTTGTAATACTTGTGAAATCTGGATAGTTTTTATTAAACAAATTAACAGAGGATTGGTACTGATTTAACTTAACAGTATAAGAGTCCCATTCATTTTTAATACTCTTAGCATACTGATAATCTACTTTAAAAACATACTGCAACTTATCTTCTTTTTCTGACTCTAAGAAAGAAATCTCAGACTCATAATTAAGACAAGTTTCAAGATAATTATCTATAAAGAATCTAGCTTTCTTAATATACTGTTCATCAAATGGTATTTCAATAAACTCTAAATCACCTAACGTACCTATAGAAGAATACATTAGAGGAAAGGTTTCATCACAATGAGGACATTGAATAGATCCTTGTGACAATAAACTTTGTTTATGAGTAAACATTTTATTATTATGAAGATGTTGTTCTAATTCTAAAACAGTCTCTTCTTTTATAAAGTTTTGCTCTGAATCGTATACAGCATGTTGCCTTAAAAAATTAGAACGATCTTCAAGAGTTTTATCTATAAGATTTAGATGAGATACATGTGCCTCATACGCCTCCAGATAGCTCTCTAGGGAGAGTTCTTCTTCAGTGTATGGATTCACCAGGGAACTCTTATGGAAGAGCCCTTGTGGCAACTGAGGCACATCTGGGATCATTGAATGAGCTGTGATAATATTATTTAACTGTAAGATTTTCGCATAAATATCTTTAGACTCTTTAGTTAACTTTTCAATATCATCTTTAGTTAAATGATCTAATTTAGGATCAACTTGAAAGTCGACATTATTAACAATAGAAGACATATCTAAGCCTTTTATTTCAGACTTAAAAGCTCGTTTCAAACTGTCTAGGTATTTTTCTAATTGGTTAGCTTCATCTACACCGTTGATCTTATTAATAAGATCTAGTCTCTCACTCTTCTTAGATGTAGCATAAGAGTCTCCATCTAATTGTTGAGAGAAATTCATTCTGTTAAACACATCTAATCCATAACCAAGAAGAGTTGTGATAAAAGAATTAACAGAAGTTTTACCGACAGCTTTATCAACTAATTGAAGTTCTTCCTTACCTTTGACACCTTTAACAGTGACTACTTCATAGATAACATCTTTAGTACCTCTTTCAACTAAATAAAGTGTTTCATTTATTTTAAAAGAAAGGGATACATGTAATTTCTTATAATCGGAAGCTGGTCCACGAAGAGCACCAGAACCAAAAAGAGCGTATGCAATCATATTTAAAACAACAGTTTTACCTGATTCGTTTTTACCAACAATGTAGTTCATACCTTCTGAGAAAGTAATCACAGTATTCTTATGTGCATACGTATTTTTAATTATTATTTTAAGGAGATTCAACCTAGATAACCTTTACTAGTTAACAGTTCTACTAATTCTTTTTGTATTTCTTCAGTTAGGTCTTTATTAGAAATTACCCAACTTTTTAAAGTATCATTATAACTATCTACACTAGCGTTTTCTAGTTCTACTTCAATTTCTTTTTGTTCTTCTGCAATAACTTTAAAAGTTAAAGCAAAGCAATCTACAGGCTCAGTTAAAACAAAAAGAGGATTACATTCAATTCTAATACATTTGTATTTAAAATCTTTACTAAGATCAAACTTAGTTAAATCTTTTTCACTAATAGTTGTATAAATATTTTTATCAGGATCTTCTGCATGACTATAAGGCTGCATAGAACCTGTAAATAAAACTTTTGATTTAGATTTATCAAAAGGATATACATATTCACGATATGTATGCTCATGACCAGATACAACTAATGAAGAATGAGTTAAGATGTCTTTATGTGGTACATAACCATGATCTAAGATAGAAAGACTATCCCAGTGACCAGTAGAGATAATAGGACCAGTCTTAGCTAATTCTTCTAGATCTTCTGCTGGAGTACACTCTGAAAAAGGATCATAACAATCAAAATATAAATTTAAAATATCTTTATGGTTATTATAGTATATTGGATAACTTTCTGACTTCTTAATAACATGAACATTTGATAGATTTTCTAAAATGGATGTTAATAACTGAAAAGAACTAATCTTAGTTGTATCTTTAGATAAGTCATGATTACCAGGTATTAGATAAACATCTACATCTTCTGGAACATTACTGAGTAATCTGAAAGCTTCAAAAGTAACTGTAGGAGATACTACAAACTTATCAAACAAATCCCCTACAATAATAATCTTAGTAATAAGAGGATCTGCATTATCAAGTAATCTACTAAATTGAGCATACACAAAAGCCTCTCTGTCACCAACTCTATGAGAAGGTACTCCAGTTATAAATCTACGCCCTAGATGTGGATCTCCTATAAAGAGAATTTTATCAATGACTTTACCGTCAACAACTACTTCAATTATAGGATTTCTTTCTATGTTGTATTGCAATTTTAGCATGTAATATTACCTTGTTAACTTACCTAAACAAATGTTACAAGAACCGCAATTAGATTTAGGATATTTTTCATTAAAGTAGCCTAATAATTGAGTTCTCAAGCATGTATTAGATTTACAGAAAGCATGAAATTGTTTTAACTTCATTAATTTAATATGCAAGCGATCTGGATTTTTAGTTGTTTGAGAGATTAACCAAGTAGCTTTTCTGAGAGTCTCAGGTAAATAGATTAGATAAGCATCTGCTCTTTCACCATCTCTAGAGCACCTACCAGTTTGTTGAGAATAGTCATCAAAAGTATGAGGAGGATCAACATGAATTACATATCTAACACAAGGTATATCAATACCCATTCCAAAAGCAACAGTAGCACAAACTATTTTAATAACACCGTTACTATAATCTTCTTGGGCTTTTTCTTTTTCCTTCTTCTTCATACCAGCATGATAACAAAGAGTTGGGTATCCAATCATATTTAGATACTGACTCATTTGTTCTGCAGTGTCACGAGTACCACAGTAAATAATACCTTGAGTTTTCTTATCATACTTCATTAGTATTTCTAAGACATGATCACTTACAGGTTTAGTTGCTTTAAAGACATTATAAAAAATATTAACACGATCAAAAGAAGTTGTTAATAATTTATAATCTGGTTTTAATCCAGTATATTTTACAATATCTTTTTTAATCATTTCATCAGCTGTGGCTGTTACAGCTAACATAACTGCCGATGGAAACATTTTACGCATTTCATGAATACGTTGATAGGTAGGACGGAAGTCAGACCAAGAGCTAGCACAATGACTCTCGTCAATAGCGATTAGAGGTACTTTAAGTACTTTTCTGAAAGGTTCGAAATCATCCGAAAAGAATGTTTCTGGAGCAACGTATAATAACTTTAATTCATTATCTTCTAATTGTTTTAGAATCTTACGACGAGCTCGTATACCTACATCACTGTTAATAAATGCAACAGGAAGACCAATCTTAGTACAGTTATCAACCTGATCCTTTTGTAAGGCTTTTAGTGGACTTACAACTATAGTAGTCCCTTCCAATAGCATAGCAGGCACTTGGAACATTACCGTCTTACCTAATCCAGTTCTGGCTAAAGCCATGGTATCCCTACCACTTAGAACTGAGAGAACGACATCTTCTTGGATGTCACGGAAGCTATCATAGCCCCAATATTTTTTTAAAACTTCTAAAGCTTTTTCTTTTTTGTTTGTCATTATAAACGAGAATCATAATACTTATAATCTCTTGTTATTCTGTAAGTAATATTTTAATTATTTCTTTACGTCTGAGTGTAGCGTTTGAAGGTACTTTTAATTTTCTTTCCGTGAAAAATTCTTTATCCTTCTTATCTTTAATAATAGCTATAGCTTTCTTTTCAATCAAAGCCTCTTCAAAGGAAATACCTTTTCGCTCTGCGTATGATTTAACTTTATGGTTTTCTTTATTAACCAGTTGAAAGTTTTCACTATTACTACATAAATGCTTAACAAAATCTAAGACATCGTCCCAGTCTGTAAAAGCAACATGTCCTTTAACATGATCGACTTCTAAGTAAGACTTAGGAGTCCATTCACCAGTTAAAGCACAATTAGCACCAGACTTAGCTCTACCTTCATAGTCGGGAGGAGGGGGAGAACAACCTTCAGTTTTAAACTTAATCTTAGGAGGATATTTCTCCCAGATAGCTCTTCTTAATCCGCCTCTTAGCCATGTGAAAAATGCTGACTTAGTTTTCCAAATATCAGGGTAGAGTTCCCAGGGTTCTTTCTTATCTTTCGGTAATGGTGATTTCTGGGGCGTCGATTTTTTTATCGTCATTATCTGATAACTCAATTAAGTCTGTTTGACAAGACTTTTTAAGTTTTATTCTATTTTTCTCTACTTCTTTTTCTTTCTGAGATTTCATATTAGTTTGAATAGCAGAAAGTAATGTTAAAGATCTTTCTCTATCTATATAGTATTTAGTACCAGGAATAGTAGAGCTAGCAACATAACCAAAAAAGACATTGTACTTGATTTCTAAACATCTATGTATATTGTTAAATCTATTATCACCATGGAAATCATACCAATTCTCATTTTCAGTAGATAGGAAAATACTATCGTAAATATCTGAGGGAAGTAGAGTTTTGTCTTTTATGTATAAGAAGTTTGTAATTTTTACAAGTAAGGATTTCATAAGTTCCTAAGAAGCCCCGAGGGGCTAGTGTTAAAATAAAGATTTTAATTTAGATAAATCATCTAACTTATTAATAGGATCTTTTAAATACGCAACAACTTTAGTTTCTTGAGGAGCATTAGCTACTGACTTTTGATTAGCATATTTAAGTTGAATCCAAGGTAATGGATCTTTAGTAATTTTAGTATCAAATTTAAGTCCAATATTCTTCATACGTTTAGCTGACATATATTCATTATAGTCATCAAGTACTTTAGCATTTAAGCCTACGATTGGAGTTCCATATTGGAATAAATACTTAGTCCATTTAGTCTCTTCATGTAAACCATCAATGTACATATCTCGAACTTTATTTTTATTATCATACCAGATCTCTTTCCATTCCTTACCATCCTTACCTTTAGACCAATTCTTAATAATACGTTGAGTAATAGCAACATGAAGAGCTTCATCTTTACTAATTAAAGATAAGAATTTAGCAACAGATTCAAACAAACCCATGTTTGCAAAACCAAAATTACAAGCAAAAGAAGCATAGAAAGCTTGACCTTCTAATATATTAATAGCACCAATTAAAAGTACTAAGTTTTCTTTAGTGGGGTTCTCAAAGAAAGTATTATAAGCTTTAGTTGCTTGGCTGAATCTAGAAAAGATTTCAGGTTTTTGTTCAATAAGATCTGTTACAATTTTAGGACTTGGATACATAGACGTTAAAATATGAGAATAGGTACGAGAGTGTGTCCATTCCATTCTAGCCCACTCTAGAAGAAGACCTTCTAGAGATGGATCAGAAACCCAAGGAAGTAGCATTGCAGGGCCACGACCTTGTAGAGTATCAGCAAAGATTTGAGACTGTAAGTTAGATGTAAAGATGTGTCGAATAGATTGGTTTGCAGTTGATAACTGAGCAGCGTCTAGAGGAAGAGTAAATTCATCATGAGCCCAATCCTGAGCACGTTGTTGATCTTTTAATTTAAGAAACTCAGGATATGGAGTATCAACAAACTCCTGAATCCCACGACCTTCTCCGAAGAACATTCTAGGTTCTCCAGAGTATTTTTCATAAATTTTATTTGTAATAATTATATCTGACATTATATTCTCTTATAGGGTACAACTACCACCAGCACAACCTGTCTCTTGTTCTAGTAGTTTTAATTGTTCAAAAAATTGTTTTTCTTCTTCAGTCATTTCTTCAGTTTTTTCCTCTTCTTCCTCTTGAGCATCTGTATTAAAGTTTAAGTAATAAGTAGTTTTAATACCTTCCTTACTTAATGCTACAAAGATTGTATACAAAAGTTCTAACTCGTCTAGTTTACCTTTAGTCAAATCGAAGTAAAAATTATAAGAAATAGATTGATCTATAAACTTATTAATATTACTACACATTGCTAAATATAAAGCATTCTTATCAATCTTACGATTGTCCCAAGCATAAACATACTTATCACCATACTCTGCAATATTAGGTACAGCAACAGCAGTTAATAATTTTTTATTACCTTTAAAAGTAACAGGAGCACGAGGAAATTCATTACCATTAATTAAAGAGAAAGTAACTGAACTTGATTCAACTGGCATAGATGCAGTATGAGCGCCAAAACGTAAACCATATTGTTTAATATTAGCACGAAGAATTTCCCAATCTTTAAGTAAAGGATGGCTGTTTAATTCTGTATTTTTACATGTATCAATCGGTAAAATACCCTTAGAGTATTTAGTACGATCAAACATCTCACAAGGACCGAGTTCTTGAGCTAAACGATTACTAGCTTTTAATAAGTAGTATTGAACTGCTTCAACATACTTATGCATAGTTTTAGCTGTTTCTTTAATCCATTCTTTCTCAGGGAATTTAGAATAAACTTCCTCAACTAATAGCTGTTGGGTATTAACAAAACCAATACCAATATTACGACGTTGTTTCTGTTTCTGAGAGAAAGGAATTTTACTATATTCAGTAATATTGAATACAGCTTCTTGGAAACGACAAATCCAATAACAAACATCTTCAATTTCTTCATATTTAGTGTTACCAAATACAATGCCACCTAATTGACAGAAAGAAGTTTCTGATTCGTTACTTGGATTAAACTCATGGTCTTTAGAGTTATATTCTAAATAAACAGGAGAAGTCGGCTGAGTGATCTCAACACAGAGGTTAGTCATTTCAACTACATCTAAGAAGCAAGAATGATCATTAGTATTAGTTACGTTTAAAGTATATAGACGACCAGTACTCATCATCTGACTTAATAGTGTACTAAACATATCATAAGCTGTTGTATAAACTGGAGCACCAGATACAGCTGTTTGAGTATTATCTTTAGTTAAGTAAGGTAGGTGTGGATCAGAAAGAAGTTGAGCTTCCCATTCACGATATTCTGTATCATCGTATTTACCATTTTCATCTACGTTATAGAAAGCTTCATAAGCTGTCTTACCGCTAGGCAATAGTTCATTAGGAGAGACAAGTAATACTTTTTCATTTGTACGTAATTTACTTAAGATAAAATCACTAAAATGGAAACAATAATCTAGATGACGATAACGGTTTTCACCTTCAATACCACTAGTCACATCTTTTAACATTACTAATTCATAGTAATCACGATGCCAAATAGGTAAGTTTACAGTAGCAGAACCACCACGACTAACTTGATTAGAACCTTTAATAGTTTTAGTAAGTTGACCAAGATAACCTAATAGACCAGCATGAACACCACTCTTACGGAATAGTTTACCTTTAGCACGAATACGTCCTAATGATACACCTACACCCGCTCCAGCTACAGTAGCTTTCTGAGCAGTCATCATTCCAACATCAATAGAGTTGTTATCATCTCCAATAGAATATAAGCAGCAACTATCATATTGCTTATGAGGGGTACGAATCCCTACAGAGAAAGGAGTTGGATTATTTGCTTTAGCTTGAGATTGAATTCTATAATAATTAATAAAAGATTCTTTTTGGAAATTCAGGCTCATCCCGTCTGAGTATATTTTAGAATCAGAGTGAACTAATGCTAAAGCAATCAATGCGAAATGTTGTTGAGGATCTTCAATAATTTGTTTACCTAACTTAGTTAGATATTTTTCCTCAATTTGACGTAATCCATTAAAGTACAATTTATTCATTAATGAATAGTCTAGCATCTCATCTACGAAATCAAAAAGTTCGTCAGGTAATGTACCGTCTAATAAATTAGAATCGTACATATTAAGAGAGATGCCTAGATTTAAAACAGATTTAGTTTTATAACGATATAGAGGTACTTTGTTTCTATCTGCAATATCAAAGCCATAAGAATAAATATCAGAAGCTGTTAAATGTTTAGAATGAAACTTATTAGCTTTTTTAATTACATTAGGAATATATAGGTTACGAGAGATTTCAAAATATTGACGAACTAGGTCGAAATCCTTCTGTTCAGATGAAATAGCAGAGAAGTCTTCACAAGATTTACAAAGGGCAATAGTAATTTCGTCAGTCGACATACCATCATAAAAAGAAGAAGAAGCTGAATTTACGACAGATTCTAATGAAACGTTAGGACAATTTTCAGCAGCCCAGTTACCCCATCTAAGGATTTTAGCAAGGTCTAGCTTCTCTAAAGTATTGTCAGACTTAAGAATATTTATACTCATATTTACTTTAAAATTATATATTAAACTAATAAGAACATGTTACTTTTTATATTTCTCTTTCAACTCTTTATATTTGAGTTTACGTTGAGATTTAACATGTTCTATGTGATCTTCATACTCTTTAGAACTTCTATACGATTCTTTGAGAGTTTTTTGAAAATCCTTTTGTTTCTTTTCCACATGTTTTTGTTGATTACTTTTAGATTCAAGACCTACATATTCAACATCAGGATATGGAACACTGTCTATAAATTCTTTTAATTCTTCGGCAGTTTTTATTTTTGTATTATAAGGAATTACAACTAGCTTAACACCATTATCATTCAGGTATTGAGTTTTCTTCTTATCTAGCATAACTCCTTTATTCCAATCTGTTTCATCCTTGTGGAAAAAAGATGAAAACTTATAGTGCTGTATACCATTATATTCTACAGCAATACCTAATACAGGTATAAATAAATCAAGACGTTGTTCAATTTCACCAATGGCATATTCATAAACAACATCGTAAATAGGGTAAATCTCTTTTAAAAGATCATAGAATCTTCGTTGAGAATCAGAACCTCTTCCATCTACAGCCATTAAAGATCCGTTGCAGTTTTATCTAGTTTTTCGTCTTTATGTAAACCTTGATAATTGAAGTTATTATTTATCCATTTTTCATAGACATCAAATTGATCGTCAGGAATAACTTCAAAGTTTAAACCACTGAAAAGTCTTTCAGATGTAATTTCAAACTTGTTTACAATACGATTAATATAGGCTTGGGATGCATTAGTATCACAATAGTAGACAAACCAATCACCTTGATCTTCAAACCATACTAGTACTTTTTGAAAACCAGCACCAGTAGATACTTGTATTTCTCTAGGGTCGGTAGATGCATTATATAAAATATTCATTTTAGAATACTACTTAAAGGTGTTAAATTATAATATTTTGGATTTGATGTATCGAAGATATTTTCAAAAGGGAATGGTTCTATATTAGAATATCTACTAACCATTGTAGCTACATTAGTAGTTAAAGGTATATTTTCAACAACAGGATTAACATCAGAAGAGGAGAGGTCAAACCAAATTAGTTTTAGATTTTTAATACAAACATTATGACTAGCAAAATAAGAATAGATCTTATAAAGAGTTGGGATAGTAAACCAATTAGGTTTTTGAGAAAGGAATGTTACAAATAAATAACAATCTATTTCTTTATTGTTATTCCAACCTATTAAAGGTAAGTCTATCTTGAAAAGATTCGAATGCGTATTAAAATACACAGACGATTTAGTATTTATATGTTTATATTTTTTAGTAAAAACAACAAGTTGTTCCAAGAATTTAAACGCTCTATTCCAGTACGAATAGATCTCTTTCAATTGAACAGAATCTACAGAACGTCTGGTTAAGAAGGCAACTACTTGATCAGTAAAATATTTTTCAAGATCAATAGCAGATACTTCATTCTCTCGTAATAATCTAAGACTTATAAAATAAGTTAGATAGTTTAGAAAATGAGAAAGCTCCCTTGTATAGATAGAAGGTGAGTCTAATTGAAACCACCGTAAAGATAAGAAATTATTTCTGTACCTTTCACTATCTAACAAGAGAGCGAAATCTTTAAGTGCTAAATCAAAATCATTAGCACAAAAAGATGTATTTAGATCTGTGTCAACCAACTTACCCCAGTTTTTAACTTCTGAGTAAAGTAAAGGAAGACTCATAACGATTACTCAGGAGAGAATGCGTTAGGATCTGGTTTATCGTACTTAACTAAGTCTGTAACAAGTACAGCATATAGATTAGTAGTTGGACCAAGAGTAGGGTTATTAGTAGGGACCCAAACACTATAACGTAGTGTACCACGAGAGCCATTACCGATTAGTGTATTAGTAATATCTGTTTGTACGCCATCAATAAATTGATAAACTTTAGGACGGATACTATCATGGATTGGGTTACCATCTTTCTTAAATGCACGTTGTTTAAATTTCAAAACATACTGTAAAGGTTGTGCAGGGAAAGGTGGCTCAGTTTTGTATTTTTCAGTGAACTCTTCATTAGTTAACGGAGTAGTTTTCTTTTTAGGATAAGTACTTGTAAACTCTTTGTATTGTTCCTGAGATACAACAACAGCTACTGTATATTCTTTTTCAGCATCGCCAGTTGTTTGCCATTTTTGTTGTGGTTCAGCGATACGAGCGAAGTAAAAATAAACGTTTTTTAAATCGCCTTGGTTTGGAAGTTGTGTAGACATATTATAATATTCTCAAATTAAGTTTTTATTTTTTAATTGTGACATGTATTAGTGACACATATACCAGTTCTTACCAGTAATCCACTCAATACCTAAAGGAACACGAATATCATGTTCATTTACTGTTTTGTCAATTGATTCTAAAATTGTTTCTGAGACGATGTTAGGTAAAGTAACATAGTGCAAACCTGAATCAGTGTGACCAATAGCACTATACAATCCGTCAATAGGGTTGTCTTTCATCCATTGTTCAGCTTCCTCTTCAAAAGGATTTTTAGGTTCTTTAGGCTCTTTACCTTCAGCACCAGCTTCGTTCCATGCAACTACAGAGGCTTCCCAAGCTTTCATAGCTTCTTCGTACTCTGTTTGTTTTTGTGGATCAAAGAATGATTTTACCTTAATTAAGCTTTTATGTAAAGCATACTGACATTCGTCGTGATATACAATCATTTGCCAAACTTTAACATCTTCTTTTGTATGTAAGAAAGGATCCCCAAGAAGACCTAACTTCTCTAGTTTCTCCGCTACTCTTACAACACTCCATTTAGCTAGGATTGCTCCTGAGCTTTGGAATAATGCATTAATCAACGAGTGTTGAGAACGCACTCTGATCTTACGACCATCAATACCTGGGATATAAGCTTTTTCTGTAGCTTCCCAAAATGCAGTTAACTTATCTCTTAAAGCTTTAAGAGGTGCAACTGAGTCCCAGAAGTCAGCCCACATTTTCTCTGCTTCATCATCTGTAAGTCCTAGCATCTTTTTAAGTTTTGCAGCTGCAGCTCCATACATAATCGCATATGTAATTGCTTTAGCATCTGAACGATCAATACCTAATTTACGAGCTGTAATAGAGTGTACGTCATTCGGCTTAACAGCTAGTAAAGCTTCAGCTAGCTCTTCTCCGCCTTCAAATGGTAAGATATAGTGACCTTCTACACGAGCCTCTAAGGATGAGAAGTCAAAGCCTAGTTGTACTAAACCTTCTCCACATCCAAACATAGATCTCATGGGTTTGCCGTAAATACTTGAACCACGAGGAATGTTTGCAACACCTCTGTGTAAGTATCGGTAAGTAGATGCTCCAACAGTATCTGCAGGAGTTCCAATACGGCCATCTTCTCGAACAAAAGATAAATAACCTTTAGTGGGCTCACCATCTTCATCCATAGTACCACCAGAGATAGAGTTCTTACGGTGGGCGTACGTATGCCATTCTACGATAGATTTAATTAATTTATTAGATCCTTGTTTCTTTGCAATACGTTCTAAATTAGGGCATAAAGATTTTTCTGCACCTACTCTTAAAAGAGGAGTTGTCATAACTTTACAAGCAGCATTAGGTTTCTTTTTATAGATAGAAAGCAAGTAAGACTCTAAGTCCACATCCTGTTTAATACCTAGATATTCAAAACGATGCTTTTTATACGGACCTTCTAGAGTATCCGCTGCATACTTAATAATAGCTTTAGTTACTTTATCAGAACTAATCTTCTGCTTCTTAGAATCCTTAGTAAGATCTCTTTCTTTCCATTCAGAAGGTTCCCAACCTAAAGATAACAAATAGCCTTTGACTTCATCATTATCTTTAATAGTAGTAGGGAGTGTTAATTTAACTGGAGTTTGATGAGGGAGTTTATACTCTCGATCTTCAAAGACTAAATAATAGTCATAAGCAGATTCATCATCTTCTCTCGGTTTTGTAATAATAAAATCACTTTTTGTACCAAGAACTTTATCATCCTCACCTTCTTTAATAGTTACTTCATTAATCTTATTAGCGAACTTAAAGATAGCTGCAGATGGATCTCCATTCTTTTTGAACTGAATCTTAGGAGGAGTATAATAATCTTGTTGACCTTTGTTTAAAGATTTAGGAGGAAGTACTGGTTCAACATAGTCAGATCTTTCTTTCAAAAGTCCTTCTAGTTCAACAATAGAACTTTTAGCTAAATCAATATCAAAATCAAAACCAAAAACTTCTTGTCTAACAGTAAGATCAATTAGCTTAATTTCCATGGCATATGCTTTTTCATATACATCGAAAGATTCTTCTGCATCTAGATAATCTAAAGTATCCTTACCTACAGAGGTATCTTGATTACAGTAGTAACCCATCTTCCAAGTATATTGAGAGAAGTCATGAAAATCATCTTTCTCATTTCCAGTTCGTAAACCAAAAGCACTTAAAGCATGTTTACCAAAGGAATCAGTTCTGTCTGGATTATACAATTTACTCATTAATAGAGTATCTGTAATAACAGAAGGTCTGTTAAACACAGTATGTTGACCATTACCTGGATACTCAATTCGGTAGTCTAACATACCAAATAGCATCAAAGCTGGAAGATCGTAGTTTACAATATTATGACCAATAAGTTCGTCACAGTTTGCTAAAACACGTTGTAACATTTCTCTAGATAAAATTCTTTTAGGAATTTTATTATAGTCTTGACCACGTTTATATTCTTTTAAAACAACTTGATAAGCCAAAGCTGGGTCATAAGTTTTAGAATATTCTGTTTCAGCGATATCGCCATTAGGGTTTATGTACTCTATGCGACCAACATGACGAACTTTAGTAGTGTTACCAAATTCATCTGTTTGTTCGATAAAAGTAAAATACTCTTTCATATGAGTAGGAGCTAAAAATGTAAGCCACTCTTCTCTAACTAGGAGTACTGATTGATTAGTATGATAATCCCTAACAGAGATACACCACAATTGTGACGTATCTTTTAATTTGTAGGGCATTTGGCTGTAATCTATTGAAGGCATTAGTAAATCATTTGCTTCAATATCTATTACTAGCTTATTCCAAGCCATATTATTATATCCTCACTTTACAAATTTGTTCAGAAGTAAAGTTTATTTATTATTAAATTAAAATCTATTTAAAGGAGTGTCTTGTTGCTGTCTGGGTTGTTTATTATCTAACCCATTCTTTAAGACTTCCTCTTTTTTAGCTTCAAATACATCTGAAGCATCCGCCAGTTTATGAGTCTGCATATTATACATTAAGTAACAAGCACAACCTGTCCAACCTGTTTGACGGTTTTTCGTTAAATGAACTTGAATCATATTACGAATATTTTCATCTTCTGCCGTTTTATCACGACTTAAAATGATATTTAAAGAAGCTGATTTGTACTGAGAACCAGAACCAATCATATCTTCTTCTGTTAAAACTGCACCAGTAGAAGCAGACTTTTGTCCACCAGATGCCTTACGAGAGTGGATGACATTAATAAAAATTACTCCATACCGTTTACAAATAGCTTTCTCCCATGCCATCCATTTGGCTTGGAAGTCCAATGTAGCGCCATCAAATACATCTGATAGTACGTCAACAACAATAACTTCAGCATCACATGTAATAATAAGTTCTTCAATTTTAGGTTGAAGATTTTCATAATCACCACGTTCATCAATGATGTGAAAGGATGGTTTACCATCTTCTAATTTAAATAACTCAGCAGCAGCTTTCTTAACAGGATCAGATGCAATGAATTCAAATTTCTCTTCTGGAGATTGAATTAATTGTAATTTCTTCTGAATGTAAGCACCGAGTAAATTCTCTCCGTAATCGCCAGCATCAGCTTCTAATGACACAACACCTACTTTTGCAGTTCGGTTTTGAATCATATCTAATACAATTTCATTTACAAGAGTTGTTTTTCCAGATCCAGAACCAGCAGAAATGTTAATAATAGATCCTTTTACCATTCCACCGCCAGTTACTTCATTAAGTTTATTTAAGAAAGGAGGGAATGGGATTTTAGCAACTAAAGCTTTTTCTAAGATTTGGTCGTAAATTACATCACTACCAGAAATACCAGCAGGGCTATAATGACGATGTTTCCAGAATGCACTGATAAACTCTTTAACACGACCATCTTCTAACATCTTATTAGGATCTTTAGCAGGCAAGTCTACGATATATAGTTTATCTCTCGGCAATGATTTTGCAACTTTCTCAAGAGCACGTTCACCAGCTTCATCTTGATCAGGAATGAAAATGATCTTTTCAAAACGATCTAAGAATTCGTAATTGGTTTTGTATTGATTAATACTACCAACTTCACCAATAGTACCAGAAACTACTGGAATAGATGGGAAGTCTGGTTTACGATTTGACTCTAGCATCTGGAATGCAGATAAAGCATCTAGCTCTCCTGCAGCTACAAGAATCATTTTACTTGTAGATTTAGCAAAAACAGCTTGACCGAATAGATCACAACTAGAATCATTAGTACCTTCCGCTCTAAAAGCTTTAGGGTTCTTACGAACTTTAATACCACTAAATGCATTTTGTTTAGAGATAGGATAGTACTGAGTAGTTACCTCACCTGTTTGTTGGTCAAAGTCATGATAGACTCTGAATACATCACAAGTGGATTTTTTAAGGCCACGAAAGCCTTTTGGGTCTGTAACTAAATTAGCTTTAAGCTTATCCCAATCTTCTTTTTTAAAATCTGTCACTGGAAAAACAATCTCCTTTTCCTCTTCTTCTTTTATTCTTAGTTTCTCACGATACTCATCTGATAAGCTAATTGTCTTTTCACAGACAAAACAATACTTACCACCATTCTCGTAAACTACTAAATTATCACCTGACTTATCACGACCATGTCTTCTACAAATAGGACATGGTTCTTTCCGTATAGGTTTTGCTTTGTTAAAAATATTTTTATCTTTACTCATTAATTGACCAACAAGTACTAAATCCTTTTAAGTCAGGACCGAAAGGACAGTAAGTACAATTCCAATCGCCTATCTTATTCTTATCAGGATCTTCTTTCCATTTATTATATTTAGCTGCTGAGATTTGTTTAGCTTTATAAAGAAGTTCTACCTTCTCATTAGAGTACTTAAGCTCATAGTCACGAGGAGGTAGTAGATCATTCTCTAGGAATGAATCTAACATTTTATTTTTCTCAACAATTCCTTTCTCAGTTATTCTTGTATCAACGTAACTTTGTACATTACCTTCAGAATCGAAATATTCGACTAAAGGATTTATTTGCTTATTAGCAGAAATAAATAATGAAATTCTAAATTGGAAGTTATTATAAAAGCTACCACAAGACCTATCTAAATACATTAAGTTATTATATTTAACTTTTTGACCTGTATTTCGACACATCATTAAATAATCAAAACATTGAAGTAAGTGACTATCTTTAGGAGTAGGTCTTTGATTTCTACTTCCAACTATACCCATTTGAGCATAGAAGTTTGAACCATTGTATTGTTTACATTCTGTGATTTCCACTTCATCTGTCAAAGGATTCATATGAACAATATCAATTTCTCCAGACATGTTATTAACACCGTCATAGAGTTTCACAGAATGAGATACATAGATCCCAAGTTCTTTGTACTGATTAATTAGCCAACTCTCCCAGAGTTTGCCAGCTTCAGTTGTCATACGAACATAAATACCCATAGGGTTAGAGGATGGATAAGACTTAGTACTCATAAAAGCAGAGCGAATACAAGTTCCAACAGGAGTGTTATCTATAGCAGAATAACACATAGCAGAAGAAGGTGTGTGAGCAAAAATCCTACCAGTCTTGATAGGATTAGGTGCTTCGAGATTATTTTTTATAGCAGATAGAAGATTAAACATATTATTAAATTAAGTTAGTTATTTTCCGATAGGTTAAGAAGTAACATAAAGACCCAGAGGCATTTGATGTTCTAACCTTATCAGATAGGATTGAAAAATAGTGATTCAAACGAATTGCAACACTTTGTTTAAAGATCGGCTCTTCGGCTTGAATACACAAAAACCCAAAGTCATTTAATAATAAAAAATATTTCTCAACATTAAGTAAAGAGAGTTCAGACTCATCTTTAGCATTAATAAATATCAAGTCATATTTTTGTTTAAAACAACCATCCTCAAGAGCCTCGTCAAAAGACATATCTAACAAAGTTAACTTTCTAGAATACCCAAGAGAATCTTGAATATTGATAAAAGGAGTTGTATGTAAGTATTTTTTAAAACGAGACTCTGTGAATAGATAAGCATCCTTATCAACTATTGTTGAAATAGTAGGTATCGAAATACTATTGTAGAAAATCTGATCTGCATCATTTATAAGAAGAACTGGAGCACCATTTTGGATCAGTTGTTCTTTAAAAGTTTGAGACCAAATTTTATAGTATGCTTTATAATCGTATTGATTAATACTGTAGTTTTCGCCTAGTATTTTCCAGTTCTCTTTATTTATTTCTATAGTATATTCGGACATATTTCTTTAAAACACTTCGTAATATTGTTCTAATTGTTCTGGGATAAAGTGCTCTACAAGAGTCTCTTTAATTTCTGTAGAACTTAAACCTAACAAAGACATAGACACAAAAAGGATACCTTCTTGAAGTCTTAAATGTTGTGTTGGGAAAATTCCATTAATACTGTTCAACAGTAGAGTATGGTTTACGTATGTAGTAATAGAACGAGCTCTCTGTAGAGTACTGTATGCAGCTGCTAAAGCTAATCCGCCAGAAGCAAGATGTACAGAATTCAATTTACAAATACGTGGGTGAATGAAAAATGAATAGGATACTAAGATACTATCAACAGTGTCATTCTGATGTAAAACAATATAACCAAGTTTACGGTTATCTTTAGTCATAACAAAAAGTTCTTCAGCTTGAAGCCAATTGAAGAAATCTTCCATTTCATAACTACGAGGTTCCGTTGAATATCGGTATGTATGATTTACATAGTGTTGGGTACAAACTTTAATAAAAGCTTTATTTTGCTCATAATTAAGTCTATTAATTTTCTCAACAGAAGGCAGTGGTTTTTGAACACCTACTAAAGTTGTACTTAGAGGAAGTACCATTGCATCTGGTGAAGGTCTATCGCTAAAAGGGGTTACAGACATTCTGTGAATCCTAAATGAATTATTCTCTTATCTTTAATGATTACATTTGTATATTGTGTATATAAATTTTCAAAAGGAATTAAACTCGATACTTTAGAATAGAAACCATGATCTTCAATAATCAGATTAGATTCTAATTTATCAAGATCGTCAGATAAAACTTGTAGTATAACACCTTCAGTATATTGTTTAATACCTAAAACTTTTTTATAGTACATAAACAATTCTTTAATTTGAACTGCAACAGTTAGACCTACATTAATAGAACTTCTATTTGAGAATAAATTTTCTACAAAATATTCTTGACAGATTGCAGGAGAATTAACAATAGATTTTAAATCTACTAATAAAACAGATGTTATAAAATCATAAAGAGGTTTATTAAACACGTTAATAATAGTTTTATTATTTTCTACTTTTTCTTCGTATTTAGAACCTACGGATTTTATGAACTTGATAAAACTCTGTAATAGATTCTTATCTTTTCCTTTATCAAATTTAAACGACAACTCATATAAATAACTATTATCACCATTACTAATTTTATTAATCTTACAACGAGTAAGTGTAGCAATAACAAAAGAAGTAAAATGTAAATTAACATCTACGAATCTATTCATTTTAAATACAAAAGTATCTTTAACAAAACGTTTAAACTCTTTAAAAGATGTCTCATAGTCTGAGTTGTCGTACTCTATATTATACTCTTTTTTTATATAATCGTATACTAAAGGAATATAATTTTCATACTCTTTGGCTTCTCTAATTAAAATTTGTTTAACAGCCTCTTGAGGGATGTTCAGTTTCTTAGAGATATTTAAAACTGAATTATTAAACAAATAGATATGAGTTGAGTCATGGAAGTTAGAAGAAGTCTTTGCTAGGTCTAACAAACCAGATTCATAATCCTGGGTTCTTTTAGTAATCCAAGGATGGTATAACCAATCATCTGAACTTAAGTTAGCGATAGGTTTTTCTTGAAACTCAAAAGTCTGTGCATTTACAGATAAAACTTTCATACGTTTTGAAACTATGTAAGATAAATCATCAATAGAGTTTTGTAATAAGCAGTATTCAGACAGACGTTGAATCTCATAAGTCTTATTGTTAATAACTTTATCTATGGTTTTATGAGAGGTATATACATAATCAGAAAGTGATATATTGTTTACATCTTTAAAACCATAAGTGGTTAATACATAAGAATTTTTTTCTAAGTTATTCATTTATTAAAAAGGGAAAATAGATTTTTTCGCTTGTGTTTCCATAAGTCTATAGACACGTTCCATATATAAGCTTCTTAAAAACTTACAGTTAATACTTCGAGATACGAAAAACATAGAGTCAAAGAATTGGACTGGAGTTGGATAAGGCTTCTTAACAGAGAAGATAGTCTCATGTGGATTGTCGTAATAATACATAACATGTTTGTTATCTAGGATTACTGGGTTAGTACTTATTAAAAGATCTCTAACAAATGAAATATCATTCTGTGTAACTAAGTCTGAATAGAAAGAACTCTCGCCTTTGTTTAAAAAGTTATTTAAAAAGGCAGCAACAGTATTAGCTGTTAAATTAGATATGAGTCTCTTCTGTACTAGATTATTTAAAAATTCTTTTAAAGTTTCTATAGAATCTTCTGTTTGATTTAATACTCTATCATCATAGATAACATTAAAAATCAAAATAGTAATTAAAGCTGATTTAACATCTAGAGTAGATGGTATCTTCAACGCTTGAACTGAAACAAAAAATAAAGAAAGAAGTAACTCAAATGACTTATCTGAAAGAATATAAGACTTTCTAAACTCAGATATATAAGTTAAATGAATTGCTTCCCAATCTTTTACAAAGGTCTCATACTGAGTATCAGACCAATGCATAGTTAATTTAATATTTTCAGGGTATATATTTTTAAACATTTTCCCAAGTCCATCCAAAAGATTTCTTCATATTGTGTAAGTATTTTGGATGAGGTTTCTTATTAACAGAAATTTTAAACTCAGGAGTAATACACAAATAACCTTCTGGCTTCTTATCTTGAATCAGAGATTTAACTTTAGAGGAATTCACATAGTAATTGTGAGACATCTGAGGTAAATCACTTGCAGTAAGTTGATGTGTATAAGTTCCAAAGAAATCAGACAGAGGGGATAAATTCGCCATCTACTACTTCTCCTTTAC
>RRZU010120747.1_pt1 | contig 20242 bp, 16 predicted proteins | sample 2165561 | NCBI WGS metagenome assembly RRZU01 (sample SAMN10456909, study PRJNA506462) | wastewater metagenome | isolation source: wastewater sludge | place: USA: Moscow, Idaho | reverse complement strand
GGTAGCCCTTTCAGGTAGCCCTTTCAGGTAGCCCTTTCAGGTAGCCCTTGCTAATGTTTACGGGCGGTGACAAATTGAGCCAGCAGGCGCAGGTGGGTGGCGTGCTCGCCAAAGGTGTTGAGTTCGGCTACTGCATCGGCTGTCAGCTGTTCGGCGTAGGCGCGGGCGGGTTGCAGGCCCATCAGTTTGACATAGGTGGGCTTGTCATTATCTGCATCTTTGCCAGCGGTTTTGCCGAGGGTGGCGGTGTCGGCTTCGCAATCGAGCACGTCGTCGATTACTTGGAAAGCCAGGCCGAGTTTGGCGGCGTAGCGATCCAGGCGTGCTAGATCGGCATCGCTTAATGCTGGGCAACACAAGGCGCCCAGCAACACGGCAGCGCGGATAAGGGCGCCGGTTTTGAGGCTGTGCATGTGCTCGAGCTCGGTTTGGTTCATGGCTAGGCCGACATGTGCCAAATCGATGGCCTGTCCGCCGGCCATGCCGGTGCTGCCGGAGGCTTGTGCCAACATGGACAGCATGTTTAATTGACGCGCAGCAGGCAAATCGGTGGGGCGGCTCAATATATCAAACGCCAGTGTTTGCAGGGCATCGCCCACCAGCAGCGCGGTGGCTTCATCGTATTGTATGTGGCAGGTGGGCTTGCCGCGGCGCAGGCTGTCGTTGTCCATGGCGGGCATATCGTCGTGAACCAGCGAATACACATGTATCAGCTCTACTGCTGCCATGGCTTGCGCCACGCTGCCGGCATCGGCATCGGCCAATTCAGAGGCAGCCAGTACCAGCAACGGGCGCAGGCGTTTGCCGCCGCCGAGGGTGACATAGCGCATGGCTTCGTGCAGCGTGTGCGGCACGGCAGTTTCGGGTGGCAATACCCGCTCTAATACCAGTTCAGTTTGTGCGCGGGCTTTTTGTTGCCATTGCGGGAAATCATTCGCTGGTGTCAAGATTCAGCTCCTTTAGTTGGCCGGCATCCAATACCTGTAATTTCTGTTCTACTTCGGCCAGCCGGGTTTGGCAGTATTTCACCAGCTCGTTGCCTTCCTGATAGGCTGCCAATGCGTCTTCGAGTGGCATTTCGCTGCTCTGCATCGCCTCGGTAAGGGCTTCGAGGCGTTTGAGCGCTTCTTCAAAAGATTTTGGGGCGGCATTTTTTTTCATGGCGGAAATGGGTGCTAAGGGTTGCAAAGCGGGTATTGTAGCACCGTTTTCAAGGCCTAAGGCGGCGGGAAATTGGCACGCTATCATGCTTGGCGTACAATAGCTCTTTTAAAATCATTCGAGCGAAAACCATGACCGTTAAAACCCGTTTTGCCCCCAGCCCCACCGGTTATCTGCACATCGGTGGTGTGCGTACCGCGCTGTTTTCCTGGGCGTTTGCCAAAAAGCACAAAGGCGAATTTTTGCTGCGCATCGAAGACACCGATCTGGCACGCTCTACTGCCGAATCGGTGAATGTGATTCTCGACGGTATGGCCTGGGTGGGGCTGCATTATGACAATGCCGATAATGTGGTTTACCAAACCCAGCAGTTCGGCCGCTATAAAGAGGTGATTGCCCAATTGTTGGCGCAAGGTCATGCCTATCATTGCTATTGCAGCAAAGAAGAGTTGGAAGCCATGCGTGAACAGGCTGAAAAAGAAGGCACGGCCACGTATGACCGCCGCTGGCGCCCCGAAGCCGGTAAAACGCTACCTGAAATTCCTGCAGGCGTGGAACCGGTGGTGCGTTTTAAAACACCGATTGAAGGCGCTACCGTATGGCATGATTTGGTGAAAGGTGAAATCAGCATTCCCAACGAGACACTGGATGATTTGATTATCGCCCGGGCCGACGGCACGCCCACTTATAATTTTTGTGTGGTCATCGATGATTACGACATGGGCATTACGCACGTGATTCGCGGCGATGATCATGTGAACAACACCCCCAAACAAATCAATATCCTGAAAGCCATCGGTGCCCGGTTGCCCGCTTATGCACACCTGCCGATGATTTTGAACGAGCAGGGTAAGAAAATTTCCAAACGCAGCGGCGACACCGTGGCGATTACTGATTTCGGCCAGATGGGTATTTTGCCGGAGGCTATGCTCAACTACTTGGCACGTTTGGGTTGGGCACATGGTGACGATGAATTTTTCACCCTGAAAAAATTTGTAGAATGGTTTGATTTAAAAGATGTTTCGCCCTCGCCCAGCCGCATGGACATGAAAAAATTATTGTGGACAAATGCCGAACATATTAAAGCAATGTCCAACGATGTGCTGGCTGATCTTATCCGCCCGCGCTTACAGGTGCGCGACATCCACGACACCAACAAACCCATTCTGTCTGAAGTGTTGGCATTGGTGAAGGAGCGGGCGCAAGACCTGAACCAACTTGCCGATGAATGCCTGTATTTCTATAAAAAAGGCACGCCCGACGAGGCCGACGTAGCCAAACACTGGGACGAAGAAGCACCGGCACGCATGCAGCGCTTCGCCATCCAGCTCGAAAGCCTGAGCGATTGGAGTGCCGAAAGCATTCACGAATTGTTCAAGCCGTTTTGTGAAGCGGAGGGCATCAAGATGGGCAAGCTCGGCATGCCCTTGCGCCTGGCCGTGTGCGGCACCGCCAAAACGGCCAGCGTCGATGCCGTATTGGCTTTGATCGGCAAAGAAGAAGTACTCAAACGCCTCCGCGACTGATGCTTGCCCGCGGTAAATTGGTTAAAAAGGCTACCTGAAAACTGTTCAGGTAGCCTTTTTAACCCCCATCAAACTGCTGTGGGATATTCATGATAGGCTCATATCAAATGTGCTACCATATTGGCATATTCATTTAAATTCTAAAACAGATATCAATACAAACACATACGGCTGCGTTTTTAAAAATTAAATTCTGCGGAGTATATTTATGTTTTCAGCCCCGCCGCCCAAGCGGCCGAATTATTTTCTGTGGATGGCGCTGCTGGTGGGCGCACTTTCTGTGTTGGCCGTGGTGAGCCCTACTTTGCTCACCGGAACCATTGTGGCGGCCAGCAGCTTTTTTTATCAAAAATTCGATTGGCTGATTATGTGGCTGCCGTTATTGGCGATGGCGGTGGGCGGTTTTGTGGCCTTTTCCCGCTACGGCAATATCCGTTTGGGCGGCGCGGCGGCGCAGCCGGAATATTCTTTTTTGTCGTGGATGAACATGCTCTTTACTGCCGGCATCGGCGTGGGCATCGTGTTTTTCGGGCCGATTGAAGCCTTGTGGCATTATTTTCATTCGCCCATCGGCGTGGCCGACACTAATTTGCAGCCTTATGAGCAGGTGGAAAACGCAATGAGCCTAGCCTTGCATGTTTGGGGTTTGCCGGCGTGGTCGCTGTATATGCTGGCAGGGTTGGTGATGGCTTATTTTACCTACCAGCACAACACTGAATGCAGCCCGGCGGCACCGCTTACCTTTGCCTTTAAAAACAAGCCGTGGGCCAAACCGTTGGGGGTGTTGGCCACGGCTACGGCCATTTTATCGATAGCGTTTTCGGTATCGTCTTCGATTGCCATGGCCACGGCGCAGATTGCATCGGGTTTGGGCATCATCACCGGCATGGCATTTGATTCGCTCACTTGGAAAGTGATTGTACTCACGGCGATGGCGGTGCTGTATGTATCGCTCACGGTGTTGCCGATTCAAAAAGGCATGAAGCGCATGGGCGATTGGACGATTTATCTTTCGGTGGTTTTACTGCTGTTTGTGTTTCTCACCGGCCCCACGCATTATTTTTTGAGCACAATGGTGAACACGGTGGGCAATATTTTCACCAAAACCGTGCATCATTCGTTTGAGCTGTATCTGTTTCACAACCGCGACTGGGTGGTGTGGTATCCGATGGCTTATTGGGTGTGGTGGGTAACATGGTCGCCGTTTGTGGGCGTGTTTTTGGCCAAAATTTCGCGCGGGCGGACCTTGCGCGAATTTGTGCTGGCTTCGGTGCTGGTGCCTTCGGGCTTTATTGTGGTGTGGTTTTCGGTGTTTTCCGGCTTCAGCCTGCTCGATACGGTAGAGGGCAGCGGCAAGCTGGCCGAAATCGCCAACAAGGGCGATTATGAAGGCACGTTTTATTATCTGCTCAATATGTTGCCCGCTTCGTTTGTCACCCAACCAATCACGGTGGTGCTGTTTATCGGCTTTGTGATCACCACCGCCATCAGTGCGGCGATTTCTCTGGGCATCATGACCAGCCCCGACGGCCGCCGCGAATCGAAAAAACGGGCGATGCTGTGGGGTATTTATATGGCCTTAATCAGCTATGCGGTGATTGCCACCGGCAAAATCGACGGCATCAAGGCGGTGGGCTCGTTTGCCGGCTTCCCGTTTGTGTTTATCATGTATTTGTGGATGGCCGCGTTGTGGCGGCAATTGCGCCGCGACACGCGTGCGGATGCGGGAGAGTCATGATGGAGAAAACCAAATTGTATTGGAACCAGCCGCTCAATGAAAACCTGATTGAAACAGCGATGCTGGTATTGGCACTGTGTTTTTTGGTTTATGTGGTAAAACTGGCTTTTTTCGAGCGCGATGATTAACAAAAAAGGAACTTGAATGAATATGTCCCGTTTACCCGTGCCGCCGCTGCCTGAAACCCTGCAACGCTACCTGCAATGGGTGCGCCCGCTGTTAAACGACAGTGAATTTGTCCATAGCGAAGCCGCCGTCGCCGCGTTTGCCAGCGGTGAGGGGCAGGCTTTGCAGGCTGATTTGGCGCATTTTGCCGCCGAAAAAAGCCGCTCGAGCTGGCTGATTGATGCGTGGCTGGAAAGCTATCTGGCCTGCCGCGAGCCGCTGCCGCTGGCGAGTAACGTAGGCTTTGCGGTGGAGCGTGGGCGAGCAGACCTGGCGCACTGGCTCGCGGCAGCGGCAGCGGTGCACGCCGATTATCTGCAAAGCCGTATCGAAGCACCGCTTACGCCGCAAGGCCATCCTGTGTGCATGCAGCAGTGGCAGATTTTGCAGGGCGCCATGCGCGTGGCGGAAAACGGCTGCGACCGTTATGAATTTGCCGAAGCCACAACGGCCAGCCGCCATATCGGCGTGTGGTATCAGGGTTATTACTACTGTCTGCCCGCGCTGGATGCCAACGGCCAAGCCTATGCTGCCGATGTTTTTCAGGTAGCCTTAAAGCAGATTCTGGCCGATGATGCGGCCAACCCGTATCCTGCCGGCGTGCCTGCATTTCTCGGCAGCGGCCAATGGGCGTCTATCCGCCATACGCTGGTGCAGGAGCCTGCCAATGCCACCCTGCTGGAACAGATGAAGGCCGATTTGTTTCACGTAAACCTATACCGCCGCAACGGCCTGAGCGCCGATGAAGATTTGTGCCACGCCACCTTCTCCGCCGAAGACAGTTTCTGGCCCTACAAACCCATTACCTACCGTTTTAATCTGGCTACCGAGCGCCTGTTTTTACATTGCGAACACACGTGGCCCGACGGCGGCATGCTCAAAGGGCTGGTTGAGCGGGCGCAGCAAAAAGGCACTGCCGCTGCTGCCGTTGAAACGCACATCAAGCCGACGCGCTATGAATGGCAGCTCACCGAGGCGCAACAACAGGCTTGGCCGCAATGGCAGCGGCAATACGCCGAGCAAGCTGCCATGATGCGGGTTTCCAGTATGGAAACCGCTCTGGCGCAACCGGTGCCCAAAGGCTTCAGCCAAGACGGCTTGATTCAGTTTGCCCTGCAATATGCGCAACAGCAAACTTATGGCCGCATCCGCAACACCTATGAGGCGGTAGACGTGAGCCATTTCCAATACGGACGCACCGAATGTATCCGCCCCGTTTCCACCGAATCGGTGCGTTTGGTGCAGGCGCTGGCCGACAATCAGGCCGATGCCGTGTTGTTACTGGCGGCACTGGCTGAACACAAAAACCGCGTCAAAGCCTGCAAAAGCGGCCACGGCGTCAACCGCCACCTGCTGGGTTTAAAGCTGATGGCCAACCGCAACGGCAACCTGCCGGCTCTGTTTGCCGACCGCGGTTACACCGCCCTGACTACCGATTTTTTATCCACCTCAACATTGGGCGACGGTGCGGCCATCCGCCAGTTTGCCTTTGCGCCCACCAGCATGGGCGGCCTCGGCATCAACTACACCATCCTGCCGCAAAGCTGGCTGCTCACCGTGAGCCATACCGCAGCGCAAAATGCAGACGTGGCACGTTTTCAGGTAGCCTTTGCCGAAGCGGCCGGCAAACTTTTGCATCTGGTTGGCAAAGCCGTTTAAAAAGGATTCAGGTAGCCTTTAAAACCCATCGTTGGCAGCGTGTTATACTCGCCCTATTTTGAAATCCACCGGCAGGCTACCTGAAACCGCACCAAGAAAGCATAAAACCCATGAAATATTTTGCCCTATTATTACTTGCTGCCGTGTGGCCCGCCCAAGCCTTCCAAGCACAATCCGGCGCCTGGGATTGGACACACCAAATTACCTGGCCAGACGATCGGGAAGGCTATACCGATAAAGAACGTATCTGCATCGCGCCTGCCGAAAGCGCCGATTACCCCCGTGCCCAGATGCAAGCCATTGAGGCCGACGGCTGCACCGTCAGCCAGTTTAAGCAAACGGGCGACACTGCTTCTTTCCGCGCCGTCTGCCCCGATATGCGTTTCAACATCCGCTACGAAAAACAATCGGCCACCGCCATCCGCCTCACTCAAAACATGCACACCGCCAAAGGCAAAACCTACCAAGCCGACGGCATCATGACCTACATCCCGTCTGCCTCCTGCACGCAACCCTAAATAGTGGCTGTTAAACCATTGAGGCTACCTGAAATCATTTCAGGTAGCCTCAATGGTTCCATCACGGGTATTAAGCTTATTTATGCTTTATTAACAAATCACTAGGGCAAAGCCTATAAATATCGCGGCAACAATGTAGACAATTTGAACAAAATATGCGAATGTTAGGCTGAAACCACCATAAAATTCTCGCGAAGACAAAAGCTATGCAAAAAAAAGAAGGTCATGCCACGCATTGGCGCGCGGTAGAAATGCTCGTATTGCAACAAATTATCCAAAATGTCGGCAAGGGCGACGGCAATCCCGATGCCGCTATCAAAACCATGCTGCAATTAATGTCGGAATTGCTCGGTCTGAATCTGGGTCGCTTGGTGCTGCAGAACAAACACGATCAGCAATTGCAAATCTATTATGCCTACGGCCTCACGCCCGAACAAATCACCCGAGGCGTTTACCAGCCGGGCGAAGGCATCACGGGTGCCGTGTTCAGCAACGGCTATTCGCTGGTGGTAACCGATGTGGGTGCCGATGAGGCATTTATTGGCCGTGCAATTCCACTCAACGAATTGCCCCAGGAAAAATTTTCTTTTATTGCCTTGCCAGTGATGGCCAACCACCGCTGTGTAGGCGTACTGGCTTGCCACCGGCTGGAAAGCAGCGAACGCACCCAACAGGAAGACATGGCCATTCTGCGTATTCTGGCAGCGCTGATCGGCCAGCTTTTACACTTACAGGAAAGCACCGAAGAACGCACCCAGGGCTTGCAGGCGCACAACGCCATGCTGAAAAAGTCTCTTTCCAATTCGCGCCGTTACGGCATTATCGGCTCGTCCAACGCCTTGTTGCGAGCCATCAACGAGTTGGAGCAGGTCACCAACAGCAACGCGAATGTGTTGCTGTTGGGCGAGTCGGGCACGGGCAAAGAAATGTTTGCCCGCGCCCTGCATACCGCCAGCCACCGTGCCGACAAGCCGTTTATCAAAGTGGATTGCAGCGCCATTCCCGAAAGCCTGTTTGAAGCCGAGCTGTTCGGGCAGGAAAAAACCGCCAGCGCCGAAGCCCGCCTCGGTTTTTTCGAGCAGGCCAACGGCGGTACCCTGTTTTTGGACGAAATCAGTGCGTTGCCGCTGGCAGTGCAAAATAAATTCATGCTCACCTTGCAAGACGGCACCATTACCCGCGTTGGCGGGCGCAAACCGGTAAAAGTAGACGTGCGCATCGTTACCGCCACCTGCAACAACCTGGCCGAAGAAGTGCAGCACGGCCGTTTCCGCCAAGATTTATATTACCGCCTGTATGTGATTCCGGTGCAGTTGCCGCCCCTGCGCGACCGCCGTGAGGACATTCCCGAGTTGGCCGCCTACTTCCTCAACCGCATCAACCAACAGCAGCAGCGCAGCGTTAACCTCACACCGGAAGCCGTTACCCAGCTCAAACATTATTCCTGGCCCGGTAACATCCGTCAGCTCGAAAGCGTGTTGGAGCATCTGGTTGAACACACCCCCGGCGCGCTGGCCGACGAAGAAGCCGTGCTGGCAGCCCTCGGCGGCGCCGATGTGCCGACAACCCTGTTGAGTTCGTTACCGGACACACCCACGCTGCATACCCAATCGTATGTGTCGCCGCCGATACGCCCTTATCTGCAAGCAGAATCGCACACGCTCAACGAACTGGAGCAGGCCTTACAGTTGTGCCGCGGCAACAAAACCCAAGCCGCACAAATGCTGGGTTTGAGCACGCGCCAATTTTATTACCGCTTGAAAAAGCTGAAAAAAGGCTAAGGTGAAACCCATTTAAAAAGGCTACCTGAAGGTTTCAGGTAGCCTTTTTCACAACGTCTGCTGCGACTATTTCGCTTCCGAACGTTTGAAATGATGCGGGCGGAAGCCCAGTGCAAATAGAGAAGCGAAATACAGCAAGCCGCCCAACGCCACCAAAAACAGCAATTGCAGCGTTTTCTGGCCGCCGCTGCTCATCCAGTCAAATGGCAGATAAGTCTGTGCCGCCAGCAAACCGCCGCCCATCACCACCAGCGCAATCGTTAGCTTGGTGAGAAAACGCCGCCAGCCCGCTTTGGGCTGATACAGCCCTTTCACGCGCAGCAATACATAGAGCAAACCGGCATTCACGCATGCGCCGAGGCCGATGGCCAGAGCCAAGCCGGCATGTTGCAGCTTCCACACAAAGGCCAGGTTCATCAATTGCGTGATGACCAACGTGAAAATAGCCACTTTCACCGGCGTTTTGATGTTTTGGCGCGCGTAAAAACCCGGTGCGAGCACTTTAATCATAATCAGGCCGATCAGGCCAAATGTATAGGCAATCAGCGCTTGTTGCGTCATCAGCGCATCATTGAGGCTGAATTCCTTATACATAAACAGCGTCGCCACCAGCGGAAACGACAACACTGCCAGCCCCACCGCCGCCGGCATTGCCAGCAGCAAACACAGGCGCATGCCCCAGTCGAGTAAGCCCGAAAATGCTTCCGGATCATTACCCGCCGCGTGTTTCGACAGCGTGGGCAGCAGAATCGTGCCCAGCGCCACGCCAAGCACGCCCGTGGGCAGTTCCATCAGGCGGTCGGCGTAATACATCCAAGAAACGCTGCCCGATTGCAGAAATGAAGCAAAAATGGTGTTGATTACCAATGAAATCTGCGCCACGGAAACGCCTAGCATTGCCGGCATCATCTGCTTCATCACACGGGTAACGGCAGCATCCTTAAAGCTCAGGCGCGGCAGCTTGAGAAAGCCCAGCTTCGCCAGCATGGGCAACTGAAAAGCAAGTTGGAAAATGCCGCCCACAAATACCGCCCATGCCAGCGCCATGACCGGCGGATCAAAATAAGGCGCGAGCCACAGCGAAAATACAATAAAGGAGATGTTTAAAAACGTGGGCGTAAAGGCCGGAATGCTGAATTGATGGTAGGTGTTGAGAATCGAGCCGACCAACGACGAGAGCGAAATCAGCAAAATATACGGAAACGTTACCCGCAGCAAATCTACCGACAGCGCAAATTTGTCGGCATCCTGAGCAAAGCCCGGCGCAGAAATGTAAATCACCCACGGCGCGGCCAAAATGCCCAGAGCAGTCACAATCACCAGCAAAAACGACAACATCCCCGCTACATGCTGCACAAATGCGCGCGTGGCTTCTTCTGAGCGCGTTTGCTTGTATTCCGCCAAAATCGGCACAAACGCCTGCGCAAACGCGCCTTCCGCAAATATGCGCCGCAGCATATTGGGCAGTTTGAAGGCCACAAAAAACGCATCTGTGGCCATGCCGGCGCCAAACGCCCGCGCAATAATGGTGTCACGTATAAAACCGAGTATGCGTGACACCATGGTTAAGCTGCCGATTCTCGCCAGCACTCCGAGTAAATTCATAAGCTAACTTTAAAAAAATGAAAACATTTATGAGGCTACCTGAAATGTTCAGGTAGCCTGCCATCAGGGGCAAGCCGCATTGGCGGTAGCAAAACTATTCACAAAGGCCGTCTGAGCCTGTCAGACGGCCTGAGCCGCAATATCATTGTTTTTGATTTATAGACAAGTTTAAGGCTTTTCATGCGCTATCGGCAGCATTTGGGCGGCAACGAAGCATAAAACAGACAAGCGTTACATCCCGCAAGCCGCCGTTTATTATCGCAATATCTTTTCAGGTAGCCTCACGCAACACGCTGCATTATATATCTGCCGCCGGCACTTTGCCCTGTTTTTGCGCCAGGCCGCGCACCCACACAAAAAACAGCGGCACAAACAGCAAGCCTAAAATCGTAGAAATCACCGTGCCGCCGAGCACCGCCGTACCGATGGCAATGCGGCTGGCCGCACCCGCGCCGGTGCTGAAGGCCAGCGGCAGTACGCCGAAGCCGAAAGCGAGCGAAGTCATAATAATCGGGCGCAGGCGCAGTTTGGCAGCTTCAATGGTGGCAGCAAACAAGCCCTTACCTTCTGCCTGCAACTGCACAGCAAACTCCACAATCAGAATGGCGTTTTTCGCTGCCAGCCCCACGGTGGTGAGCAGGCCTACCTGAAAAAATACATCATTGTGCAAACCGCGCAGCGAGGTAGCCGCCAGCGCACCAAGAATGCCCAGCGCCGCCGCCAGAATCACCGCCAGCGGCACGCTCCAGCTTTCATACAAGGCAGCAAGACAGAGAAACACAAACAATATCGACAAAGCATAAAGCAGAGGTGCCTGCGCCCCGGCGCGCTGCTCTTGCAGCGATGCGCCCGTCCACTCGTAATCAAAGCCGTGTGGCAGTTGCGCCATTAGGTTTTGTACTTCACGCATGGCGTCGCCCGAGCTAACACCGCTTTGAACGTTTGCCTGCATGTCCATTGCCAAGCTGCCGTTAAAGCGAATAAGCTGTGGCGGCGCAATATCCCAACGAATGCTGCTGACAGCCGCCAACGGCACCATCAAGCCTTCGGCGTTACGCACTTTCCACGCACCGATGTCTTGTGGCTGCATGCGAAAGGGCGCGTCGGCCTGTACATACACGCGCTTGATGCGGCTGTTGTGAATAAAGTCGTTCACATACGTGCCACCGAGCGCGTTGTTGAGCAGCTGATTGATGGCAGCAGGGTCGATTTGTTGCGCGGCCGCTTTGAAGTTATCTATATCTACCACTAATTGCGTGCGCGCATCCTGATTATTAGCGCGCACGCTGCGCAGATACGGGCTGTTTTGTGCCAGCGCCAAAAATTGGTCTTTGGCGGCCACCAACGCATCATAGCCCATGCCGTTCATGTCTTTCAGCATAAAGCTGATGCCGCCGGCCGAACCGAGGCCGCGCACTGCCGGTGGCACGCTCACGAAAATACGCGCATCGGTGCGTTTGCGCATTTCTTGCGTAATGCGTGTTTCCAGTGAGGCGGCGCTGTGTGCCTTGCCGGGGCGCTCGCTCCAGGGCTTCAAGCGCAAGGTTATCTGGCCGTAGCTCTGGCTGCCGCGTATGCCGGTGAGTGCGTGTACCGTGGCCACTTCAGGTAGCTGCATGAAATAATCGTTTAATTCCGACACAACTTTTTGCGTGCGCGCATCGGTGGCACCCGGCGGCAAGGTAATGCTCACCGATAAAAAGCCTTGGTCTTCCTGCGGTAAAAACGAAGTGGGCAGCCAGGCAAACAAGCCTGCGCACAATACCAACACTGCCGCAAATGCCGTTAGCATGATTTTGCCGTGTGCAAACAGCTTCTGCACCGTGCGCCCGTACCAAACGGAAACGCGATCAAAATTGCGGTTAAACGCTTTGAAAGGCCGCCTGAACAAGCCTACCGTGGGTTTGCTGTGTGCTTTGGCTTTCAAAAACTGTGCGCACATGGCCGGCGATAGGGTGAGCGCCACCAACACTGAAAAGCCCATCGCCGCGATAATGGTAACGGCAAATTGGCGGTAAATCACGCCGGTGGAACCGGGGAAAAACGCCATCGGCACAAATACGGCCGAAAGCACCATGCCGATGCCCACCAGCGCTGAAGAAATCTCTTTCATCGAGCGCTCGGTGGCGGTTTTCGCATCCAGCCCCTGTTCGTGCATGGTGCGCTCCACGTTTTCCACAACCACAATCGCATCGTCTACCAGCAAACCGATGGCCAGCACCAGCGCAAACATGGTAAGTATGTTAATGGTATAGCCGAACAGCGCCAGCACACCAAGCGTGCCCATTAGCACCACCGGCACGGCCACAGTGGGAATCAGCGTGGCGCGCCAGCTTTGCAGAAACACATACATCACAATCACCACCAACACCACCGCTTCGAGCAGCGTTTTTGCCACTTCTTTTAAAGATGCCTGCACAAATGGCGTGTTGTCATGGCTGGTTTGCGCCTTCATGCCGTAGGGAAAATCGGGTTCCAGCGCGCGGATGCGGTTTTCCACCGCCGCCGCCACTTCCAGTGCATTGGCGCCATCGGCCAAAATAATTCCCAATGCGCCTGCCGTGCGCCCGTTGAGCATGTTTTGCACATTGGCGCTTTCCGCGGCCAATTCCACCCGTGCTACGTCTTTGATCGTCACCGCTGCGCCATTGGCTGTGCTTTTTAAAATGATGTTTTCAAACTGTGCTACCGTAGTAAGCTTGCCGCGCGCCTGCACCGGCACGTTCAGCATTTGCTCCTCCACCGCCGGCAACTGCCCGAGCTGTCCCGTCGATAGCTGCACGTTTTGGCTGCGAATGGCCGCCACCACGTCAGAGGGCATCAACTGATAGCTGTCGAGTTTGGCCGGGTTCAGCCATACCTGCATTGCATACGGGCTGCCATATAAAGCTACTTCGGCCACGCCATCGATGCGCCCGAGTACATCCACCACATTGCTGGCCAGATAATCCGTTACCGCCACGCGCGGCACGCTCGGATCGTCGGCAATAAACATCCACGTAACCAGATTATCCTGTCCGCCTTTGGTGACGGTGACGCCGCGCTCCTGCACCTCTGTGGGCAGGCGCGACATGGCCTGCTGCAAGGCGTTTTGTACCTGCATTTGCGCCACATCAATATCCGTACCGGGCTCGAAGGTAATGGACGTGCGCGATTGCCCCGCCGAATCGGCGGTGGAACTCATATACATCAGCCCAGTCAAACCCTTGATCTGCTGCTCGATAACCTGCGTTACCGAATCGTTGACCGTTTCGGCCGAAGCGCCGGTGTAGCGTGCCCCCACAGAGACTCGCGGCGGCGCGATGTCGGGGTATTGTTCCAGAGGTAAATTAAAAATAGACAGAATACCGGCAAAGGTAATGAAAATCGCCAATACCCAAGCAAAAACGGGACGGTGAATAAAAAAGTGAGCCATAATGTGTAATATACGTTTAATAAATGTGTTATGCAGTGCATTTTAACGGATATTGAGAATCGCTTGGCGATGAAATCGGCGCCGGAAAAGGTAAAGGCTACCTGAAAACGTTTCAGGTAGCCTTGAACAGCGGGGTTAACCATTGCCTTTGTTTTTCAGGTAGCCTTTTAACTTAGCCGAATCAAAAGGCTACCTGAAAAGCGTTTAAAATGTAAACCCTGTTTCCAGCTCATCATCGCCCACCAAATCCACCAACAAAGCATACAAGGGCGCAAGATCGTTATAGCGGCGGCTGGCGCGGCGCAGGTAGTTGAGGAAACGAGGGATTTCGGGGCGGTATTTGTCTTTGCCGTCTCGGTAATGCAGGCGCGCGAAGATGCCGGCCACTTTCAAGTGGCGCTGCACGCCCATCCATTCAAACCAGCGGTAGAATTCATCGAAATCGGCAGGCACGGGCAGGTCGGCGGCGCGGGCTTTTTCCCAGTAGCGGATGACAAGGTCGAGCACAAATTCTTCTTCCCATTCGATAAACGCATCACGAAGCAGCGACACCAAATCATACGAAATGGGGCCATAAAGCGCATCTTGAAAATCAAGCACACCCGGACGCTCCAACGTGAGCATCAGATTGCGCACGATGAAATCACGGTGTACATACACCTGCGGCTGTGCCAAGAGCGGCGGCAAAAGCGTGTCTACCGTTTGTTGCCAGAGTTGGCGCTGTTTGAAATTCAGCTCTTTGCCCAACTCTTTGGCCACAAACCATTCGGGAAAGAGATTGATTTCGCGCAACATGGTTGCGTGGTCATATTCCGGCAGTGTGCCCGGCTGGCTGCCTTTTTGCAGCTCTACCAGCGTGTCGATGGCATCGAGTAACAGCATTTTTTGCACTTCCGGACGGGTGTCGTGCGTGAGCGCAGCCAGATAAGGTGCGTTGCCCAAATCCTGCAAGGCCATAAAACCTGCTGTTTCGTTATAAGCGTATACTTGCGGCACGTTAACCATGGCAAACAGTTTTTGCACCTTCAAATAAGGCGCGATACTCATTTTTTCCGGCGGCGCATCCATGCAGATTACATTTTTGTCGGCAAAGCGGGCGCGGAAATAACGGCGGAAATCGGCATCGGCAGCGGCAAATGCCAGTTCAAAGGTTTCGTCGGGATAAATAGTTTCCAGCCAATTTTTTAATTCAGTTTGTCGTTGCATGATGGATTTTCAGGTTAAAATAAACACTATTTTACTGGCAAAACCGATTTAAGGTGACACTTTGGCACGTTTATTTTCCATCAAGCCTCTGGTTTTCGCGTTGGGTATTGGCTTTGGTACATGCAGCTATGCCCACGCCGATACTGCGGCCGCATCCGCCCATGCCGGCACCTGCGAGGCACCGCAAGACGCGGAGCAAACGATTGCCACGCCGCAAACCAGCGGCGAACCCGCTCTGCCCACCGATTACACGCGCATCACTGCCGATCAAGTTGCCGGGCAGGCGCAAGCCAGCGTGCGCGCCGAGGGCGATGTGATTGTGGAGCGCAACGGGCAGGTGCTCAACGCCCAATGGGTTGATTACAATCAAGCCACGCAAACCGTGAAAGCCGGCAACACCTTTACGCTTTACCAGCCCGGTACCCAAATTGCCGGCACTGATCTGGAATACAAGTTCGACACCGAAACCGGCCGAGCCAGCAACGCCCGTTTTGAGGCGGAAGACAGCAACCGCCGCCTGCAAGGCACCGGCGGCGAGCTGACGTTGCAAAGCCCGCGCAAACTGGTGTTGCAAGACGCCCAATTCAACACCTGTAATCCCGGCGACAACAGTTGGCATATCCGCGCTTCTTCGGTGGAGGCCGACTACAACACCGGCATCGGTGTGGCCAAAAACGCCGCACTGGTGTTTGGCGGCGTGCCGGTATTGTATACGCCGTGGGCTGATTCTCCGCTCAACGGCAACCGCAAAAGCGGCCTGTTGGTGCCGACGCTGAAAATCGGTTCTGACGGCGTAGAAATCAACACCCCTTATTATTTCAACCTAGCGCCGAATTACGATGCTACCCTCCGCCCCGGCATCATCAGTAGCCGCGGTGTGCAATTGAGCGGCCAGTTCCGCTATCTGGAGCCACTGTATCGTGGCGAAGTAAACGGCACCTGGATGCCGGACGACCGCCGCAGCGACCACAACAACCGCTATCATGCCAACTGGCGCCACCAGCAGCAGTTTAATGCCAACCTGAGCGGCGGCATTGATTTTAACCAGGTATCCGACAACGACTACTACCGCGATTTTTACGACCGCAACGACATCGCCACCAACGTTAACCTCAATCGCCAAATCTGGCTCAACTACAAAACCCGGGTTTTCGATGCGCCGCTGGAAACTTACGCCACAGTGCAAAAATACCAAACGCTGGCCAATGCCAACGGCTACAAAGACGAACCCTATGCACTGATGCCGCGCTTGACGGCCTCGTGGCAGAAAAACACCCTATTGGGCGCCCAAATGAGCGTATTCGGCCAATTTACCCGTTTCGAACACGACAGCAAGCAATCCGGCAACCGTGTGGTGCTTTATCCTGGCTTGCGCTGGAGCTTTGACAATGATTGGGGTTACATCCGTCCTAAAATCGGTGTGCACATGACACACTATAACCTCGATGCCCATGACGGCGCTTCCGGTCGATCCACCAGCCGCATTTTGCCGATACTCAACGTTGATACCGGCATGACATTCGAACGGCAAACCTCGCTATGGGGCAGTAATTATGTGCAAACCCTGGAGCCGCGGCTGTTTTACAACTATATTCCCACCAAGTCGCAAAACGACCTGCCCAATTTCGACTCTTCGGAAAACAGCTATAGTTATAGCCAACTCTTCCGTGAAAACCTTTATTCCGGTAACGACCGCATCAATTCGGCCAACAGTGTCAGCGCCGCCATGCAAACGCGCTACCTTGACCGACAGACCGGCGCCGAACGTTTCCGTGCCGGACTTGGACAGAAGTTTTACATTAAAAACGACAGCGTGCTGCTCGATGGCAGCGTGAGCAGCTACCCGCGCAACCGCTCCGACTTCATCGCCTTTGCACACGGCAACGTTACCGACAGCATTTCTGTGCATACTGACTGGCACTACAACCAAAACCAAAACCGGACTCAAAACTACAGCGCCGGCATCCTTTACAGTCCCGAAGCCGGCAAAGTGTTGAGCAGCCGCTATAAATACGGCCGCGACGAGCCGATTTATCTAGAAGACAACGGCGACTATTACCGCGACAAACTGGAACAACTTGATTTTGCCGTACAATGGCCCATTCACAAAAACTACTATGCCGTTGGCCGCATCAACTATGATCTCGGCGTGCGCCGCCCGCTGGAGCAGCTGATAGGCGTCGAATACAAAAGCAACTGCGGCTGCTGGGGTGCCAGCGTGATGGCGCAACGCTACGTTACCGGGCTGAATACCCGAAAAAGCGCCGTTTTCTTCAATCTGCAACTGAAAGACCTGAGCAATATCGGCAACAATCCGTTTGAACAATTGCGCCAGGCCATTCCCGGATACAGCAAAACCAACGAGGTAAACCATCCATGAAACTGAAAACCATTCTGCTCGCCACCGTTTTCGGCCTAAGCGCCCACACCGCTCTGGCCGCCGACGTGCGCACGGTCGATAGCATTGCCGCCGTTGTCGGCAAAGAAGTCATCACTCAGCGCGAGCTGGCCTCTGCCCTGGCTCGCGCCCAACAAAGCACGCCCAACATCGGCGAGGCTCAACTGCGGCAACAGGTTTTGCAGCAAATGATCAACCAGTCGCTGATGGTGCAGGCGGCCAAGCGTAATAATCTCAATGCCAGTGACAGCGAAATCGATGCCGCCATTGCTGCCAATGCCGAAGCCCGCCGTATCAGCCCCGAAGCCCTCTATGCCCAGGCTGCAAAAGACGGTCTGAGCCGCCAGGCCTTCCGCCGCAACGTGGCCGACAGCCTCATCACCCGCAAAGTCGAACAACACCGCATCATGCAAAACAGCCAAGTGAGTGAAGCTGAAATCGACGCCGCGCTGGCACGAGCAGAACAGCAAAACATCCCCCTGCCCGAAAGCGCGCCGGTGCGGCAATACCGCGCCCAGCACCTGCTGATTAAAGCCGACAACGAAAACGCCTCTCGTGCGGCCGAAACGGTAGCGCGCAAGCTCTACCAACAAGTGCGCAGCGGCGCTGATTTCAGCAACCTCGCCCGTGAATTTTCGCAAGACGGTAGTGCTGCCGACGGTGGTGATTTGGGCTGGTTTACCGACGGACAGATGGTGCCGCAGTTTGAAGAAGCCATACACAGTTTGAAGCCCGGCCAGGTCAGCCAGCCTGTCCGCAGCCAGTTTGGCTGGCATTTAATCAAACTCACCGATGTGCGCGATGCCGGCACACCGGAAGAACGCCGCCGCAATGCCGTACGCCAATTGCTGGTGGAACAGAAAACCCGCGAAGCCACGGCGCAACTGCTTAAAGAGCTGCACGATACCGCCTATGTGGAAATCCGCTAAACGGCGTAAAATGCCCACCAGAAACAGCCGGAATCATGGAATTCCGGCTGTTTTGTGTCAGGCGGAAGCGTTAAGGCCATAGGCGTAAGAAATAACCGAGTTGTTTACACAATAGGCTACCTGAAAAGCCAACATGCCTTTCAGGTAGCCTATTGCCGCGATGCTTTACTAACCAGAATAAACTGGTAGCAAGCTGCGCTGCACTACCGATTTTCCATCACATCAACGAGCCATGGGTTGTTGAAGCGGTCGGTAACGGAACCGAAGCCCGTTGACCACGACGTTGGCCCGAAAGGCATGCTAATCTGCCCGCCTTCGGCCAGTGCATCAAAAATACGCCGCCCTTCCTCCATGCTGGGCACCCCGATGTGAATGCTGATGCCCTGCGGTTTGAGATAGCCACCGTTTGTGCAAAACTCGGGAAGCACATCGGCACCGAACAAACTTAGCCCGTCGGCCTCCATCGCGGCGTGGCAGATTTTCTGTCGATGCTGGTCGGCAATCGGCGGCATGCTGGCTTCCATTGGCATTTCTGCATAAGTGAGTTGGTAAACGACTTTGCCGCCGAACAGTTCGGCATAAAAAGCCATCGCTTCGGCGCAATTGCCGTCGAAATTAAGATAAGGGGTAAGTTTCATCGTCTGCTCCTTTATAACCGGGAAATGCCTGAAAACCGTTTACAGGCAGTTTCATTGTAACCAGCCCTACACCGACGCATTTATCACAGGTTGCGCAAATTGCCCAACACATCAAACAGCAGCTTGGGCAAGTTTACCGTAATCGGAGGATCTTCGGCGCGTAAAGGGCGCAAAGCCAGCGTGCGCGTGGCAGGAGCTGCGAGCGGGAAGTCCAGCGGCTCGAAATCAAGGGCGCGGTGGCAATGATCCAAGCAGAAATAATGCAGCAGATAGCTGGCGGGCTTTAGTTCGCAAGCCATCAGATAATAGCGGCCGTCGGGCACAAACATAATCTCCCCTTGCGCGCCGTGAAACAGCGCCAAACCCAGCACCGGTGTACCGCGCGGAAACGGCTCGCGGTAAAGCGCCACAAATACCACGCTGCCGCTGCCTGCGCCTTCGATTCGCACATGTAGCGGCTGCACCTGCGGATGGGCAGCAGGATGGAAACCGAAATAAGAAACCACCCTGGGCGTGGCATCGGCCAGTTGCTTGTTCAATGCCGCGCCCAAAGCCGCCGCAATCTCGCGGTAAAGGCTCGGCACCAGGCCGGTGTGTAAACGGAAGCGGTTGCTGTACGTGCCTGCGCTGGCGTGCCCCGCATCCAGTTGCGATTCGATAACGCTTTTTTGTGCCACCAACGGCGCAATGCCCTGCTCGATTTTCAGCGCCGCCAGATAATCGCGCAGGCTGATGCCGGTTTGCGCGCGAAACCAGTGGCTGAGATAAAACCGGCTGCATCCGAAATGCGCTGCCAGCTGCGCCGGTGTTTCATGCGGGCGCGTGCGGATATGGGCGCACAGGGTTTCAAGGTTTAATAGCATGTGATTTTGGTGTGAAAACGAACAGGGATTGCTGCTTATCATACTGGTTTTACTCAAGAAAACCAGCATCTTTTATGTGTTGTCTGAAATAGAAGCCGCTAGAAGCGGTTATGCGATACAAGGCCTCAAATTGAAGTATCACGTGATACAAGGCATGCAATAAGGCCGTCTGAAAGCAAAATATGTTTCAGACGGCCTCCAACAATGATCAGCAAAATGCCTGACAAGCATCAACAATCCGCCGGGCAGCTTGGCTTAACGCTGCCCCGTCGAGCCGGCCAAGCGGTAAACCACCGGTGCAAAAGTGGCGTGCTGCTGGATTTTGTGGCGGTAGGCCACCAGCGCCCTGTCTTCGGCAATGGCTTTCAGGGTGTCGAAATTTTCCCACACTTCAATAGTGCTAACCGTTTTGCCGTCTTGCGAAATCAGGGTTTGCTGGCTGACAAAGCCCGGCCACGGTTTTTTGATTTTTTCCACCAGCTCCAGCTGCAAATCGGCCACGCTTTCCGGTTTTTCACCTGCTTTCATGGTGAAAGTATTATACCAATTCAAAAAAGTAAGCTAACAAGGCGGCGAGCCGCAGACAGTACAGATAGTACGGCAAGGCGAGACAACGAAGTTAGGTTATTTTTTTGGATTG
>RRZU010777621.1_pt1 | contig 20250 bp, 16 predicted proteins | sample 2165561 | NCBI WGS metagenome assembly RRZU01 (sample SAMN10456909, study PRJNA506462) | wastewater metagenome | isolation source: wastewater sludge | place: USA: Moscow, Idaho | reverse complement strand
TCGGCGTCGAGCGGGCCGAATCTGATGATCCGAGAGGGAGGCACGCTCCACTCCTATCAGGTTCGGCGCCAGGCCGCCACGACGCGTCCGGCACGCGGCATACGGGCACAAAGCGGTCTTGCGCGCGGTGCGTCGACTCGTCGGCAAGCCTTGGGTGTGCTGCCCATCCGCAGTGTTCTTCCATGCACCCTTCCGCGGCACCCGGCAAGGGGTCAGACTGGGGCGATGCGATGTGGCGTGCAGATCTCCTACTTCTCCTGGCCGGGTGCTCCCGACTCGATCGGCCCGACGTTCGGAAGGATCGCCCGCGACGCCGACGCCGCCGGGGTCGATTCGCTCTGGGTGATGGATCACTTCTTCCAGATCGCGATGATCGGCCCGCCTGAGCTCGACATGCTCGAGGGGTATGCCGCGCTGGCCTTCGCGGCGGGTCAGACGAGCCGGATCACACTCGGCACGCTGGTCACCGGCGTGACCTACCGCCATCCTGGTGTGCTCGTCAAACAGGTCACCACCCTCGACGTGCTCTCCGGCGGTCGGGCCTGGCTCGGCATCGGTGCGGCCTGGAACGATGTCGAGCACAGCGGCCTTGGCATTGCGTATCCGCCTGTCGCACAACGATTCCAACAGCTCGAAGAGACACTGCAGATCGCGCTGCAGATGTGGCGGGGCGATGACAGCCCGTATGCCGGTCGGCACTTCCACCTCGATCGGCCGCTCAACGTGCCCCAGGCGTTGACTCGCCCCCACCCCCCGATCCTCATCGGTGGTGGTGGTGAGAAGAAGACCCTGCGTCTGGTCGCGCAGTACGCGGACGCCTGCAACATCTTCGACATGGGGCCGGCCGCGATCGCCGCGAAGTATGACGTCATCCGGGCGCACTGCGCCGACGTGGGACGTGACTACGCGCAGATCGAGAAGACCGTGCTCACCCGGATCACTCTCGGCGACGGATCGCCTGATGCCACGGGCACCCCGACGTTGTCCGTTGCGCAGGCGGTGGACAAGCTCGGGCGCCTCGCCGAGATCGGCACCGATCACGTCATCATGGGCATGGCGAACGACTTCCACGAGGGTGCCTTCGAGGCGGTGGCCGAGCTCGCGCGTCAGGCGACAACGATCGTCCCAGCCGGTCGCTGACGTCTCGATCCTCGGGCCGATGCCAGGCCTGCCGGTTCGTCGTCGGTACCAGGTTCTAGCGCAAGGGCGCTTGTTTCGGCCGGTGATCCGACCGGCCTGACCGGTGCTGGCGTAGCGTCCTGGCGCGCTCCAACCCGGAACGCCTCGGCTGGCACGCTTCGGACCGGCACGCTCAGACCGCCGCCTTGACCTGACTCATTGGCCTGTCGGTGGGGGCGGGTAGGGTGTCGGGTGGGCGGGGTTTGGCTTGTTGGGGGTCATGAAAAAGGTTGTAGGCCAACGGATTTGGGCTTGTCTGTGGATGTGTGTTCGACTATGCTGAGGGCATGACGAGCCACCCGAGCGGCCCAGCGTGTGCCACGCTGAGTGATGCGGCGGCGGTGTTGGCCACGGTTACCGACTGGGTCGACGCCCTGGCCCCCGAGGCGCTGGGTGAGTTGCTGACCCTGATCGACCGGGTCGGGGCTGCTGCTGAGGGGGCCCGGGTCGCGGTAACCGCCACCGCGCTGGCGCATGGGCTGCCCGCGGCGGGTGGGCAACGGCCCCGGGACTGGGTGCGTGAGCATGCCCCGACGGTGCGGCAAGGGGGTCTGGGTGCGGTGCTGACGTTGGCCGGGCGGCTGGTGGAGCACCGCGACGGGTTGTCCACCCGGCTGCGGGTGCCACCGGACAGTCCGTTGGGGTGGGTGTGGCCGCAGGTGTGCTCCGGGCGGGTGGCGCCGCATCTCGCGGTCGGGGTGTTGGATGAGCTTGACCGGCTCACGCCCCGGTTGGTGGCTGAGGCGGTGCCCACGGTGGCCAGGGCGTTGATCGATCTGGGAGTCAGCGACGGGCCCTGTGCGATGCGTCGGTTGCGTCCGGCGTTGCTGGCCCGGTATGGGCAGGACGGGGAGCTGCAGCGGGTGCAGGCAGCGTTGGCGGGGCATGCCTACCTGTCCCAGCCGCGGGTGCAGTCCGGTGACCTGACCGAGTACCGGTTGGCGATGACTCCGGAGCAGGCCGTCACCCTGGAAGCAGCGATCGGGTCGCTGGCCGGCCCCCGCCCGGACCCGGACACGGGAGCCCGTGACCCGCGCGGCGCCGGGCAACGTCGTGTCGAAGCGCTCACCCAGGTCTGTGCGGCCACCCTCGGACCTGCCACCACCCCACCCCTGGCCCCCGTCGGCCACCGCAATGGCAGCGAGCACAGTGCCGGCCACCGCAGTGCCGGCCACCGCAGTGCCGGCCACCGCAGTGCCGGCGAGCGCTGTGCTGTCGACCATGACAGCTGCGCCGACGGTGGCGCTGACAGCGACGGCAGCGGCGACCAGGGCGGTAGTGGTGGTTCGGGTCGGTCGGTGCGGGGGGTGCCCAGTGGGTCCGGGGCCACGGTTCACGTGGTGATCAACCTGACCGACCTGAGCGCGGTGTTGCGTGAACAGGTCATCCGGGCCGTGACGACCAGCACCATGACGAGCACCGGGTCGAGCGCGGTCCACGCGGCTGGCTTGGTGGACCGTTCCCGACCGGGTGTGCCGGATCCCGGGGAGCAGTGGATGCCCGCGGACTTTACCGAGGCCGGGGCCCGGCTGCCGGGTGCTGGTGGGGCTGGCACCGTGCTCGGGTCCTGGGCCACCGGCACCCTGTTGTCCCCGGACACCGTTCGGCGGTTGGCCTGCACCGCCGAGATCATCCCGCACGTGCTCGGCGCCGAGGGGGAAACCCTGGACCTGGGCCGGGCGGTGCGCCTGTTCACCCGGGCCCAACGCGCCGCGCTGCTGCGCCGTGACCGGCACTGCACCTACCCAGGTTGCACCGCCCCAGCGGACTGGTGCCGGGTCCACCACATCCGCCACTGGCTCGATGGTGGCCGCACCGACCTGGACAACGCCACCCTGCTATGCCAACACCACCACAGCATCGTGCACACCCGCCGGCTCACCGCCCACCTGGCCGCCAGCCCCGACCAACCCGGCCGGCACATCACCTGGGACCTCACCCCCCACAGCTACGACACCCCCGCCCCGCACCCTTCCCACTCCCGCACTCCCCACTCCCGCACACCCGACCCGCGCACCCCCGACCCGCGCACCCCCGACCCGCGCCCGCCTGGCATCACCCACCTGCTGCACCAGCTCGCCCCCTGGCTCATCCCACCCGACCCCCACGACCCCAACGCCGGCATCCACCCCTGGCAACCCGTCTGGCCCAGCGACCTGGACCCCGACCTGCTCCACCGGAGCGCCTGACCAGCACCCCGAACTCAGGTGCGCGCGCGGGTGGGACTCGCGGCATACCCGACCAGGCGCAGGCCGAGCGCCGCGTTGGTCTGCCCGATCTGCTCGGGGGTGCGCGCGATGGCCGGTGTGTACCAGCGCGCAACGTCGACGACGATCGACAGCAATGCGAGAGTCGTGTTGGCGATGTGGTCGAGCGCGAAGTCGCCACTGGCCCGCCCGGCGATGAGCACCTGACGTAGCGCCCGGTCGATCTGTTTGCGCAGATCGAGCACCTCGTCGCGATGCTCTTGGGACAGGTGCGGGAACTCGTGCTGCACGACCCGGGCGATGTCGTAGTGCTCGACGTGCCACACGGTGAAGCGCGACATCGCGGCCGCGAGCTGCGCGGCGGGGGTCGCGGCGGAGGCGATGGCGGCCCGCACGAGCTCGAGCGCCTGCTGATGCCCACGTCGACTCAACTGATAGAGCACGTCCTCCTTGGAGGAGAAGTGCACGTAGACGCCGGCCGGGGAGAGCCCGGCGCGTGACGCGATGTCGCGGGTGGTCGTCGCGTGGTAGCCACGGTCGGCGAAGGCCTCCGCGGCAGCGTCGAGCAGGCGTTGCACGGTCTCGCTCTGCGGCGCCCCCACGGTGCCACTCGCGGCCACGTCGTCGGGGTCGGTCGAGAGCCTGGGGATGCTCGACACAGTGGACAGCATGCCGCACCTATGCGATGCTAAGCAAGCGCTTAGTCAGCGCCTTTTGTCGCGTGTCCGATCGGGAGGTCACCCATGCCGCGCAACCTGTTCTCCGAGGAGCACGAGGACTTCCGGGCCAGTGTCCGGGGGTTCATCGAGCGCTCGATGACACCTCGGGTCGACGAGATGATCCAGCTCAAGTCGATTCCCCGGGACATCTGGCTGGAGGCTGGCAAGCAGGGCATGCTCGGCATGGACATCCCTGAGCAGTACGGCGGCGCGGGTGCGGGCGACTACCGCTTCAATGCCGTGCTCGCCGAGGAGTGGGGCGCGTTCAACGCCGCCACGGCCGCCTGCTTCGGCATCCACGCCGACGTCTGCCCGCCCTACCTCGTCGACCTCGGCACCGAGGAGCAGAAGCAGCGCTGGCTGCCCGGCATGGCCAGCGGCGAACTCATCTGCGCGATCGGTATGACCGAGCCCTCCGGTGGCTCCGACCTGGCCGCCCTCAAGACGACGGCCGTACGTGCGGACGACGGCTCCGGCGACTGGATCGTCAACGGCTCGAAGACCTTCATCACCAACGGGTACCAGTGCGACCTGGTCATCGCCGCGGCCCGCACCGACCCGGCGAAGGGCCCCAAGGGCATCACGCTCTTCATGATCGAGCGGGGCATGGAAGGCTTCGTCAACGGCCGCAAGCTCGACAAGGTCGGTCAGGACGAGTCCGACACGGCCGAGCTGTTCTTCGAGAACGTCCGGGTCCCCGACGCCAACCGTCTCGGCCCGGAGGGCTTGGGCTTCGTCGCGATGATGCAGCGATTGCCGCAGGAGCGCGTCGGTGCCAGCGTCGCCAACACCGCGCACGCTTTCCAGATCTTCTGGGAGACAGTGCAATACGCCAAGGAACGCAAGGCCTTCGGGCAGTCCATCGGGCAGTTCCAGTACAACAAGTTCAAGATGGCCGAGATGCTCACCAAGCTCGAGGTCTGTCAGGCCTATGTCGATGACTGCGTCGCCGCGCACGCCGCGCACAAGCTCAGCCCCATCGACGCCGCGAAGGCCAAGTGGTGGTCCTCGCAGGTGCAGAGCGAGGTGCTCGACGACTGCGTCCAGCTGCACGGCGGCTACGGCTTCATGAACGAGTACCGGGTCGCCCGGGCCTGGCGCGATGCCCGCGTCACCAAGATCTGGGCCGGCTCGAATGAGATCATGAAGGAACTCATCGGCCGCGACCTCGGCTTCTGACCTCGGGTTCTGACATCGGCGGGCGAGTTCGACAAGAATCGGGTCCATGTCAACCACGGAGATTCCTGGCGACGACCGCACCGGCGTGCATGCTGGTGCGGTCGCCATCGTCACCGGAGCCAGTCGCGGGATCGGCCTGGGCATCGCCCAGCGTCTGGTCCAACAGGGTGCCCGAGTCGTCATCACCGCTCGCAAGCCGGAGCCGCTCGCCGCGGCTGTCGAGACCTTGGGCGGTCCTGGGTATGCCGCGGGGCTGGCTGGCAACGCCGCCGACCCCGCGCATCAGGACGCGGCGATCGCCTTGGCGCACAACCATTTCGGTGGGCTGAGCTACTTGGTCAACAACACCGGGATCAACCCGGTCTACGGTCCGATCCTCGACGTCGCCCCCGAGGTCGTGCGCAAGATCCTCGACACGAACGTCATCGCGGCATACTCGTGGATCCGCAAGACCGTGGCGGCCGGTCTCGGGTCACCCGAGCATCCGGCGGCGGTCGTCAATGTCGCCTCGATCGCCGGGGTCCGGGCCAGTGGCCCGCTGGGCTGGTACGGCATCTCGAAGGCGGCGCTCATCCATCTCACGACCGAGTTGGGTTACCAACTCTCGCCGGCGGTGCGGGTCAATGCCGTCGCCCCAGGGGTGGTGAAGACCCGTTTCGCGGAGGCCCTCTACGTCGAGAAGGAGGAGGCGGTCGCCGCGGCATACCCGATGGGGCGCCTCGGTGTGCCCGAGGACATCGCCGGTGCGGTGTCCTTCCTGCTCGGTCCGGACGCGTCGTGGATCACCGGTCAGACCCTCGTCGTTGACGGCGGGGTCACCCTCGGCGGGGCGCTGTGATCGCGGAGCTCGCGAGAGATCGTTGCAGTGACCCGGCGCCGGTGAGTCAGCCGGTCAGACGTCCTGGACCTTGAATTCCCCACGGGGGGTGTCCTTGAGCCGCAGCATGCCCTCTTGGGCGAGGGTGGCCACGAGGGCGCCGTCCTGGGTGAACATGCGCCCGACGCCCAGACCGCGCCCGCCGGAGGCCGAGGGGCTGCTCATCGTGTAGAGGATCCAGTCGTCGGCCCGGACGGCCCGGTGGAACCACATCGTGTGATCCAGGCTCGCGGGGCGCAGTCGGCGGTCCATCCAGTGGATGCCGTGCCGGCGCAGCACGGGTTCGAGCAGCGGGTAGTCGGAGGCGTAGGCCAGGACGGCCGCGTGGATCACCGGGTCGTCCGGCAACGTCCCCTTGGCTCGCAGCCAAAGGTTCTGCCGGGCAATCCGATTGCGCCCCGGCCGCACGTAGATGTCACCCTCGACGTGCCGCATCTCGATGGGCCGGTCACGCGCCAGATAGGCCTGCACGGCCGGGTCGGCATCCAGCCCGTGCACACTCATCGATTCATCGAGAGTGCGCACGTCCTCGGGGAAGGGCACCGGCGGCATCGGGTCGTGGTGGTCCAACCCAGTGGCCTCCTGCTGGAAGGAGCAACCGACCGACAGGATGGTCCGCCCGTACTGGACGGCCTGCACCCGCCGGGTGGAGAACGACCCGCCGTCACGCACCTTCTCGACGAGGAAGCGGATCGGGTGGCTGTCGTCGCCACCGCGCACGAAATACGCGTGCAGCGAGTGGATTCGCCGCGGCAGACCATCGGCCGGCACCACCGTACGGGCTGCCGCAACGATCGACTGGGCGAGCACCTGACCACCGAAGACCCGCCCGTGCGGAGTCTTCTGGCTGCGCCCGAGGAACACCGTCGGGCTGAACTCGCCGAGATCGGTCTCCTCGTCGCCGGGCACTCCCTCGTAGCGCACCCGTGACTCTCCGAGCTCGTGCAGGTCCAACACGTCGAGCAGATCCGCGACCGACGAGCTCGGCAGGGTGCTGCGGTGCTCCGGCTCGGCGGCTGGGCGCGACCCAGCCCCTGTCTCGGTCATGTGCCGATCCTAGGAGACGAGGTGCTGCACAACCCCGCCGGTCGATCCGGTCCGCTCGTCGTGCCGGGAATCGTGATGGCGCGCATGGCGGCGCTGCAGCTGGCGTGTCAACACGCCCCCGGCGACGTCACGGGCTCTCACGCCGCGGCCGGGGCCCGCTGACATCCTGGCGACCGAATCCCATCCGGGGGGGTGGGCGAAAGCTGAGACTCTGCGAGCGTATTGCGTGCAGAGTCTCAGCTCTGGCAGGTCGGGGTGGCTGACGGCCGGGCGTGCCCGAGTCCGACTGGCGCGTCGGCCCGAGTCCACTGGGATGCTTGGATGAAGCCCATGCTCTCGACCCCTGCCGCGACCGACGCGGCTCGGCATCTGGTCTTCCCCGATGCGCTCGGGTATGCCGATCTGGCCTCGCTCGTGCGCCGAGCCCATCGCGCCGACCCGGACGCCGCCGTGCGGCTCCAGGCCACGGGGACCACCCTCGTGACGTGGGTCGGGGTCCTGCCTGGGTCGGGCCTGCTCGCCGACGGGGCGGTGGTCGGCGTGCGGGCCGCCGAACTGGCCACGCCGGCAGCTCTCGACCTCGTCGTCTCGGCGGCTGCGCTCACGGATCGCTTCGCACGCGACGAGCACGCCACCACGCCGATTGCAGCTGGCCCGGAGCTCGCCGCGGACGGGCCGCTGCGCCTGGCCGTCCCGGCGGCGACCGTCTTCGCGCCGTGGTCCGGAGCCTTGCCGGGGGCCGGTGGCTGGGTGCCGGTGGGGTCGCTGTCATCGGCCCGAGTCGCTGAAACTGCGCGGGCCGGAATCGAGGAGATCGCGTCCGGGTCCGCGGAGGGCGCGGGCTCGCTTGCTGTGCAAGCACTTCGGCAGCGGGTGTGGAGCCGGCCGGTGCCCTTCGACGCTGCGGCCGACCCGTCGGCGGGGGTGGGATCGCCCCGTGACGCCCCCGCGGGCAGCACCGTCCGAAGCCTGCCGGCGGGGGCGGCGTTCGCGGCATACGTGCTGGGGTTCGTCCAGCCCGACGGGCCGGCGCTGCCGGTCTATCGCAGCGGGCGTTGGCTACGGCTACGCACGCCCGCCGGTCACGTGCTCGCGCGCTGACTGCTGCGTGGGGCGCAGCGACGCCCGGTGACGACAGCCAGGACGGCGACCGCGGCGAGCCCGAGCTCGATGATCGCGAAGACCCCCGGCTCGCCCGGCCGGTGCAGGGCACCGAAGGCGGCCGTGGCGGCGGCGATACCCAGCACCGAGCCGAGCACGTCGCACAGTTGCAGCGCAGCCGAGGCCTGACCGTGTTCGTGACCGGGGGCGAGGTCGAGCAAGAGCACCGAGAGGGTCGTCGAGCCAGTGCCCATGCCCAGGCCGCAGAGCACCATCCACAGGCAGTGCACCGCGACGGGCGCCGTCGTGGCCGCCGCCTGCGCGAGCCCGAGAGTGCCGATGGTGAGGGCCACGGCACCCATCCAGACCAGGCGTGCTCGCCCTCCTACGCCGGCGCGAGATCGGCCCTGCAGCCACGAACCGGTGCTCCAGCCGAGCGCGCCGACTGCGACCACGGCTCCGGCGGCCGCGAGGTCGAGCCCATAGAGCTGCACGAGTTGCAGCGGCAGGAAGGTCACCGTCGCCATGAACGAGGCGTTGAAAAGGGCCCGCGACACGACCACCGACGGCAGGCCGCGAGCGGCGCGCACGGCACCGGAGGGCAGCAGCCGAGGCGTCGCCAGCGCCACGCCGAGCAGACCGAGCACGACCAGCGCGATCGGGCCACCGAGCCCGCTGACTCCGCCGAGCCCGCTGACTCCGCTGAGCCCGCTGAGCGCGATCTCCCCGCCGACCTCGCCGGTCGCGGTTCGCGCGGCCGCCGCGGTGCTGCGGACGAGCTCGATCTGTTGGATTCCCCACTGCAGCAATCCCGCCGACACCGCGACGACCGTGCCGAGCCGGGCGGCTCGGCGATGCGCCATCACGTCGTTGTCGACTGCATCAGGTGCCCCGAGGGAGTCGCGGTCGGTGATCGCGACCCCCTCGGGTGGGTCGAGGGCGGTGCGCCGGGCGGTCACCAGGACCGCGGCGACCACGGCGGGCACGACGACGACCCCGAAGACCCACCGCCACGACATGCTGGTCGTCAGCCAACCGGCCGCGGGTGCCCCGACGATCGAGGGGACCACCCAGGCGGCGGACAGCCAGGTGAAGACCCGGGGCCGCACGTGCGCCGGGTAGACCCGCCCGACTGCGACGAACTCGGTGACCACGACGAACCCGGCACCGAGCCCGGCGACGACCCGTGCACCGAGCAGCACCGGCCAGGTGGGGGCGAGCGCGGCCAGGACGGACCCGGCCGCGAAAAGGGCCTGCCCGGCATACAGGCCCGGCAATGGCCCGACGCGGTCGGCCCACCTCCCGGCGAGCACGTTGCCGAGCAGCATCGCCGTCATCATCGACGAGAAGGCCAGTCCGTAGGAGCCGACCGCGCCCAACTCTGCCGCGGCACGGGGCATCGCGGTCGTCACGGCCATCGCCTCGAAGGCGATCATCGTCGTGAGGGTGACCAGAGCGAGGGTGACGACTCGGTATGCGGGCGCCCACGGTGACACTCCCGTCGGTGGCTTCGATGTCGAGGCCGGTGATGCCGAGGCCGGTGATGTCGAGGCCGGTGATGTCGAGGCGGGTGATGTCGAGGCCGGTGAAACTGAGGTGGCGGTCGGCTCCGCCGCTGACTCGCTCACTGCGGCCACGCTCCACGCGCGGTCAGCACGTCGCGCAGCACGTCGATCCGGTCACTCACGATTCCGTCGACGCCCAGCTCGAGCAGTTCGGTCATCTCGTCGGCGTCATCGATCGTCCACACGTGCACCTGTTTGCCCAACCGGTGAGCCGTGCCGAGCAGAGCCGGGGTGACCAACGCCACCCCTCGCCCGGCGATCACGTGTGTTCGGGGGATCTGCAGCACCTGCGCCGGCGTCGCCAGCCACGACGTCACCGCAGCGGGCAGGAAACGCATCGCCGCGGTGCCGAGTCGGCCGGCGGCGGTCGCCACCCGGGGGCCGGCCAGTCGACGGAATGCGGCGAGGCTGCGGCCGGAGAAGGACCCGACACACACTCGCTCGTATGCCGCGTGCGCCCGGATCGTCGCCCACAGCGGCTCGATCGCGCCGGGGGACTTGATGTCGATGTTGACCCGTGTCTGCGGCAATGATTCGAGCACCTGATCGAGAGTGGGGATCGGTTCGCGGCCGCCGATCCGAGCCGCCTTGACCTCCTGCCACGGCAGGTCGGTGATGAGCCCCGGCCGGTCGGTCACCCGAGCCAGGTCCTCGTCGTGGAAGGCGACGAGGACACCGTCGCTCGTCGCGTGCACGTCGGTCTCGAGGTAGCGGAAGCCCATCGACACCGCCTCGGTGAAGGCGCGCAGGGTGTTCTCGACGCCGACGTTGGGCGGGTGCAGTGATCCGCCCCGGTGCGCCAACCCGATCGGCGGCGGGGCGAAGTAGGGATGGTCGGCGGCGCTCACGGCGGGGCAGCTATGCCGGCCAGTGCCCGCGGGCGACGAGCACGTCCTTGAGCACGTCGATCCGCCCCGAATGGATCCCGTCCACACCCATGTCGAGCAGTCGCTCCATCTGGGCGCGATCGTCGATCGTCCACACGTGCACGTGCATCCCCACCCGGTGCACGGCCTCGACGATCTGCGGGGTCACGACGGTGACCGGCCGGCCGGCGACGACGTGCCCGACCGGGATCTGCAGCACCTGAGCGGGGGAGTGCCCGAGCGACGAGATGCGTTGCGGCAGAAAGCGTAGCGCGGCGATCCCGAGTTGGCCCGCAGCGGTCGCGACCCGGGTGCCGGCGAGTTTGCGGAACTGCCCGAGCCGGCGTGGGCTGAACGAGCCGATACACACGCGGTCGTATGCCGCGTGCCGGCGGATGGCCTCCCAGACAGGGGTCGCGGTGCCTGGTCCCTTGAGGTCGATGTTGAACCGGGCGTCCGGGAACGCCTCGAGCAGCTCAGGCAGGGTGGGAATCGGTTCGGTGCCGCCGACCCGGGCCTCCCGCACCTCGCGCCACGGCATCGATGCGATGAGACCGGTGCGGTCGGTGACCCGGTCGAGGCGGTCGTCGTGGAAGGCGACGACCTGCCCGTCGGCGGTGGCCTGGATGTCGGTCTCCAGATATCGGTAGCCCAGGTCCACAGCCGTCTGGAAGGCCCGCACCGTGTTCTCGAACCCGACGTTGGGTGGGTAGCTCGAGCCGCCCCGGTGCGCCATGCCGATCGGCGGGTCTGCGAAATACGAATAGTCCCCGGCTCCCACCAGGACAGGGTGTCATGCCGCGGGCGGAAGGACCATTCGGGCGCCACCTGCAGGTCGGCAGCGGGTCAGGCGCTCGCGGCATACCCGAGGAGGTTCAGCAGGTCCTGACCGAAGCGTGCGGCGCTCTGCCCGTCGCGGACCACCGCGGTGACGCCGGCCACGATCGGCATGTCCACCCCGTGGCTCTGCGCCAATTCGAGGATCGCCGCGGCGCTGGTGACCCCTTCGGCGGTCTGGGCGGTGACGGCGACGACCTGCTCGACGCTCATCCCGGAGCCCAGTTGTCGGCCGAAGGTGGAGTTGCGCGAATGCGGCGACAGACACGTGACGATGAGGTCGCCGGCCCCGGCGAGCCCGGCGAAGGTGGCCGGGTGGGCGCCCATGGCCAGGCCGAGCGCAGTCATCTCGGCCAACCCCCGGGTCATCACAGCGGCCTGTATGCCGTGCCCCAGCCCCAGTCCCTCGGCCATGCCCGAGGCGAGCGCGATGACGTTCTTGACACACCCGGCCAGCTCGGCTCCGACCACGTCGTCGTGCACGTAGGGCCGGAAGGAGCCGGTGGCGCAGGCGTCGGCGACCCGCTGGGCCGCCGCGAGGTCGGCGCCGGCGATGGTCGTGGCCGCCGGATCGCGCGCGGCGATCTCGCGGGCGATGTTGGGCCCGGACAGGGCCACGACCCGGCCGGGGGGGAGGTCGAGACACTCGCGCATCACTTCGGTCATCCGCTTGTGCGTGCCGGTCTCCAGACCCTTCATGAGCGAGACGAGGATCGGCCCGCCCGCATCGGGTGGCAACAGCGGCGCCCAGGCGGCGAGATTGGCTCGCAGGGTCTGCGCCGGGATCGCGAAGACCGCGATGCCGGCACCGTCGAGGGCGGCCGCCGGATCGGTCGTCGCGGTGACGGTGTCCGGCAGGGTCAGCTGGGGCAGGTAGCGACGGCTCGTGCGGTAGCGCTGAATGTCGGCCACCTCGTCGGCGGACTTGCCCCACATCTGCACCATGGCACCGGCCTCGGCCAGGACCGAGGTGAAGGCGGTGCCCCAGCTGCCGGTGCCGAAGACGGCCACTCGTTCCGGTGCGCTCACGTCTGGCAAGTCTGGCACGCTCGGACAGTCACGATCCGGGGAGCCACAATCCGGGGAGTCACGAACCGGGAGACTTCGGTCGGCACGAGTGGGTCGGCAGGTGGCGCGGCTTCTGACACGATGGGCGCTGAGCAGCCGACCGCTGCCGACGCCGCCCCACTTTGATGCTGCACCGCTGTGTGATCCACTGCAGGCTGTCAACCGCACGGCCGCGAACCGCTGAACCTCGATGAGGAGGAACCCTCGCATGGATGCCCTGTTCCGAGTCCCCGCGCCGGTCAACGAGCCGGTGCTCGGCTACGCCCCCGGCAGCCCGGAGCGGGCCGCTTTGGAGCAGGAGTTGGCCCGGATCGCTGGTGAGCAGATCGAGCTGCCCTCGACCATCGGCGGCCGCAAGGTCATGGGCGGCGGGCGTGCGGCGAAGGTCGTTCAGCCGCATGCCCACCGCAAAGTGCTCGGCACGATGAAGCTGGTCACCTCGGCCGAGGCGCAGAGCGCCATCGACGCTGCCAAGGCGGCCGCGCCGATGTGGCGTGACATGCCCTTCGCCGACCGCGCCGCGATCCTGCTCAAGGCGGCCGAGCTGCTGTCCGGCCCGTGGCGGGCGACGCTCAACGCCGCGACGATGCTCGGCCAGAGCAAGACGGCGTCGCAGGCCGAGATCGACTCGGCGTGCGAGCTCATCGACTTCTGGCGGATCAACTGCCACTTCGCCCAACAGATCTACACCGAGCAGCCGCCGTTGAACTCCAAAGGGGTCTGGAACCGCTCCGACTACCGCTCGCTGGAGGGCTTCGTCTACGCGATCACCCCCTTCAACTTCACCGCGATCGGCGGCAATCTGCCCACCGCTCCGGCGCTCATGGGCAACACCGTGGTGTGGAAGCCGGCGCGCACCCAGCAGCTGGCCGCGCACTACACGATGCTCATCCTCGAGGCCGCCGGCCTGCCGCCGGGCGTCATCAACCTCGTCACCAGCGACGGCGCGACGCTGTCCAATGCCGTTCTGGCGGATCGGGATTTCGCCGGCATCCACTTCACCGGCTCGACCGGGGTGTTCCACTCGATGTGGGAGCAGGTCGGTCGCAACATCGCGGCATACAAGACCTATCCGCGGCTCGTGGGCGAGACCGGTGGCAAGGACTTCGTCGTCGCGCACCCCTCGGCCGATGTCGACGTGCTGCGCACCGCCCTGGTTCGGGGGGCCTTCGAGTTCCAGGGTCAGAAGTGCTCGGCCGCCTCGCGCGCGTATGTGCCGGCCTCGATCTGGAAGCGGATGGCCAAGGACTTCACCGACGAGGTGCAGTCGCTGACCATGGGTGATGTCACCGACTTCGGCAACTTCGTCGGCGCGGTCATCGACGGTGGGGCGTTCGCCGACCACAAGGGCGCGATCGACCGGGCTCACGCCACCAGCGGCGTGCAGGTGGTGGCCGGCGGCACCTACGACGACTCCGAGGGCTTCTTCGTGCGGCCCACCGTGCTCAAGTGCGACGACCCGACCGACGAGTCGCTGCGCACCGAGTACTTCGGCCCGATCCTGTCGGTGCACGTCTACCCGGACCGCTCCTACGAGCGGATGCTCGAGCAGATGGAGTCGTTCGCGCCGTACGCGCTGACCGGCGCGATCATCGCCCAGGACCGTCAGGCCATCGTCGCGGCCACCCACAAGCTGCGGTATGCCGCCGGCAACTTCTACATCAACGACAAGCCGACCGGGGCGGTCGTCGGGCAGCAACCCTTCGGCGGGGGTCGGGCCTCGGGCACCAACGACAAGGCCGGCGCGGCGCAGAACCTGTTGCGCTGGACGTCGGTCCGCTCGATCAAGGAGAACTTCGTCCCGCCGACGGACTACCGCTACCCGTCGATGGGCTGAGGTCGGCCGGCCGCTGCGGGCTAGTCCGCTTCGGGGTCGTCCTCGGGATACTCCTCGTCCGGGTAGTCCTCGTAGAGTTCCTCGATCCAGGCCAGGCCCTGTTCCTTCTCCTTGCGGATGCCGGCCGTGACCATCGGCGCGGCGGCCTGCACGATGCGCCCCCCGACGATCGGGATGCCGCAGGTGAGCTCGCCCTCGACGGCCACCTCGGTGATCTCCTCGTCGATGGGGGTCAGCGTGATCCGGCCCTTGAAGCCCAGCGGCGCGTGACCCAGGCCGATGGCCATCGTGCCGACCCGCCGACCCTGCGCATCGGGCGGGCCGTAGTCGATGGTCTGGGCGGCGGTGATCGTGTGGCCCACGAGGTTGCGCGCGAAGTCGGGGAAACCCTTGGTCGACATCTCCCGGCGCGAGATCACCGTCGCCCCGTCGGCGTGATGGGTGACCGCGACCGAATGCGACTCCGCGAAGGTCGCGAGGCACACCCGGCTCTGGAACTCCTCGTCGGTCATCATGTCCCAGACGTCGTCGATGTGCGCGGGGTAGTCGAAGGACTCACGGATGTGCATGAGCGCCAACCTATCCAGTCGAGCCGACACTGCGAGCACGCACGGCCGCGGTCTGCACGGCCAGGCCCTGGCGGGCGGCCACCCGTTGCAGCTGTGCTCGTGATCGGGCCAACCGCCCGGACAACCCGTCCAACTGCCGCTGCAGCTCCGGCAGGGCCAGCAACCGGCGGCGGGCTGCGTCGGCTTCGGCGAGGCCGTAGGGTTCGCTGACCTTCCACGCGTGCAGCTGTAGTCCCACCGCTGCCGCTCGGTCACCGATGCGCTCGTATGCCGCGACGGCCTCGGCCACCTCCTGGGCGTGCACCTGCAGGGCCGCGCCGACCTCGTCGGCGCCGCGGACCAGCGCGTCGGTCAGGGCCATCACGGCGGACTCCGTCGCGAGGTCGGCGGCGTGCCCGGCGAGCCCGGCCGCCGTGGTGCGTAGCGCACCGCCCAACCGTGAGCAGGACGCCGGATCGCTACGGTGCGGGAGGGTCACCATGACGGCCGGCGGTGCCGCTGGAGGGACGAGTGCTCCGGGCCGGCGACTGCGGCTGGCGATTCGGTCCCACGGGAATGGATGCCCAAGGCATCGGCGGCTCGGGCTTCGGTGCCTCGGGTTACGGCGTCTCGGGTTTCGGCGTCTCGGGTTTCGCGCAGCGAGCCGTCGGTCAGCTCGGCGAGGGCACGCAGGGCGTCCGCGGCATACTCGACGAAGTCGTCGACGGCCCGCTGGGTGGCCGGCTCGCCGAGGATCGGATCGAGCTCCAACAGCAGGGCCTGGGCGTCCAGGGCAGCGGCCCGCAGCCGCACGAGCACGTCGGGCGGGCCGGCCCAGTCGGGGGAGCGATGGCGGCGACCTGGCACCCGCCCACCATAGACAACCGGCCGGCTGCACCTGCGGAGTTATCAACACCCCTCGTCAGGCGGGTCTCGCCGGAGGATGCAGGACTGTGGCCCTAGGAAGAGGGCCACCCGGATGGCTACGCTCGGCGCTGGGTACGACGAAGTACCCCCATTCGGCGACGAGAATCGGGTATCCACAAGATGACCACCGCGCTTGAGCAGTCCCGCGCACAGCTGCTGCACACCGCCGCCTCCCTGGCCCAGAAGAAGTCTGGCGACCAGGTCGAGGCGTTCCTGTCCCGCTACTACCGCCATGTGGCCACGGAGGATCTGTTGGCCAAGGCCCCCGAGGATCTGCTCGGGGCGGCGTTGTCGCATCGAGACCTGGCCCGGGACCGCCCCAGTGGCACGGCCAAGGTGTTCGTCGACAACCCGTCCGTCGAGTCACAGGGGTGGACCTGCGGTCATACCGTGATCCACATCGTCACCGACGACATGCCCTTCCTCGTCGACTCGGTGACGATGGCCCTCGGGCGTAGCGGCCGTGCCATCCATCTGCTCGTGCACCCCCTGCTCGTCGTGCGCCGCGATGCCGTCGGCACGCTGCAGGAGGTGCTCGACTCCGACCGAGTTCCCCACGGGGAGTTCGGGGTCGGGGTCGAATCGTGGATGCACATCGAGATCGACCGGGTCGGCGAGGACGCTGAGCGCGCCGCGATCAACGCCGAATTGCGTGAGGTGCTCACCCACGTGCGTGACGCCGTGGAGGACTGGCCCAAGATGCGAGCGGCGTGCCAGAACCTCGCCGACGGGCTGCACGCGCAGCCGCCGGCCGGCATCGACGCCGCCGAGGTCGACCAGGGTGTGCGTTTCCTGCAGTGGCTGGCCGCCAACCACTTCACCTTCCTCGGCTACCGTCAGTACACCCTGACCCGCGGCGCCGGGCAGTCCGCGGAGGGCGCCGAGGATGTCCTCGAAGCGGTGTCGGGCACCGGCTACGGGCTGCTGCGTTACGACCGCAACAGCTCCGGGTCCTTCGCTCGGCTCACTCCCGAAGGCCAGGCGCGGGCTCGCGATCACGAGTTGCTCATCATCACCAAGGCCAACTCACGGGCCACCGTGCACCGCCCGGTGTATCTGGACTACGTCGGGGTGAAGACCTTCGACGCGCAGGGCGAGGTCACCGGTGAGCACCGCTTCCTCGGCCTCTTCGCGGCGTCGGCATACACCGAGTCGATCATGGACATCCCGATCCTCGGCGACCGGGCTCGGGCCGTCTTCGCGGGTGCCGGATACACCAGCGAGAGCCACTCCGGTAAGGACCTGCTGCAGGTGCTGGAGAGCTATCCGCGCGACGAGCTCTTCCAGATCGACGCCGAGCAACTGGCCGAGATCGCCGAGTCCGTGGTGCACCTGCAGGAGCGGTTGCGCACCCGCTTGTTCCTCCGTCCCGACGGGTACGGCCGCTTCATGTCCGCGCTCGTCTACCTGCCGCGCGATCGCTACAACACGGCAGTGCGGTTGCGGATGGAAGCGTTGCTGCGCAACGCCTTCGGTGCCGACAGTGTCGACCACACGACCCGGGTCACCGAGTCGCCGCTGGCCCAGGTGCACTTCGTGTTGCGGGTGCCCAAGGGCGAGACGATCCGCACCGTCGATGCCGCCGCTCTCGAGCAGGAGATCGTCGACGCGACCCGCACCTGGGTCGAAGACCTGTCCGAAGCGGTGCGCGGCGAGCTCGGCGAAGAGGCCGGCGCTCGGCTGGCCGGCCTCTACGGGAAGGCCTTCCCGGAGGCCTACAAGGAGGACTTCTCCGCCCGGGTCGGCGTCTCGGACATCAAGCGGATCGAGGCCCTGCAGGCCGACGACGCCGTCGAGCTCAACCTCTACCACGAGCCCGGCGGTCCCCGCGACGAGCGCCGCTTCAAGCTGTACACGCGAGCCGACCTGTCCCTCACCCGAATGCTGCCGCTGTTCAGCCACCTCGGGCTCGAGGTCACCGACGAACGGCCCTATCAGCTGCACCGCGCCGACGGCGTCAACGTGCACGTCTACGACTTCGGGCTGCGCGCCGCGAGCGAAGCGCTCTGGGGCGAGGGGCCGGATCGGGAACGCCGTCGCCAGGCCTTCCAGGACGCCTTCGCTGCGGTGTGGCACGGCAAAGCGGAATCCGACGGCTTCAACGCGCTGATCCTGCAGGCCGGGCTCACCTGGCACCAGGTCGTCATCCTGCGGGCCCTGGCCAAATACCTGCGTCAAACCCAGGGCACGTTCTCGCAGGACTACGTCGAGTCGGCGCTGGTGAGCAATGCCGGCATCGCCCGCGACCTGGTCGAGCTGTTCGAGACCCGTTTCGACCCCAGCCGGTATGCCGGTGTGGCCGGCGACGAGCGCGCCGCGGCCGAGCATGTGGTCGCCGACCGGATCGCCGACGCCCTCGTGCGGGTGCCCAGCCTCGACCACGACCGGATCGTGCGGGCCCTGCTGTCGATCATCCAGGCGACGATGCGCACCAACCACTACCAGCGCGACGCCGACGGGGCGCCGAAGCCCTACGTGTCGATGAAGCTCGACCCCAAGGCGATCCCCGACCTTCCGGCGCCGCGCCCGATGTTCGAGATCTGGGTCTACGGCCCGCGCGTCGAGGGTGTGCACCTGCGCTTCGGCAAGGTCGCCCGCGGCGGCCTGCGCTGGAGCGACCGGCGTGAGGACTTCCGCACCGAGGTGCTGGGTCTGGTCAAGGCGCAGATGGTGAAGAACACGGTCATCGTGCCGACCGGTTCCAAGGGCGGCTTCTTCCCCAAGCAGCTGCCCGACCCGACGGTGGACCGGGACGCCTGGCTCGCCGAGGGTGTCGCGTCGTACAAGCTGTTCATCTCCGGCCTGCTCGACCTCACCGACAACCGGGTGGCCGGCCAGGTCGTCCCGCCTGCGGACGTCGTGCGTCACGACCCGGAGGACGTCTACCTCGTCGTCGCTGCCGACAAGGGCACGGCCAGCTTCTCCGACCACGCCAACGGGGTGTCCCAGAGCTACGGCTTCTGGCTCGACGACGCGTTCGCCTCGGGTGGCTCGGCCGGCTACGACCACAAGGGCATGGGCATCACCGCCCGCGGCGCCTGGGAGTCGGTGAAGCGGCACTTCCGGGAGATGGGGCACGACACCCAGACGCAGGACTTCACCTGCGTGGGCATCGGCGACATGTCCGGCGACGTCTTCGGCAACGGGATGCTGCTGTCCGAGCACATCCGGCTCGTGGCCGCCTTCGACCACCGACACATCTTCGTGGACCCGACCCCGGACTCGGCGAGCAGCTACGTCGAGCGGCGCCGGTTGTTCGACCTGCCGCGTTCGTCGTGGGCCGACTACGACCGGTCGCTGATCAGCGCTGGCGGCGGGGTGTTCGAGCGGTCCGCCAAGTCGATCGTCATCACCCCGGAGATGCGCGCCGCGCTGTCTCTTCCGGAGGGCAGCGAGACGATGACCCCGGCGGAACTCATGAAGGGTGTGCTGCTGGCCAAGGTCGACCTGCTGTGGAACGGCGGCATCGGCACCTACGTGAAGTCTGCGGCCGAGGCCAATGCCGAGGTCGGCGACCGCGCCAACGACGCCATCCGCGTCAACGGCGGCCAGCTGCGGGTCCAGGTCGTCGGCGAGGGTGGCAACCTCGGCTGCACCCAGCTCGGGCGCATCGAGGCAGCCACGAACAAGGTGCGGATCAACACCGACGCCATCGACAACTCCGCCGGTGTCGACACCAGCGACCACGAGGTCAACCTCAAGATCCTGCTCGGTGACCTCGTGCGGGACGGTGACATGACGCTCAAGCAGCGCAATGCGCTGCTGGCCGACATGACCGACGAGGTCGCGGCCATGGTGCTGCGCGACAACTACGAGCAGAACGTGTTGTTGGGCAACGCCCGGGCCCAGGAGCTGGCCATGCTGCCGGTGCACCAGCGGCTCATCCACCACCTGGAGTCCCACGCCGGGCTGGACCGCGGCATCGAGTACCTCCCGGGCGACGCCGAGATCGTCGGTCGCCAGGCCGACGGTCGAGGGCTGACCTCGCCGGAGTTCGCGGTGCTCGTCGCCTACAGCAAGCTCGACCTCAAGGCCTCGCTGCTGGCGACCGACCTCGCCGACGACCCGTGGTTCCGCGAGACCTTGGCCGGCTACTTCCCGACCCGGATCCGGGCCGAGCACGCCGGGCAGTTGGACCGGCACCCGCTCAAGCGGGAGATCATCATCAACTCGGTCGTCAACTCGCTGGTCAACCGGTGCGGCATGACCTTCGCCTTCCGGGCCTACGAGGAGACCGGGGCCAGTTTCGAGCAGATCGCCCGGGCCTTCATCATCTGCCGGGAGGTCTTCGGC
>RRZU011027231.1_pt1 | contig 20252 bp, 16 predicted proteins | sample 2165561 | NCBI WGS metagenome assembly RRZU01 (sample SAMN10456909, study PRJNA506462) | wastewater metagenome | isolation source: wastewater sludge | place: USA: Moscow, Idaho | reverse complement strand
GTCTCCGACTGCACCAGCAGGTAGGAGCGGTCCACGGTGGGCAACCCGTCCGGTTCGATCACCACCGCACCGAACATGCCGGCCGCGATGTGGGTCGACATCGGCATCGTCGAGCAATGGTACAGCCAGACCCCCGCCTTGGTCGCGGTGAACCGGTACACCAGTGACTCACCGGGCTGGATCGTGCGCATCGGGCGATCGGGTGCGAGCGATCCGGCGTGAAAGTCGATCGAGTGCCCGATCGTGCCGCCGTTGACCAGGGTGATCTCGAACACGTCGCCGACCCGGCCGTGCAGGGTCGGGCCCGGCGCTCGACCGTTGAAGGTCCAGCGCCGCTGCCACACCCCGGGTGCCACCTCGAGCGGAAGCTCCTGCGCGGTCAGTGTGAGTCTGTGCACCTTCTCGGCGCTGAGCGGGGCCAACACCGGATCGATCACTGCCGAGAGCGGCTGCGTCCCGGTGGACGAGTCGTGGCCGGCATGCCCGTCCGGCGCAGCGGACGCCGTCGGGCTGGTCGCCGGACCACCCACCACGTTGACGTCGAAGGTCATGCCCATCTGCTTGTGGCCGACGATCGAGCAGTAGCCCTGCACCGTGGCGCCGATCACGCCGGCGTCCAGGGTGGCCTTCTCGCCGGGCCCGAGCCGGGCCGTCCGAGCCTCGCCGATGACCAGGTCGTGGGTGTTGGTGTCGGAGTTGACCAGGTCGACCACCAGGGTGTCTCCGGGATGCACGCTCACCGAACTGGGCACGTAGTGCATGGCGACGATCTCGACGCTCACGCGCACCGTCCGTCCGGTCGGGGCCACCTGAGTGGCGGCGGGGGCGGCGGCCACGCCGGCGGCGTGCGGATCCACCCCCACGCCGACCACGACCGCGACGGCCACCGCGGTGAGACCCGCGATCAGTTGGGTCGCCGCGAACGGTGAGGGACGCTCGGTGGGCGGCTCGGGTTGCTCGCCCTTGGCCACCGCACGCCGGGCAGCGATGGACGCCTTCAGCCCCAGCACCAGAATCGGCAGAAACGAGGCCGCGGCGCCCAGCGCCAGCAGCGAGCCGGTCACCTTCACCCAACTCGGTGTCGGCGCGAGCCACAGCACCAGACCACCGTTGACGGCGACCAGGCGAAAACCGGCGGCGGCGTTGAAGAAGCGCTGCCCGGCGCGCACCACGGACGGCCCTCCGCCCAGCACGGACGGCAGCAGGTACGACAGCGCGCCGGTCAGGATCTGCACACCGAACCCGCCGGCCAGCGCGGCTGCGGGCCAGATGAACTGCTCACGCACCTGCACCCAGTCGCCGGCGCTGACCAGCACCCAACCCGCCCAGGTCAGCCCGATCACCAGCCAGCACAGGGCGGCGGCGACCGATGCGGGGGCGAACTCGGTGATCGGCTTGGCCCGAAGCGGACGCCACCACGCCCCGGCCCACAGCGCGAACCCGGCCAGGTAGGCGACCAGGCCGAGGGCACCGATCCAGGTGACGCCGATCAGAGCACCACCCACCGCCACCGCGATGCCGGTGAGAAGCACCGGTAGTGCGCGGACGGTCAGCGCCTCGGCGGAGGCGTCCATGCGGGTGCGCAGCATGGTCGGCCACAGGGTGAGCAGGGTTCCGGTCACGGTGAGGCCCAGCCAGCCCAGCACATTCGTCAGGGCGTGCGCGACCAGCAGGCGTCCGTGCCAGCTGTCCGTCCAGCCCCAGGCCAAGGCGATGCCGAAGCCGGCCCCGAGGGCGAGGCTGCAACCGGCGGCGATGTAGTACCGCACGGTGACACGAAACCGGGCGGGCAGGGCGGTGCGCACCATGCGCAGCAGCAGCCAGGCGTGCCAGCCCACGGTGACCGCGACGATGCTGCCGCCGACGAGCGTGAGCCACCAGTTGGCGGTGGGCACACCGATGAACACCAAAGCCGAGCCGAGCGTCAGCAGGGCCAGTCGCAGATCCTGATGCGCTGGCGGTGGCTGACGCAGCAGGGTCTGCGCGAAGTGCATGCTCCAGACCATGATCGAATGGGTGACGGCCCCGAGAAACACCAGGTGCAGCAGCAGCCACTGGCTCTCGGCCAGCCACCGGTGGCCGAGAGCGACAGCCACGGCGATGCTCAGCCAGCCGATCAGCGGCCAGTCCCGCCAGGGCGAACGTCCCCGCCTCACCACGGCCTCCTCATTTTTTACATTAGATGATGTAAAAATAGCGCGCTGGCCGGCGCTTCGCCAAACCGCTGACCGGCAGGGCCTGGCGACGGTGACGAATGACAGGCTGCTGCACAACATCGTTGACACGGGCAGGTCGCGGGAGGGGCATGGAATGGTCCGAGCGGTCGCGAACGGAGTCGGGGACGACTTCCCCCTGCGTTCACCCGCAGCTCACAGCGGAAGGACGGGCACGGGCGGAGTGGTGAACGGAGTCGGGGACGGTTCTCAACTCCGTTCACGCGCAGTCAAGCGGAAGGACGGGCACGGGCTGAGTGGGGCCAGCTCCGGATTCAGAACGGCCAGACGAACGGCACCCAGAACACCGCGACGGCCAGGAACAGCAACAGAATCGGCAGGCCGAGCTTCCAGTAGTCAGAGAACACGTAGCCGCCGGGCTCGAACACCATCGTGTTGGCCGGCGTCGCCACCGGGGTGAGAAAGGCCGCCGCCCCCGCCACGGTCAGGGCCATCATGAATGGCAGCACCGACACGTGCAGGTCGGCGGCCAACACCGTGGCGATCGGCAACATGATCAGCACCGTGGCCATGTTGCTGATCAACTGGCCAAGAATCATGGTCAGCACGCACATCACCAGCAGCGCCAGATACGGCGAGCTGCCCCCGACCATGGTGAGCACACCCTCGGCGATCAGATCGGCGGCCCCGGTGGAGATGAACGCGGTCGAGAGCGGAATCATGCCGCCGACCAGCACCACCGTCGTCCAGTTGACGGCGCGGTAGGCCTCGGCTGACGTGCGCACACCGGTCAGGACCAGCGCCAGAGCGGCCAGCACCGCCGCGATGGCCGGCGGCACCAGGCCGGTGGCGAGCAGCAGCACCATCGCCGCGAGCACCGCGATCGAACGCTTGGCGCCCGCACCGAGCGGAATGGAACGCCGCAGCGCGTCCGGGGGGTCCACCACCAGAACCTCGGAGCCGGACGTATGGTGCTCCAGGTGCTGCCAGGTGCCGCCGAGCAGCATCACGTCACCGGTCTCGAGCGTGGTGTCGGAGCCGCCGAGCGGCTCCCCCGCCCGCTGCAGGCCCAGCACCACGAGGTCGCCCGAGGGTGTGCTCATGCCGGGGAACACGCGCAGGCCGATCAGCTCGGAGCGCGGCGGGATGACGACCTCAGTGACCCCTCGCCGAGCTCCCACCAACTGGGTGTCGGTGGGCAGTTCGTACTGTGCCTGCAGAATCCGGACGTGCTCACTGACGTCCGGCGACATGGCGCTCGGCGGCCGGTGTGGCAGCAGCCGCTGACCGAACAGCACGATGATCAGCAGAGTCCCGGCCAGCAGCGGCAGGCCCGCCAGCGCGAACTCGAAGAAGCCGAACGGGCGCGCGCCCGCGTCGGCCGCCGCATCGCTGACCAGAATGTTGACCGGGGTTCCGGTCAGCAGCAGCAAGGAGCCGGCGTGGGCAGCGAAGGCGAGTGGAATGAGCAGTTGACTGGGCGCGATCCCGGCTCGAATGGCGACCACGACGACCACCGGCCCCAGCGCAGCCACCGACCCGTTGACGCTGATCAGGGCGGTCAGCACGGCCACCAGGCCACCGATCAGCAGTAGCAGCCGCACTCGGCTGCCGCCCCCATGGTTGATCACCTGTCGGCCGGCCCAGGCCGTCACACCGGTGGCGTCCAATGAGTCCGAGACCACGAACAGGCCCGCGATGAAGATCACCGTCGGGTCGCCGAAGCCCGCCAATGCCTGTTGCAGGGTCAACACCCCGCTGGCCCACAGCGTGACCGCCACGCCGAGTGCGACCACCCCCAGCGGCACCCGGTTCGACAAGAAGGCGACAACGGCGCCCACGAGTATGACCAGGACGATCGTCACGGGGCTCACAGCGGGACTCTAGTACGCCGGCAATGCTGACGTGTCGCCCGACATGGCCTCTGTCGCGCGGCTACTGAGCACGCACCCTCGGAGCTCCCCGGCCCAGGAGCTGCCCCAGTCTGCCATCGCGTCGGCCGCGCGGTGCATGGACCCCGACGATCGCACCCAGCCCGTCGCCCGCGAGCCGCCCCACGAGGGCCCATCTCGCCGCGCCACCCCGCCGCTCACCTATTCGAGCGTTCCATCGGCAAACCGGCCAGGGCCGTGGTTGCCGCAGTATGTTGCTATTGACGGCGAAGAACTCGCCGCAACGTCGTAGACCAGGAGATTGTGATGTCGCGAAGCCCCAACAAACTCATTCCGGACGATTTCACTCCGATTCCTTCCCTGCAACTCGAATGCGACGTGCGTGCCGTCGACCAGTTCTCCTCCGAGTTGGACGCGGTCGCCCTGCTCGTCGCAGCCGGCACCGATCTCGCGGAGCGGACCGGCCTCGATGCGGACGCGCTGGCCGCCGCCGGCTTCGATGCGGAACCGGGCAGCAGCCTGGTGATCGCCCAGCAGGACCGTCCGCTGGTGCTCGTCGGGCTGGGTTCGGACGAGCCCACCGCCGACTCCCTGCGGGACGCCGCGGCCGCCGCGGCCCGCGCGAGCGCCAAGAGGGCGGACGGCTCGGCATCGAGGTGCCACCCCTCGGCCTGGACGCCCTCACTGCCGGCCAGGTGATCACCGAGGGTGCTCGGCTGGCCCGCTACCGCTACACCGCACTGCAGCGCAAACCCAAGGAGCAGCCGCTGAGCGTGCTGGAAGTCAAGATCGCCGGGGCCGACGCCGACCAGGCGGGCCAGGGCATCGACCGGGCAGCGATCGGGGTACGGGCCGCGTCCATCACCCGCGACGTGGCCAACACCCCGGCCGGGCACCTCACCGCCACCGACTTCGCGGCCGTGGCCGACGAGCTCGGGGCGAAGTTCGGCTTCTCGGTGCGCGCCTATGACAAGACCGAACTGATCGAAATGGGCTGCGGCGGCATTCTCGGGGTCAACGCGGGCAGCGCCGAAGAGCCCCGCCTGATCGTGCTCAGCTACAGCCCGCAGGGTGAGCCGTCGGGGCACCTGGGCCTGGTCGGCAAGGGCATCATGTACGACTCGGGCGGCATCAGCCTCAAACCGTCCGACCCCATGCACCTGCTGATGAAGATCGACATGGGCGGCGCGGCGGCCGTGCTCGGCGCGTTCACCGCCTTGCGCGATCTCGGCGCCACGGCGGCCGTCACGGGGTGGTTGTGCTGCACCGACAACATGCCCTCGGGCAGTTCGTACAAGCTGGGCGACGTGCTGACCTGTCGCAACGGCACCACCGTCGAGGTGAAGAACACCGACGCCGAAGGCCGGCTGGCAATGATGGACGGTCTCGCCCTGGCCGTCGAGGCCAAGGTCGACGCGATCGTCGACATCGCCACCCTGACCGGCGCGGCCCTGATGGCGCTGGGCCAGTCGCGAGCCGCCATTCTCGGCAACGACCAGGCGATGGTCGATCGGGTGAGCGCCGCGGCCGCCGCCACGGACGAACCGGTGTGGCAACTGCCGCTCGAGCGCAAGTACCGCAAGCAACTCGACTCCGAGATCGCCGACATCGCCAATCTGGGCGGACGCTTCGCCGGCTGCACCACGGCGGCGTTGTTCCTGGAGGAGTTCGTGGACGGCACGCCCTGGGCGCACATCGACATCGCCGGCACCATGTCGACCGATGCCGACGACTCGTGGCGCTCATCCGGAGCCACCGGCTACGGCGCGCGGTTGTTGGCCTCGCTGGCCGCGGACTACTCGGCGTGATTCCGCACCCGGCCGGCGTCCGAGCACGGCCGCCGGCCGGGGCGTCCACGTATTTTCGTCGGATCGGCTAGAATGAAGTAGTACAAGCTTCAACAGCTACTGCTTCGCCGATACCAGCGGGCTTCACCGCCAAAGGAGTGCTCCCCCTCGTGGGCAAAACCGTATTTCTCGATTTCGACGGAACCTATGCACACAACGGGGTGGTGCCACCGGCGCACGTCCGGGCAGTGCGTGAGGCGCAGCGCAACGGCCATCGGGTGCTGCTGTGCACCGGGCGTCCGAAGGCACTGGTCACCCCCGAGGATGTCGAGGTCTTCGACGGCCTGGTCGCGGCCGCGGGCGGCTACGTCGAGGTCGAGGGCGAGGTGCTCGCCGACCGGCGCTTCTCGTCGGAGTTGGCGGCGCGCACCATCACGCTGCTGGACGCCAACGAGGCGGTCTACATTCTCGAGGGACCGGACGCCGCGTACGTCGGTCCGGGCATGAAGCAGCGGCTGGTCGCCCTGCTGACCGGCGCCGAGCACGGGCCGAGCTTCGGCGAAGCGGCGGACGGCATTCTTGACCCGCTACGGGTCTCGGACGACCCGGCGTCCGAATCGTTCGCAAAGATCACCTGCTTCGATTGCGCCGTTCCGACCAGCTGGATCGGTGCCCAACTCGCGCCCGAGGTGGCTGTGGTGCCGAGTTCGATCGGGTCGCTGGGTGAGCGCGGCGGCGAGTTCTTTCTGAGCGACGTCAACAAGTCGGTGGGCATCGCGGTGGTCGAGCAGCACTTCGGCATCGACCGCGACGACATCATCGCCATCGGCGACAGCCACAACGATCTCGAGATGGTGGCCTACGCCGGTACCGGAGTGGCGATCGAGGGCGGCGTCCCCGAGTTGCTCGCCGGTGCCGACCTGATCGTGCCCCCGCCCGAGCGGGACGGCCTGGTGGTCGCCTTCGAACGGCTCGGCCTGATCGACACCTCGGCCAGAGCCGCCTGAGCACGGATCCGCTGGCAGGCGTCCCGAGCGGCTGACGACGGTCGGGCAGCACGCCGGCGCGCGCGGACGATCGGACGCCTGGCCGGCGCGGGCCTCGCAGCGGGCGACCGGACGGGGTCACGCAGTCGGTCGGCATCGGTGGGCCCGGGGTGCAGAGCGCTCGTTCACGCGTCGTTGGTTGAGCGTGTCGATAACTGGAAGCCCCGCATGGACGGTCGCGACAAGCTCGGCCCAGGATTGATCAGGTTCTTCTTTGCGGGTGGGTTTTGACACCGACTGCGGTAGCAAAACCCACCCGCTCCAGCACGACCCACCGAAGCCAGCTCACCAACTCGTGCCGCACGGGGCAGAAATCCGGCCCACCCGAGAGCACACCGGGCCTCTGCTGAGAGTGACCGACCAAAGGGCGCATGGATGGGTGCGCTCCGAACCGGTGGCGCTCGACCTGGCACGCGGGCGGAGGGGAGCCGCTCCGAGCCGGCTGGCGCTTCGACCTGGATCCGGGATCGGTGTGGCCCCCCGGTCGATGCAGGCTGTAGCCGGTGAGGCGCCGCAACGGGACCCGGGTCAGCCGGCGAGCCGCGCCAGCCGCGTGACCGCTTCGTCCAGCACCTCGTCGCGCTTGCAGAACGCGAACCTCACCAGGCTGCCGACTCCGTCCGCGTCGTCGTAGAACACCGACAGGGGCACCGCGACCACCCCGCACAGCTCGGGCAGTTCGCGGCACAGCGCGTAGCCGTCGTCGAAACCGAGAGGACGGCCGTCCGCGACGACGAAGTAGGTGCCCGACGGGCGGGTCACGGCGAAGCCGGCGGTGCGCAGGCCGTCCGTCAACCGATCACGCTTGGCTTGCAGCGCCCGCCGCTGGGTGGTGAAGAAGGCATCGTCCAGTCCGAGCGCCTCCGCCACCGCCGGCTGAAAGGGTGCCCCGTTGACGTAGGTAAGAAACTGCTTGGCGGCCCGCACCGCGGCCACCAGCTCCGCCGGGCCGCTCACCCAGCCGATCTTCCACCCGGTCACCGAGAACGCCTTGCCCGCGGAGCTGATCGTGAGGGTGCGATCGAACATTCCCGGCAGGGTGCACAGCGGCACGTGCGAGACGCCGTCGAAGATGAGGTGTTCATACACCTCGTCGGTGACCACGATCAGGTCGTGCCGCACCGCCAACGAGGCCACGAATGCCAGGTCGTCGGCACTGAGCACCATGCCGGTCGGATTGTGCGGCGAGTTCAGCAACAGCAGCCGGGTGCGCGGCCCGACGGCGGCGGCGAGGCGCTCTCGCGGCAGTGCGAAGTCCGGGGCTTCGAGCCGAACCGGACGTCGCACGGCACCGGCCAGCGCGATGGTGGCCGCGTACGAGTCGTAGTAGGGCTCGAGCAGCAGCACCTCATCGCCGGGCTCGAGCAGGCCCAGCATGGCGGCCGCGATGCCCTCGGTCGCTCCGGCGGTGACCAGCACCTCACGCTCGGGGTCGAGCGCGACGCCGTACCAGCGTTGCTGGTGCGCGGCGATCGCGGTGCGAAGTTCGAGCGTGCCCGGGCCCGGCGGGTACTGGTTGACTCCCTCGGCGATGGCGCGCTGCGCGCGCTCGAGCATGCCGGCGGGCCCGTCGTAGTCGGGAAAACCCTGCCCCAGATTGACCGAACCGGTGGCGGTCGCCAAGGCGGACATCTCGGCGAAGATCGTGGAGGTGAAGCCGCTGAGCGCCCGATTCATCACCGGACGATGCGGGCGATGCTCGGACAATTCCTAGGTGGTGGCCGAGCGGGACTGCCACCACTGCCACACGCCGGTCACGATCACCGCGCCCACCAGCGACCCGATCAGACCCGAGGGACGCAGTTCAAGGCCGTCGCCGGACAACAGGCTGATCAGCAGCCCACCGACGAACGATCCCGCCAGCCCGGACGCGAACGCCATCGGCCAGTTGACCGGCTTCTTGCCGAGGATGAGCTGGGCGCCGGCGCCGACGACCATGCCGAACAGGATGATGCCAATGATGAGCACCCAGGAAGCTTACCGGCCCGCAGGCTGTGCGACGCATCCATGGCCGTCGGCGTGCCCGCATGGCAGTGACGGGTAGCCCCCGAGACCTGGTGGTGCGCTCGTGTGGCTCGGCGACGCTGTCACCAGGCGTGTTCGTCCCGGCTGGTAGCGGGCAACGTATCCAGTGAAGCCCTCGCCCCCGACGTGACTGCGTTCCGGACGCGCAACTGCCTGCGCGAGGCAGTCACCTGCCACGAAGGCGGCTACGTCCGAGACACGTGCGCGAGGCGGTAGGTTTGGCGGTCGTCCGCTTCAGGCGGGTGCCCTACGGCGACCATCCTCGCGACGCTACGACCCAAGCTCGCCACCTGAGGGCTGACCCACAGCACGCGCGGAGCGAACAGGGCGGGACAGTCGGCTGTCCCAGGGCCCGGTCAGCCAGTCCCCGGAACGGATCGTGGTGGCTCAGGCCGTTCGCGCCAGATAGCGACGGCAGTCGGAGTGCGGATGCTGCCCCGTGGTGGTGGCCGTCGTCACGGCGGAGGTCAGATGCCGTGGACGGATCGGCCGCAGCGCGAGGTTGCCCCCGCAATTGGGACAGGTACCGCGTGGAAAGCCGGCTACGCACTCGGCACACCAGGTGCATTCGAAGGAGCAGATGTAGACCTCGTGGTCATCGATTGACAACTCGCGGCCGCAGCGCTCACAGCTTCGGCGGTATTCCAGCATGGGTCTCGTACCTTTCACGCTGGGAGGCTGGGCACGGTGACGTCACGGGGATCCACATGTCTGGACCCTGCACGCATTCGGGCCTCAGGCCCTGCGCGCACAAAGTGCACACCCATCGCACGTTGCGTGATGGCTACGTGGGACGCCGTTGGCCGGGTCGTTCCGTACCCCCCAGTATTGAACGACCCGGCCATCAGCGTCTCTTCTTGTCCCCCCGACATCAGAAACGATAGACCGCGATTGCTGTTGTGTCAGTCACCCGCGCGAGTGACTCGGCGAGCCCCGATCACACGTCGACGGGCATGTGGACCACTGCCGACGGGCGGGTGCACCACGAGGACGGCGGGTGCACCACGAAGACGGCGGGTGCACCACGAAGACGGCGGGTGCACCACGAAGACGGCGGGTGCACCACGAAGCCGTGTACCAGCACCCGGCGGGAGTGGCCGGTGGCATCGGTGCGTGTGCCACCGCCGCAGTTCTCCGCGCCCGCTACCAATCAATCCGAGACGCACGACGCGGAAGGCCTCGCCGGCCACCTCGAGCAGCGCGGGATGCGCAGCGACGCGGTGCCCCGGCCTCGCTTTCACGCCCCCTCGACCGAGGCCCCGAACGACGCCTTGGCCAACCGCCAACCGTCGACCCCCTGGGCGACCAGTCCCCGCTCGGCGAGCCGGTCGAGCACCCCGAGGCAACTGCCCAGCGGAACGCCCGCTTTCAGGGACACCTCACCCGAGGCCACCAGGCCGCGTGCGGGAAGCGCCTCGAAAACGGCGAGTTCGTCGGGCGACAGGTCGTCCAGAGTGCGGTGCTGGGATGGACGGTGCGCCGGCCTGCGGCCGAGCGGGCCAACGAGTTCGAGAACGTCCTCGACGCCGGCGCACAGCACCGCCTCGGCTTCACGGATCAACCGGTGCGGGGTGGCCGAGGTGGCGCTGTACACCGGGCCCGGCACCGCCAGCACCAGGCGGCGGCAGGCGCTCGCCCAACTGACCGTGTTGCGCGCCCCGCTGCGCAAGGCCGCTTCGACCAGAATGGTGGCGGGTGTCAGTGCGGCGATCAGCCGGTTGCGGGCGAGGAACCGCACCCTGGTGGGATGCTCGCCGGGCGGTAGTTCGCTGACCAGCAGGCCGTGATTGGCCACCCGCTGCAGTAGCGCGCTGTTACCGCTCGGGTACGGCTTGTCGAGGCCCCCCGCCATGACCGCAACGGTGGGCGCATCGGCCGCGAGCGCACCGGTGTGCGCGGCCGCGTCGATGCCGTAGGCGCCCCCACTGATGACCGTGATGCCGTGCGTGCCCAGCCCGGCCGCCAAGTCGGTCGTCACCGTCTGGCCATAGGCCGTGCACGCCCGGGCCCCGACGATCGACACCGAACGCGCGACGGCCTCGACCAGGGCCATCTGGCCCTTCACCCACAAGCCGAAGGGCGCACCGCCCAGGTCTTGCACCGGTTCGCAGTCGGCCAGATCACTCAGCCCGCCCGGCCAGTCGTCATCGCCAGGTATGACGAACCTCAGCCGGAAGCGTTCGGTGGCACGACCGACGGCCGCCAGATCGAGTCGTTGCGCGCGGGCCGCCCACCGCGACGGCGAACCCGGCTTCAGCAGCGATCGCCACACCGCCTCGGCCCCGTGCCGGTCGACCAGCGCGGCCAACTCGCGGCTACCTGGCTCGACCGCGCAACACAACGCCATACGCGCCTCACGCTCGTGCACGGGTCACCTCGCCCAGCTGCTCGCCGCGTCGCATAGCCAGGGCAGTGTGCAGATGGTCGCGAGTGGGCAGGTCGGCCCCGGCCAGGTCGGCGATCGTCCACGAGAGCCTGATCACCTTGTCGACACCGCGTGCCGACAACCGTCCACGGCTGACCGCCTCATCGAGCAGATCGACACCCTTCGGCAGCGGCAGGAGCCGCCGCAGGGCGGGGCCGGGCACCTCGCCGTTGGTCAGCCACCCGTGCTCGGCCAGCCGCTGCTGTTGTCGCGCTCGCGCCTCACCGACGCGCTCGGCAACAGCGGCGGAACTCTCGCCGGTCGCCTTGGCCGCCTTGAGGTAGGTGCGGCTCATCGGCGCCAGGTGATGATGAATGTCGACGCGGTCGAGGATCGGACCCGAGATGCGCTCGGCATAGCGGCGCACCGCCATGGGTGCGCAGCGACACTCGGCACCCCGGGTGCCTGCGTTACCGCACGGGCAGGGGTTGGCGGCCAGCACCAACTGAAAACTGGCCGGATAGACCGCATGCACCATCGCTCGGCCGAGCACCACCCGTCCGGATTCCAACGGCACCCGCAGGGCCTCGAGCACCCTGGGCGAAAACTCTGGCGCTTCATCCAGGAACAGCACACCGCGATGGGCCCGGCTGATGCTGCCCGGCAGCGCCATGCGAGCACCGCCGCCGACGATGCTGGCCAGTGAGGCCGAGTGGTGCGGATCGGCATACGGCGGCCGGCGAACCAGTCCGTCGCTGAGCGGCAACCCCGCCAGCGAGTGAATGGCCGACACCTCAAGGGCTTCGGACTGACCGAGGTCGGGCAGCAGCCCCGGCAGCCGCTCGGCGAGCAGGGTCTTGCCGACGCCCGGCGGGCCGTGCAGAAACACGTGATGGCGGCCCGCGGCCGCGACCTCGAGCGCCCATTTGGCCTCGAGCTGGCCCATCACGTCACTGAGATCTTTCACCGGCTCGGTGGTATCGACGGCCTGCTGAGGTGCCCGGACGACCTGGGGCGGCGGATCGCCGACGAGCACCGCCACCAGATCGAGCAGATCATCGACGCCCCAGATGGTCAGCCCGTCGACCAGACGCGCCTCACGGAGCTGGCAGGCCGGGACCACCGCGGTGTGAAAGCCGGACGCGACGGCCGCGAGCAGCGCCGGCAACAGCCCCCGCACCGAGCGCACCCGCCCGTCGAGACCCAGCTCACCCAGCAGGACCATGCCGTCGAGCACGGCAGAGTCGAAGCGGTCGGCCGCCGCGCAGACCGACGTGACGATCGCCAGGTCGAAGTGTGAGCCGGCCTTGGGCAGCGTGGCGGGCGACAGATTGACCGTGACCAGTTGAGTGGGCCAGCCGAGCCCCTGCGAATGCACCGCCGCCCGGCACCGCTCGCGAGCCTCGCCCAGAGCGGCGTCGGCCAGACCGACGATCACCATGCGCGGCAGACCGCCGCCGAGGGCTGCCTCGACCTCGACAATGGCACCCTCGACGCCCACCAGCGCCACCGAGAAGGCGCGTGCCGTACTCATGCACCCACCCCCTCGACATGCGTGACCTGTGGACGGCCGCTGCGGGGCAGCAGCACCCCGATGGCGTCCACCCGATAGCGGGGCACCCAGCCCGGCTGCTCGCCGAGCCAGGTGAGCGCGAGCTGACGCAGCCGGGCAAGCTTGCGCCAGGTGATGGCCTCGAGCGGGTCGCCGTAGCCGAGCCCGGTGCGACATTTGACCTCGCAGAACACCAGCACGGGCTCGGCGCCCGGGGTCTGCGCGATGATGTCGACCTCGCCCAGCGAGCAGCGCCAGTTGCGCTCAACGATGGTGTAGCCCCGGGTCACCAGGTGCTGCACCGCCGCCACCTCGCCCGCCCGTCCGACCGCCGATTTCTCCACGTCCTCAGCTTGTGCCCGAGAGTCGAGAAGTGTTCAAACTGTCAGCGGCCGGCCAGGCGTACTCGTCAACGGCCACCGATCACGCGGTGACCGCCACCGCAAGCCGTCCCAGTTCGTTGGCGTGCACCTCGGCGCTGTCGATCATCGGCAGCCGGGCCGTGCCGGGTTCGAGCAGCAGGCCGATCTCGGTGCAAGCCAGCACCACCGCCTGCGCCCCGGCAGCCGCCAGTCGCTCGATCACCCGCAGAAAGGCCCGCCTGGACTCCTCGCGGACCACTCCCCTGGTCAACTCGTCGAAGATCACCCGGTCCACCAGGTCGCAGTCGTCGGCACCCGGCACCACCGCCGTCTTGCCGTGCCGGGCCAGGCGCGTGGCATAGAAATCCTCACGCATGGTCCAGCCGGCGCCCAGAATGCCGAGCCGCGTCCAGTCTCGCCGGTCGGCCTCGGCCGCGACGGCGTCCGCGATGTGCAGCAGCGGCACGTTCAACGACGCCTCCACCCCCGGCGCCACCTTGTGCATGAGGTTGGTGCAGATCGCGACCACGTCGGCCCCACCCCCCTGGCAGGCGAGTGCGGCCTCGGTCAGAATCCGTTCGGCACGTGACCAGTCACCGCTCAACTGGCACTCGCGGATCTCGGCGAAGTGGAGCGACTGCAGCACGATGCGCGCGCTCGAATGACCACCCAGCTCGCGGGCCACCGACTCGTTCAGTAGTCGGTAGTAGGTCATCGTGGAATGCCAGCTCATGCCGCCGATCAGGCCGATGGTTCTCATGTGGCAACTGTGGCGGAGTCAGAGGGTCATAGGTAGACCTTTGTTACTTGAAGCACCCATAAGACAGACTTGGGGAATGGATCCTCGCCGAGTGCTGCTGTTCCGCGCCGTGGCCCGTACCGGGTCGCTCAGCGCGGCTGCCCGCGAGTTGGCCACCACCCAGCCGGCGGTGAGCCAGCAGCTGCGCGCGCTCGAGCGTGAGGCAGGGATGCCCCTGGTGCTGCGTGGCGCCCGCGGCATCACGCTCACCGAGGCGGGTCAGCGGCTGCTCGCCCGGGCCGACGGCATCGCCGCGCACCTGCACATGGCGAGCGAGGAACTGGCCGGGTTGGCTCACCTGCGCGCCGGGCGGGTTCGGCTGGTCGCGTTCCCGTCCGCCGCCGCGACGTTGGTTCCGGACGCCCTCGCGGCGCTCGCCGACGATCACCCGGGCGTCGCCGTCGAGATGGTCGAAGCCGAGCCCCCCGAGGCCGCAGCGGCGATCCGACAGGGTGAGGCGGACGTGGCGGTGGTCTTCTCGTATCCGGACGCCGGCGTCGGCGACGAGCGCCTACGCGCCCCCGAGGACGCGGGGGATCTCGCGTGGGTGCCCCTGGGTGACGAGGCGGTGCAGCTGGTGGTGGCGAGCGGCGCGCACGAGCGCCCGTCCGACCTGCAGCATGAAACGTGGATCGCCGGGTGCCCACGCTGCCGCGGCCACCTGGTCACCTGCTGCCGGCGTGCCGGCTTCGAGCCGCGGATCAGCTTCGAGAGTGATGACTACGTGGTGGTGCAGAACCTGGTCGCGCGCGGCCTGGGCATCACCGCGCTTCCGGCCTTGGCGATGCGGGCCTTCCTGCACCCCGGCGTGACTGTGAGTGACTCAGAGCTGTTCGGACGCCGCACCGTCGGCGCCCTGCACCGCGAGGGCGCCGAACAGGTGCCCGCCACCCGCGCGCTGCTCGAACGGTTGCAGCGATCGGCCGGGAAGGTCCTTGCGGGATGACCTCACCGACGGCGCTCAGCACGAGCGCAGCACATCGCGCGATCTGCTCAGGTGAACCCAGCGAGGCCCAACCAATCGGGGACAGGCGGTCGGAGGCCTTCTCTACAGGTTCTCTGGCACCTTGAGGTCGGCGTGGGCGATCTCTTCGATGCTGACATCACGGAACGTCAGCACCTTGGCCGACTTCACGAATCGGGCCGGCCGGTACATGTCCCACACCCAGGCGTCGCCCATCGACACCTCGTAGTACACGTCGCCACCCTCGGTGCGCACCTTCAGGTCGACCGCGTTGCACAGGTAGAAGCGCCGCTCGGTCTCGACCGCATAGGTGAAGATGCCGACCACGTCCTTGTACTCCCGGTAGAGCTGGAGTTCGAGGTCGCTCTCATACTGTTCAAGATCTTCGGCGCTCATAGCGTGGCCACTCTACTCGTGGTTGTCGGGCGCGCGGGCCAGGGGCTGGCGCACGAGCCTCGGCGTGGACACCCGCAACAAACGCCACGAACCGGGGCAACAGGGCGGCGCTCGTGAGGGGGCGGTCTGAAATCACCCGCCTGAGTGGCACCCGTACCCGGCGTGTCGCCGGTCGAGGTGCGCGCTGGTGTCGTGATTTCAGAAACTCTGTTGCCGCTCAGCCCGCCGGAGGCGCATCCGGCACACCGGCCGCCCGGCGCACATTCTCGAAGCACCAGCGGTGAATCTCGCAGGGGCCGTTGGCAGTCAAATGCTGCTGGTGCAGGGGCGTGCAATACCCCTTGTGCACGTCGAATCGATACTGCGGCCAGCGCTCGTGCGCCGCACACATGAGGCGGTCGCGCGTCACCTTCGCGATCACCGAAGCGGCCGCCACGCAGCCTGCGACCGCGTCCCCCTTCCAGACGGCAAGCGACGGCACGCCCAGCCCGTCCACGCCGAAACCATCGGTCAACGCGAAGTCGGGGCGCACATCCAACCGGCAGACCGCTCGCCGCAAGGCTTGGATGTTCGACACGTGCATGCCCAGCCGGTCGCACTCGCCAGGATCGATCAACACCACCGACCAGGCGATCGCCTTGGCGACGATCTCGTCGTAGCAGCGTTCACGCTGCAACGGCGTGAGCAGTTTCGAATCCTTCAGGCCCTGCACGTGTGAACCGGGCCTGCTGCCCAGAATCACCGACGCGGCCACCAGGGGGCCGGCACACGCCCCCCGTCCGGCCTCGTCAGCACCTGCGATCAGCGCGAAGCCGGCCCGACGCAGAGCCCGCTCATAGCCGTACAGTCCCGCGTCCCGCCGCAACACGAAGGGCATGGCACCTCAGCAGTTCGGGATCGGACCGGTGATCACCGGGGTGTCGGGGGCGGGGCCGCTCGCAGCGGGAACCTGGTCGAACGTCGAGGGACGGGGCAGGGTTCGCCAACGGTCGAACGGATAGACCACCGCGACGGCCGAACCCACCACGTTGGCGGTCGGCACGAATGCCGCGATGCCGCCGGTGCCTTCGGAGAGGTGACAGCGGGAATCCTGGGAGTTGTTGCGGTGGTCGCCCATCACCCAGATGCGATCCTTGGGCACGATCACGTCGAAGGGAAAATCCGACGGCGCGACCGTCTCGCCGTTCTCGGAGAACAGATACCCGGACTCGTCCAGGGGTTGGCCGTTGACGGTGATGCGCCCCTGCGCATCGCAGCATTTCACATGGTCGCCGGGCAGGCCGATCACACGCTTGATCAGATGGTTCGAGCTTTCATCGGGCGCCAGGCCGATGAAGATCAGCGCCTTGCGGACCGGATCTGTCTCTTCGGCGGGGTCAGCCAACCAACCCTGGGTGTCGCGGAAGACGACGATGTCGCCACGCGACCAGCCGGCCACCTTCTGCACCATCACCCGGTCGCGGATCTGCAGGGTGTTCTCCATCGACCCGGACGGAATGACGAACATCTGCGCGACGAACAGCCGCAGCAGGGTCGAGGCGATCAGGGCCCCGACCACCACGATGGCGATCTCTTTAGCCCATGCCCCGGCCACCCGGCCGGCCGATGGCTTGCCGGAGGTGGGTGTTTCGCTCACCGCGGGTCTCCTGCCTGAAGTACCGGAGCCGGGTCAGAGGATCAGCGGTCCCGCTTCTCCTTGATCTTGGCAGCCTTGCCGCGCAGCCCACGCAGGTAGTACAGCTTCGCGCGGCGGACGTCACCGTGGCGCTCGACCTCGATCTTGTCGATGATCGGGGAGTGCAGCGGGAACGTGCGCTCGACGCCGGTGCCGAAACTGACCTTGCGCACCGTGAACGCCTCACCGATGCCGCTGCCGTTGCGAGCGATCACCACGCCGGCGAACACCTGGATGCGGGAGCGGTTGCCCTCGACGACCTTCACGTGCACGCGCACGGAGTCGCCCGGACGAAAGTCGGGAATGTCGGAGCGGAGGGAGGCCTGCGTGACCTCGGCAACGATCTTGTTCATGGGGATTTCCTCGCCGGTGCCACAGGACACCTCGTGGTGGATCAATGGGTGATGCGGGTGGACACCTTCCCCCTGTGGCAGGGGCGTCCGGCACCAAGGATCAAGTCTGCCACATCCGCTCGTCCGACCCGTAATCGTGCGGGGGTAGGACGGGTGCACGCTGGGTGAGTCGGGGACACGACATCACTGGCCGGGAACTTCGCTCGTCTGGTCCGGGGACGTTTCTCAGCTCGGCTCGGAGGCCGCTCTCCCAACCCTTGCCGCGACGTTCTGCTCCTCGCCGGCCCGGAATACGCCTGTCAGCACCGGCCCGCGGCGTCGCGCGGGGTGGTGGTGAAACCCGATTCCGCGACACACGCGTCAGGGCGACCAGCACCGGTGTGAGAACCGTCCCCAGAAAGTGCGCGAGAACGGTCGCCAACGAATCCGGACGAGCCTGAGCAGGGCGAAGGTCCCCGCGACCCACCAGGGCCCCGGGGACCTTCGTCGAATGCCTACTTGGCGTCCTTCTTGAACAGCGCATGCATCAACTCGCGGTTGAGCTGGCTGATCGTGTCGAGCGGAATCTCCTTGGGGCAGACCGCCGCGCACTCACCGATGTTGGTGCAGTTGCCGAAGCCCTCGGCGTCGTGCTGCGCCACCATGCCCTTGACCCGCGACCAGCGTTCCGGCTGGCCCTGCGGAAGCATCGCCAGATGGGTGATCTTGGCCGAGGTGAACAGCATCGCCGAACCGTTCGGGCAGGCCGCCACACAGGCACCGCAGCCGATGCAGGTGGCCGCGTCGAAGGCCCGGTCGGCGTCCACCTTCGACACCGGCGCCGCGTTGGCGTCCGGCGCCGAGCCGGTGTTGACCGAGATGAAGCCGCCCGCCTGAATGATGCGGTCGAAGGCAGTGCGATCGACCACCAGGTCCTTGATCACCGGGAAGCCGCCGGCCCGCCAGGGCTCCACGTCAATCGTGGCCCCGTCGGCGAACGAACGCATGTGCAGCTGGCAGGTGGTGGTCGGCACCGGGGACGCGCCCCGTCCGTGCGCCGAACCGTTGATCACCACTCCGCACATGCCACAGATGCCCTCGCGACAGTCATGGTCGAACGCGACCGGCTCGATGCCCTCGACGGTCAGCTTCTCGTTCAGCAGGTCGAGCATCTCGAGAAACGACATGTCGGGGCTGACGTCTTGCAGCTGGTAGGTCTGCATGCCGCCGTTGGTCGCGCCATGGGCCTGACGCCACCCACGCAAAGTGATGTTCACTTGTAACTCCGTTGCTTCAGCTCGATGAACTCGTACTCCAGGTGTTCCTTGTGCAGCACCGGTGTGTCGCCGGCGAACTCCCAGGCTCCGACGTAGAGGAACTCGTCGTCGTGACGAAGCGCCTCGCCATCGGGGGTCTGCGACTCGGCCCGGAAGTGCCCGCCGCACGATTCGCGGCGATGCAGGGCGTCGATGCACATCAACTCGCCCAACTCGAAGAAGTCGGCCACCCGGCCGGCCCGCTCCAAGGCCTGGTTGAAATCTTCGTTGACGCCGGTGACCTTCACGTCGCGCCAGAACTCGGCCTTCAGCGCACGGATCAGGCCGATCGCCTTCTTAAGGCCGGCCTCGGTGCGCTCCATACCGCAGTACTCCCACATGATGTGGCCGAGCTCTTTGTGGAAGCTGTCGACCGTACGGGAGCCGTCGATGCTGAGCAGCGTGTCGATGCGCTCCTTGACGCTCGCCACCGCCGCCAGCACCTCGGGATGATCCGGCGCGATCTTGGGGAACGGCGCCGCCGCCAGATAGTCGTTGATCGTGTTCGGCAGCACGAAGTAGCCATCAGCCAGCCCCTGCATCAACGCGGACGCCCCGAGCCGGTTCGCGCCGTGATCGGAGAAGTTGCACTCGCCGGTGGCGTACAGGCCGGTGATCGTGGTCATCAGGTCGTAGTCGACCCACACCCCGCCCATCGTGTAGTGCACTGCCGGGTAGATGCGCATCGGAGTCTCGTACGGGTCCTCCGCGGTGATCTGGGCGTACATGTCGAACAGGTTGCCGTACTTGGCCGACACGGCCGGCTTGCCGATCCGAGAGATCACGTCGGCGAAGTCGAGGTACACCCCGCGCCGGACGTTCCGGACGGTGCCGTCCGACTGCTTCTCGGCCACCGCCGGGCCGACTCCGCGGCCCTGGTCGCACATGTTCTTGGCCTGCCGCGACGCGATGTCGCGCGGCACCAGGTTGCCGAAGGCCGGGTAGATGCGCTCCAGGTAGTAGTCGCGGTCCTGCTCAGGAATCTGACGCGGGTCTTTGTCGCAGTCCTCGGCCCGCTTGGGCACCCAGATGCGGCCGTCGTTGCGCAGCGACTCGCTCATCAGGGTGAGCTTGCTCTGGGTGTCGCCGTGCACCGGGATGCAGGTCGGGTGGATCTGGGTGTAGCACGGGTTGCCGAAGTAGGCGCCCTTGCGGTGCGCCCGCCAGCCGGCCGTCACGTTGCAGCCCATCGCGTTGGTCGAGAGAAAGAACACGTTGCCGTAGCCGCCGGTGGCCAGCACCACGGCGTCGGCCAGGTGCGTTTCGATCTCGCCGGTCACCATGTCGCGCGCGACGATGCCGCGAGCCCGTCCGTCGACGATGATCACATCGAGCATCTCGTGCCGGGCGTACATCTTGACCGTGCCGGCCGCCACCTGACGCTCGAGCGCCTGGTAGGCCCCGATCAGCAACTGCTGGCCGGTCTGGCCGCGGGCGTAGAGGGTGCGCTGCACCTGGACGCCGCCGAACGAGCGGTTGTCGAGCAGGCCGCCGTACTCGCGGGCGAACGGGACGCCCTGCGCGACGCACTGGTCGATGATCTTGGCGCTCACCTCGGCCAGCCGGT
>RRZU012086548.1_pt1 | contig 20256 bp, 19 predicted proteins | sample 2165561 | NCBI WGS metagenome assembly RRZU01 (sample SAMN10456909, study PRJNA506462) | wastewater metagenome | isolation source: wastewater sludge | place: USA: Moscow, Idaho | reverse complement strand
TTAAATTATGAAATGGATAAATCAAAATATACAGCAGAAGTTGTAGCAGTTGATTCTTGGGATAGTTATGATGCGGATGCAAATGAACAAGAGTTAGGTGGATATGCTTTATTTAATTTAAAATGCACAAATCAATTACATAAAAACATAGGATTAACATTAGGTGTTGATAATGTACTTGACAAAACTTATGCTTCAACAAATATGTATAAAGATATAATGTATTCGACAACAACTTCATTTAATGACCCAGGAAGATATGGATATGTAAATTTAAAATATAGCTTTTAACAAGCTATATTTTTCTATATTTTAATCAAATTCCATTCGAACTTGTGTTTGTCCAGTTGTTCCAAATTCGTAGTCAATTTGTGTAGCAATGGCTTTAAAATCAACTCCTTGAACTACTTTTAGACCTTTTAAAATTTCTTTCTTACCACTTATTAACTCTTTTGATTTTATACCATGTGAAATTGATAAACTAGCTTCTACAAAAGCTGATAATTTATCACATTGTTTAAGTGCCAGACCATCAATAGCATTATATTTATTTGAGTTATATTTTGAAACATCTTCAACTATTTGAATTTTATCTTCATAGATTTTATTTTGGAACTCTTCTTTTATTCCATCATAAAGACCTAAAATATAAGAAAATTCATCATGTAAAACTTCTGGAATATTTGGCAAAATGCTCTCTTGAATTTTTTCAATTTCATACTCTGCTATAATATCTGATAACTCATCAACACAATATTTTACAGGTGTGATAATATCACGTGTAAGAGCTTCTGGTAAATTATGTAATATGGCTGTAAAGAAGTTATTTTGTAATCTTTTATCACAAGCGTTTACTTCAAGTGAGAAAAAATATCCAAAAATTGCAACTGTAAGCATATGTCCTAAAACTGAAGTTTCAGGGATTCTTGGAGTTTGAGCCCATCTTTTTTGAAATCTTAATCTTCCACTTAAATCGATGATTTTTCCAAGTTTTTTATTAAGAGCAATTTTTCTTACTCCAATTAATTCATAATAATCTTCAATCTCTTCATCAACACTTTTTTTCACATCTTCAATATCATTTAAAAATTGGCTTGTTTGATAAACTATAGAAAATTCCCATTTTGTTGCCAAATACGAAGCAGCTTTTAGGATAAATCTCTCTTTTTTGTACATTTCAGGATTTGACAAATACTCTTCAAACTTTTGTAAAAAACTCCCATTGTCTATATCTTTTATAGAAGGACTTAGTTTTGAAATAACCCAAGCATTTATCTCACGTGATTTTTTTTGCAAAGCTTTTCTAAAAACATCTGGTCTAATATCAGTTACAACCACTCGTCTTAAAAACTCAAAAATTCCAGCTTCAATTAAATGAGTGTAATTTATATCATTTTCAAGTTTTGCTATAAAATAGGCGATTATAAATTTATGTGCTTGTTTATCAAGCTCAACTAATTCAACCATTCTTGGATAATCATTCCATCTTTGAATTGAAGCTGATGAAAAAATATAATCTATAAGTCTTGGATTTATCAATTTAGTTCCTATTTATCTTTTTTTGTATCATCAAAAAACATCATTTTTTTACCAAGTAACATTAGACTTACAACTACAAACATCATTAAATATACTTGCCAATCACTCAAAATTAACCCCTACAACTTCCAATTTTTCCTAAAGCATTAACTTTTTCAACTCGTCCTGCGTGTCTTCCACCCTCAAACTCTGCTTTATCCCAAGATTTGATAATAGCTTCAATCATTCCATAACCAGAAACTCTCTCTCCTAAACAAATAACATTTGCATCGTTGTGTTTTCTAGCCATTCTTGCGCTGTATTCATTGTGGCAAAGAGCTGCTCTAATTCCATCAAATTTATTTGCAGCCATACTCATTCCAAGTCCTGAACCACAAATTAATATTCCCATAGTTCCTTCATTTTCAAGAACTTTTTTACAAACTTTTGCAGCATAATCAGGATAATCAACTCTATCTTTACTAAAAGGTCCCAAATCTACTACTTCATGACCTCTTTCTTCAAAAAGTTCTTTAACATAATCTTTTATATCAATTCCTGCATGATCTGCACCAATAAAATATTTCATTAGTAAATCCCTTCTTGATGTTCAATTTGCTTAAGTTTTTCAAAATCAACTGTTTTTTCTAATGTTTCAACACTTTTTAAAACTCTATCCCATCTAATTTCTTTATTATCATCCCAAGAAAAATAGATAAACCAAGGTGTTCCAACGATATATTTATAATTTACAGTTCCCCAAAATCTTGAATCATTCGAGTGGTCTCTATTATCACCCATCATAAATGTTTCATCTTCTGGAACAACAATTGGCATCATATTAAATAATTCTTTAGGATTTAAACCATTATCAACAACATTTTCATCATTGTGAATTCCTGGATGTTCTTTGTTATATGGATTTACAACCCAAAGTTTATCTGCTACTTCAACAATATTTTCTTTAGGATAGTTTGCTTTTACAAACTCATTTCCTTCTTTTGGATGAAGTAAAAGATGTTTATCTTTAATTGCTACTAAATCGCCAGCTGTTGCAACTGCTCTTTTTACATAGTGAATAGATTCATTTTTCGGATATCTAAAAACTACAATATCACCCCTTTTAGGTCTTTCCCCTTCAATTAAGTGACCATTACCATTAAAATCAGGTAAAACTTTTATTTCAAGCCATGGAATTCTAGGAGTTGGAATTCCATAAGCAAATTTTTTTACAAAAAGCATATCTCCAATAAGAAGTGTATTTTTCATACTTCCACTTGGAATCACAAAAGCTTGTGCAACAAAAAAGATAATACCAAGAACAATTACTATTGTTCCTGTCCATGAAGAAGACCATTTATATATTTTAATGAACATCTATTTTGTTTCTCTTTTTTCTCTTAGTTTTGCAGCTTTTATTGTATTTTTTAAAAGCATTCCAATAGTCATTGGTCCAACTCCACCTGGAACTGGAGTTAAATGTGAACATTTGTCTTTTAAACTTTCAAAATCAGCATCTCCAACTAATTTTCCAGTTTCAAGTCTATTGATTCCTACATCAATAACAACAGCACCATCTTTTACCATATCACCTTTTAAAAGGAATGGAACACCAACAGCAATAACAACAATGTCAGCAGCAAGTGTGTGAGCTTTTAAATCTTTAGTTCTTGAATTACAAACAGTTACAGTTGCTTTTGCATTAATTAAAAGTGAAGCCATAGGTTTTCCAACAATATCACTACTTCCAATTACAACTACATTTTTTCCACTTAATTCAATTCCATACTCTTCAAACATTCTCATAACACCAAATGGAGTTGCTGGTAAAAATGCATCAAGATTTGAAACCATTCTTCCTACGTTATAAGGATGAAAACCATCTACATCTTTTAAAGGATTAATAGCTTCAAGAACAACAGTTGTATCTATATGTTTTGGAAGTGGAAGTTGAACTAAAATTCCATCAAGTTTTGGATTTTCATTCATTCTTGCAATTGTTTCAAGTAACTCTTCTTGAGTAATACTTTCAGGCATTTCATGAACAACAGAATAAATTCCTGCATTTTTACAAGATTTTGCTTTACTAGCAACATAAGTAGCACTTGCTGCATCATTTCCAACTAAAATAACAGCTAAACCTGGAGTGATTTGTTTTTCTTCTACCAGTTGAGCTACTTCAACTTTAACTTCTTCTTTGATTTTTTCAGATAATGCTTTTCCATCTAATAATATCATCGGATTTTTACCTTATTTTGTATTTATATTAAGGAGTTATACTATCGAAAAATCAATTAATAAAAGTTAAATAAAGGATTAATAAAAACTTAAACTTATATTTAGAAAACTTTTTATATAATCCTGCCCTAAATTTAAAAACAAAGGAAACGTTATGTTAGAGGGTATCATCAGAGATAGTATGACAAAACAATCTACTAAAACTTTAAGAAGAGAAGGGTATTTAATCGCAAATATCTATGGTAAAGGTTTAGAGAACATTTCAGCGGCATTCAAAAAAAATGAATTTATCAAATTTTTAAGAAATAAAGAAACATTAGCATTTGATGTAAATCTTTCTGGAAACATCGTAAAAGTTGTAGTTCAAGAATATCAAAAATGTCCATTAACTTCTGAGTTATTACATGTTGATTTAATGGTAGCTCAAGCTGGTGTTAAAACTGCATATAAAATTCCAGTTAAAACAACAGGTATTGCAAAAGGTCTTAAAAATAAAGGTCTTTTAATGACTCATACAAAAAGAGTACCAGTTAAATGTACTTATGAAAACTTACCAAATAACATTACTTTAGATGTTACTAAGTTAGATACAGGTGATAACATCTTAATTAGAGATTTAACTTTACCTGCAGGTGTAACTTGTTTCTTAGATCCAAGAGTACCAGTTGTTGGTGTAATTAAAGCTAAATAATTAATATTTATGCATTTAATTGTAGGTCTTGGTAATATTGGTGAAAAATATCAATTAACAAGACATAATGTAGGATTTATGGTTATCGATGAGATGACCAAAAATCTTGCAACTTCAAATATAAATAACTCAAATTTTCAATCTACACTTTTAAAATCAGGCTATAATCTTTTTTCTAAACCAACTACTTTTATGAATAATTCAGGCCTTGCTGTTCATGCAATAAAAGAGTATTATAAAATCGATTTAGAAAATATTATTGTAATACATGATGATTTAGATTTACCATTTGGAACTGTAAAGTTTAAAATAGGTGGTGGTCATGGTGGACATAATGGTTTACGTTCTTTAGATGCTCATATTACAAAAGAGTATATAAGAATTAGAGTTGGTATTGGAAAACCGCAAGATAAAGCTGATGTAGCAAATTATGTATTAAGTAATTTTTCAAAAGAAGAATTAAATAAACTAGCAGATATAATAAATCATATTATTGAAGCGATTGAGGCACTTAAAACTGAAGATATCGATCTAGTAAAATCTAAATATACATTGAAATAACATGAGCATATTAACTAAATATATTTTAAAAAAGTACCTAATAAATTTTATTATTGTGCTTATATCATTGGAACTTTTTTTTGTAGGAATAGATTTTTTACAAAACTTTAAAAGTATACCACCTTCAGCTAACTTACAATTACTTTATATTTTATATAATGGTTTTTTTACATTAACATTAGCACTTCCTCTATCAATAGTTTTTGGATGGGTTATAACTTTGACTATATTTATCAGAAATAATGAATTTGTAGCTTTTAATGCACTTGGTGCTACACGAAAAGATATATTTAAACCTGTAGTAAATATTTCAATTTTTTTATTAACAATTCTTATTTTTCTTCAAGTGACACCTTTGGCATACTCTTATGATCAAAAAAGAAAAATAGTAAACAATCAATATTTTACTAGTTCAAAAAGTGATATTTTTTTAAAATATAATGAATATTATGTGTATTTTGAAAAACTATTACCTCTTGAGAAAAGAGCTGAAAACATTCATATATTTAAAATTGATGATATGGATGTAGTAGAAACTATAGTGGGAGAAAAGGCATATTTCCAAAATGATAAATGGTATGTTGTTGATGTTAAAATTGTTAAAAAACCCAAAAATGTTACTTTAGAAGATTCAAAACTAGATGTTAGATATGAAAAATTTTTACATACATTGGATGGATTTAAACCTAATATTTTAGATAATGTTTACGAAGGAAATACAGAGTTTTCGATAATAGATGCTATTTCTGCATTGGTTTTATTAGACGAGCAAGGGATTAATACTCAAACAATTAGAAGTGTGTTATACAATAAAATTGTTATACCATTTTTTATAATTCCTCTTTTGCTATTGATTTACTCATATGCATCATTAAATAGTAGATTTTTCAATATGGGTAAATTTACATCATTCTCAATTTTTGGAACTTTAATTGTTTGGGGATTCTTTTTTATGTTATTCAAATTTACAAATGGTGGTGTGGTTATTCCTGAATTTTCTATCCTTATGCCAATGTTTATTTGGATACTATCTTCAATATATTTTTATAATAAAAAAATCAATTCATAAAATAAAGGGTTAAGATGAGATCTCATGTGAAAGCTTACGGAGTTGTTCCTTACTTAATAAAAGATAATGATATTAAGATATTGTTATGTCGTTCTGTTGCAAGTAAGAATAAATGGGGTTGTTTAAAAGGGACTCTAAATAAAAATGAAAGTGCATATGAGTGTGCAAAAAGAGAATTATTTGAAGAAAGTTCTTTACATGTAGAAGCTGTATTATATGAAAATTATTTTGAGCAAATTAATATTGATAAAGATATTGGTATTTGGTTAGTTAATGCTGATAATATAGAAGACCTAGAAAAATACTTTGTTGAAGATATTTTAAAAAGTAATTACTTATCTTGGGAGAATTCTAAGGTTAAATTTTTCTCTTTAAATAATTTACCTAGAATCAAAAACAAACAGGAAAACTTAATTAAAGAGATTAAGGATTTTTTGAAAAGTAAGAGTCAATTCCATTAGCAATTCCATTTGCTAATGATTGTTGATAGTTTTTATCGTATAATCTTTTACTTTCTACTGGATGTGATACATATCCAAGTTCTACAAGAATAGAAGGCATCTGTGCTCCCACTAGAACCCAAAATGGTCCTTCTCTAACTCCTGAATCACTTACATCTTTATATTTAGATCTTGCTGATTGTAGTAAACCTGCTTGTACATCAATCGCAAGTTTATGAGAAGCTGTAATTCTTGGCCTATTTAATGATTCTAGGAATACATCTTTTGATGAATTACTCATCTCTCTAATATCAGATTTATTTTCAATTGCTGCAACTCTTTTTGCTCTTTCATTTCTTGCAGGACTTAAGAAAAATGTTTCTATTCCTGAAACTTCATTAGCTTTTTCTTTTGGAACTGAGTTACTATGAATTGATATAAATATATCAGCATTTTTATCATTTGCTAAAACAGTTCTATTCATAACTTTTATAAAAGTATCACTACTTCTTGTAAGATATACTTTATATCCTCTTTGTTTTAATATAGAGTATAAGTTTTTTGATACATTAAGATTTATAACTTTTTCATATCTTTTATTTGGTCCAACTGCTCCTACATCATCTGCCCCATGCCCTGGATCAATAACAATTGTTTTATTGATTACTCTTGGTTGTGGAGTAGGTGCTTTTGTAGCTACTGCAGTTGCTTTATTGGTATTTTTATTTGATGGGCTACTTGGATATGTAGTAATAGTTAATTCTTTATCATTTAGAACATAATCAACTTTTTGTTCATCATTATTGATAATTCTAATTTTTACTCCATTGCTTCCATTTTCACTAACAACAATTTTATCAACACCATCAATGCTCAATTTTATAGGATTTACATACTTGTATTTACCATTAAGATTAAATACATTTTCATAATTTGAAGCATTTTTATATCTTACAAATTGAACATCTCTTTTATAATAGTTTTTATTAAATTTAACAATTATTTTATTGTCTTGAGTTTCCATAGATCGTATAGGATTTATAGTATCAACAAATTCTTGTGAATTTGCATTTGCAACTTTTGGTGTTTCTTCTGTTTGTACTACTTCTTTTGGAGAAGTTTGCTCTACATTTTTTTTTGCAACAGTAGGTTCATTTGATTTAATTGAGTTTTCATTTATAGAAATAATTACTTGTTTTTTATTAACTATATATGATGTATTAAGATTTTTTTTATCACTTAAAACAATTCTTAATACATCAGGTTTAAATTGACCAATAGCAATTCTATCAATACCATTTATTGCTAATTTTGTAGGAGCTGCATCTTTAAAATAGCCTTTTAAATCAAATACATCTTTATTTACTGTTTTTTGATTTAATTCAAAAAATTTAATATCTTTTTCACTAATATCTACATTAAAATCTACAACAACTGTATTTCCAGATGTATAAACTGATTTTATAGAATAGTATAAATCATTACTTGAAGTAGATGACTTTGTAGCTTCATTTTGCTTTGGTGTCTCAACTTTTGCACTATAAATACCATCATTTTTGCTAGTTCTTTTTTGAAGAATTTCTAACTTCTTTCTATCAGGAGTTACATCTTTGTTTAATTGTTCTCCTAAGAGAATAAGTTTTTCAAGTTCTTCAATTTTTTTTTGATCATTTTTTTCTATAAGAGCATTTAAGTAATTCATTTTTGCAGTACGGTATTGTTGCTTTAAATCAGCATAAATACCATTTGCAAATAATAAATTTAGCGTTAGTATGGTTAGAACGAAAATCTTTTTAAAAATTTTTATTCTCCATGAGTTAATTTATACATTAATTCTTTCACAGAAATAATTTTATTTATTCTATAACCATTTGAACCTGTGAAAAATAATCCAGTATCAACGTCACCATTGTAAGCAGCACCTAGTCTATCTGCAATACAATAACCAACAATTTTTGCTTCATGACCTCTATTACAAGGTGCAACACAATTTGAAATACATTGTACTTTTGGTGCTGTGTTATTTTCAATTGAGAATTGTAAGTTTGTTCTTACACCTCTTGCTGGTAATCCAACTGGAGATTTCATTAAAGTTATATCTTCTTCTTTTGCATTTAATAATACATTTTTAAATTTCGCATCAGCATCACATTCAAATGTACCAATAAACCTTGTAGCCATTTGAACACCAGCGCATCCCATAGCAATAAATTTATCAATATCTTTTTTATCCCAAACTCCACCTGCTGCAATTATTGGTATATCACCCCACATTTTAGCTTCTTCAATAACTGGACCTACGATATTTTCTAATTGGAATTCTTCTTGTCCACATTGATCATAAGTAAATCCTTGATGTCCACCACTTAAGGGACCTTCTACAATTACAGCGTCAGGAATTTTATTGTATCTTTTCCATTTTTTACAGATAAGTTTTAAAGCTCTTGCACTTGATACAATTGGAATCAATGCAACATCTGGAAAATCTTTTGTAAACTCAGGCATATTAGTAGGAAGTCCAGCACCTGTAATAATCATATTAAAACCAGCTTCACAAGCATCTCTTACAACTCTACCATAATCATTGATTGCGTATAGAACATTACATCCTAAAGGTGCATCTCCACATATCTTTCTTGCATTACCTATTATTTCAACTAATGCATCTTTACTATAAAAGTTTGCTACATCTTTTGGCTTATCTTTTTTAGTAACAATGTGAACATTTTCGCTCATGTTTCTGTAGTAACCAGTTCCAACACTTGAAACTACACCCAATCCACCTTCTAAACTAACGTTTCCAGCTAATTGATCCCAGCTTATTCCTACACCCATACCACCTTGAATAATTGGGTGTTTTATTTCATACTTTCCTATTTTCAAAATTAGCCCTTCTATTTTATTATTATTTTAGCGAAATTTTTTTTACCTTTTTGTAAAATGTATTCGCCTTTTTCTAAATTTAGTTTATCATCGCCTATTTTTTCTTGATTTATAGATACTGCATTTGCTTTTATATCACGTCTAGCTTGTGATGTAGAGTCAACTAACTTAGAATCAACTAATGCTTGACAAATCCAAACAGGAGCATCTAATTCAAAGCTATTCATATCTGTAGGAACATCTTTTTTTGCAAAAACTCTTTCAAATTCTTCTTTTGCAGTAATTCCAGCTCCATTTCCATGAAATCTTTCAACGATTTCCATTGCAAGTGATTCTTTCACTTTTTTAGGATGTAAAGTCTCACTTTTAACGCCTTCTTTTATCTCTTCAATCTCTTTTAATGACTTAGCAGATAGAAGTTCAAAATATCTCCACATCAATTCATCAGAGATTGATAAAATCTTTCCAAACATATCAAAAGCCTCATCTGTAACACCAATATAGTTACCTAAAGATTTTGACATTTTTTGAACACCATCTAATCCTTCAAGAATTGGCATCATAAGAACAGCTTGTTGTTTTTTACAATTATAAGCTTTTTGTAAAGTTCTTCCCATTAATAAATTGAATTTTTGGTCTGTTCCTCCAAGTTCTATATCTGTATTCATAGCAACTGAATCATAACCTTGTAATAAAGGATACAAAAATTCACTAACTGCTATTGGAGTATTTGATGCGAATCTTTTAGAAAAATCATCTCTTTCTATCATTCTAGCAACTGTTAAGTTTGATGCAAGTGCAATTAAACCACCTGTTCCTAGTTCTTTTAACCATTTACTATTAAACATAACTTCTGTTTTTGATTCATCTAAAATTTTAAATACTTGATCTTTATAAGAAACAGCATTTCTTTGAACATCTTCTTCACTTAATACTTTTCTTGTTTCACTTTTACCTGTTGGGTCACCAATAGTTGCTGTAAAATCTCCAATTAAAAATTGAACAATCCCACCAAATTTTTGAAAAGTTGCTAACTTCTGAATAAGTACAGTATGTCCTAAATGTAAATCAGGAGCTGTAGGATCAAAACCAGCTTTAACATAGAAATTTTCACCTGTTTCAAAATATCTTTTAATAAGTTTTTCAATGGCTTCAATATCTATAATTTCAAAGCTTCCTCTTTTAATCTCATCTATTGCTTCTCTAATCTTATTTTCCATTAATCTTTTACCCTTTGTACTTATTTATTATATGCATCTTTTTTTGAAAAAAACTCTATAATTTTTACTTTTTTTTCTATTATTTTTTTTACTTCATCTATATTTGATTTATTAATTTCAAACTCTATATCACAATATTGAATATAAGAATGTGCTTGTCGACCAAACTCTATTCCTAGGATATAAAATTCATGTTCTGCAAGATAAGTTAGCACTTTTGCTAATTCACCCTTTGTGTTTGGAATACTTATTACCATTTTATATTGGTAAACACTACTTTTTGTCCATTTACAAAAAAGCATTTGCTGATTACTTTTAATTTTATCATATGCCTGATCACACATCTTGTGATGAATAACAGCTTCATTCCCATCTTTAAAGGCAACTATATCATCACCAAACTTAGGATGACAACAATGGTCAAATGATACAGAACTTATACTGAAATTTGAATATATTAAAACATTATCAAATTTAAATTCTTTAATCTTGCTAGTTAAAATTTTAAATCTAGTCATTAATCCATTGTCATTTATGATACTTTTTTCAATTACTTGTTTTGTATGTTTAAAAAAATCTAGTATTTGTGGTATCTTGAATAAAGAATCCACGCTATATATTTTTGTTACATCTTCATAATATCTTGAAAAAACAGTATTTATAATATTTTTACCTGAAATCTCATCTATTTCTTTTTGTCTATGTGTACATAAAAGTTTTATTTGTTTTTTTGCTCTTGAAGTTTTAACCATAGCCATCCAAGAACATCTAACTATTATTTCATCTGAAAGTTCTATTGATACAATATCTGTACTTTTAAGCTCAGTTAATAATGGCTTTCTTATTTTATTTATAAAACAACCCATAGCTTTTTTACCAATATTTGTATGAACAGCAAATGCGAAATCATAAGCAGTTGAACCTACAGGAAGTGTAAACACTTCACCTTTTGGTGAATAAACTATCATTTCTTCGGTATATAAATTATCTTTTGTTTCTTGATAAAATTCTTCTATATTTTCATTTGAAAATTCTAAAGATTTTAACCAGTTTAAATTTGTAGTATTTTTAGCACCTGTTTTATATTTCCAATGGGCAGCAATTCCAAATTCAGCTACTGTATTCATTTCAAAAGACCTAATTTGAATTTCATAGATTTTTGAATTATAAAAAACGGTAGTATGTATTGTTTGATAACCATTTTCCTTAGGAGTTGCAACATAATCTTTAAACCTTGAAATTAAAGGCTTAAATTCCAAATGCATAAATCCTAAAACTTTATAACAATCAATATCATCTTCAACTAAAATTCTAATTGCAAATAGATCTAGAACTTCATCTATTGTAATACCTTTTCTTTGCATTTTTAGATAAATTGAGTAGTGATGTTTAATTCTGCTGTAGATTTTTATTTTATTTAAATCGTAACCGTTTTTTTCTAATAGATTTTTAGTAGTAGAAATAAAAGTATTAAAAGTAAGTTGCATTGCATGCTCTTGTTCTTTTAAGTATTTATCAATTTTATTGTATTCGTTTGGATAGATATAGTAAAAAGCCAAATCTTCTAAAGTATTTTTTAATTTTGAAATACCAAGTCTATTTGCAATTGGTACATAAACAACTAATGTTTCTTCAGCAATTCTTTTTTGCTTATTTGCTGGTAAAACGCCAAGGGTAAGCATGTTGTGTAATCTATCACATAGTTTTACAACAAGTACTCTTACATCATCAATTGAAGCAATAAGCATTTTTCTAAAAGTAAGTGCTGATGAAATAGTTTTTGTATTACTTTGTTCATCAGAAGCTATAAACTCATGTTCTCTAATCTCAACAATTTTAGTAAGACCATCAACCATATGGGCAATATCACTTCCCCATTTTTCTCGAACATATTCTAAAGAAAAGTTTGTGTCTTCAACAACATCATGAAGTAGGGCGGTTGCTATTATTGCTTCATCTTTTGAAAAATGGGCTGTTATACAAGCTACTAAAATAGGGTGAACACAATAAGGTTCTCCACTTTTTCTATATTGACCTTCATGGGCTTCAATAATAAAATTTATTATTTCATATAATTTGGGTGATATGTCAGTTTGACTTTTGAGTTTATTGATAGCGTCATCAACATTATTTATATGTTGAATTTCTTTGATAAATGGATCCATAATGTTAAGACCTAAAGATAAGTTTTTAAACCTATCTTTACTTTCTCTCTACAAAACCTTCGATTTTTAGTAAACCAGATGCAATTTCATCAATTGCAATATCAGTATATTTCATTTTTTGAGTATTTAATTCTAATAGAGGTTTCGCACCTTTACTTAATTCATCAGCTCTTTGTCCAACTGCAATTGCTAAAATATATCTGTCATTGTCAACTTGTTTTAAAGCTTTTGATATTCTTTCTTCTAATCTCATTATAATATTCCTTTTGGCTATTTATTTAATCTATTTAAAATTTATTTAACTATTGAACACTTACTGTAATCACCCTTGATGATTGCTAGTAAATTTCCTTTTTCATTCATATTCGCAACAACTATTGGAAGTTTATTATCTTTTGCTAATGCAATTGCTGTATCATCCATTACTTTTATATGATCTTCTAATGCTTTGTCATAAGATAATGTATCATATTTTACAGCATCTGTGTACTTCATCGGATCTTTATCGTAAACACCGTCAACTTTTGTAGCTTTTATTAACATAGATGCACCAATTTCAGTAGCTCTTAGTGTTGCTCCTGTATCAGTAGTAAAATATGGATTTCCTGTTCCTGCTCCAAATATAACAACTCTACCTTTTTCTAAGTGTCTAACAGCTTTTCTCACTATAAATGGTTCAGCAATTTGTTCGATTTTAATAGCAGTTTGTAATCTTGCACTTAAACCTTTATACTCTAAAGCTTCTTGCATAGCAATACCACTTATAACAGTACCTAACATACCCATATAATCAGCACTTGTTCTTTTAATAACACCATCAGCTGCTGCTGTTACTCCTCTGATTATATTTCCACCACCAATTACAATACCAACTTCAATACCGTTTTCTACTAAGCTTTTAATCTCTTCAGCAATATAATCTAATATTTGAGTATCAATACCATAACCTTCAGCACCAGCTAGTGCTTCACCAGAAAACTTTACAAGTACTCTTTTGTTCATATGCATATCCTTCTATAATTTTTGGATTTTACCTTAAAAATCATTAACAAACACTTAGCTTAATGCCCACTCATAAAATGGAATAACATTTATTTTTAATTTTGAATCTGAAATTTTTTCATTATTAGAAATAGAAATAATATTTATTTCATTAATATTTAATTCTTGTGCATTTCTTATAATTCTTTTTACTAAATTACCTGTTAAAAAGGTATTAAAAAAGGGAATAGGAACTATTGCAATATTTTTTGATGGGATATAAAAATCTATACTATCTAAATAATAAATATCATCAAATTTATTTATTAATTCTAAAAAAACTAAATTAGAAAATTCATTTTTAAATTTTTTTGTATGGGAGATTGCATTAAAAAATGAGTGATTATAACAGTAAATCTTTTTAGTTGCTTTTTCTTGATTATATTTTTGTAAAAAATAAATAGATTTATTGTTTTCATATTGTTTACAAATTTCATAAAATTTATCTTTTGATATTTTGATTTTTAGTTTTAAAGTATTGAAAAGTTGAAATAATGATTTTTTCTCATCAATATTCTCAACTAAAATCTTAAAAATTTCATATTGTGTTTCATCTTTACATTGAAGATAGATAATTTCTTGTAAACGTTGAATTTTTTTATATTCTTCAATATTTATTAATTCAGGAAGGTTTCCAAATTTTAAAAAAATATTAAAACTTTGAGTAATATTTTGATGTTTATTATCATGCAATAAATACTCCTCAAAATCTAATGCACCAATTATTAGATTTTTAAAACCTTTTATTTTTTCTGGTCTAATCATTGAAATAACTATATTTTCACAAGAAGGAAGTTCAAACTGGAAGTTATAATTTTCTATTACTAAGACAGTTATTTCATTCATCTTTATAAATTTTGCTAAATTCTGAGAAATCTCTTCAATATCATTTCTTAAGTCTAACAAATCAATATATATATAATCTTTTGCTTTAAATTCTGATAGAAAATCATAAATTAGATAACTTTTTCCAGTTTTAGAAGCGCCACTTATGATAGTTTTTGGATCTTCTATTTTTATTTTTCGCTCTATGAAATTAATTTTCGAAAAATTAATTTCATAGCAAGCTTCTAAACTTTTCATTTTTTATTTGATATTAATATAATTGCTTCTTTGATTGCATTCACATAACTTTTAGTGTTAACTTTTTCATTTTTGTATGCAATATTAAAAGCAGTTCCATGGTCAACTGAAGTTCTAATTATTGGAAGATTTAAACTTACATTTATACTTTGATCAAAATATAAAGCTTTTAAAGGAGCTAATCCTTGATCATGATACATAGCCACAAAATATTTATAATTTTTTCTTGAAAGTGGTGAAAATGCAGTATCAGGAACTAATGGTCCTTTGAAAATATTTTTTTCTAAGGCTTTATTAGCTTTTTTTATCGCCTTGAAAATTTCTACTTCTTCGTCTCCTAAAACACCATTGTCACTCGCATGTGGATTTAATCCTAGCACAGCAATATTGTCATTTTTAACATTTTTATAAAAATCAATTAAAAAAGCAGTTATTTCTTCTTCTTTTATTTTTTTTGCAACTTTTTTAAGGGGTATATGCTCTGTAAATAAGCCTACAAACATTTTTTTACATCCAAGCATCATTATTGCATTTTTACCGAAAAAATCCCTTAAAACTTCTGTATGGCCTTTATATTTAATATTTGCTTTATTCCATGCTTCTTTATTTATAGGTAGTGTACAAATAGCGTCTACTTCATTGTTTTTTGCTAAGTTTATTGCATCCATAAAAGAATCATAAGAGTATCTCCCAGATTTTTTTGAAACTATTCCTGGTTTAATTTCAAATTCACCTTTAGTTTTAAAAATTTCAAAATCATTAGGAATCTGAATTTTTAATTCTTCTGATGCAAGTTTTAGCATTTTGTTATTTATACAATAAATTGGAGTACATATTTTTGATATTTTTTCATGACATTTTAAAGCAATCTCAATACCAATACCATTTAAATCACCAATACTTATAGCTATTTTTGGTTTTTTTTCAATCATTTTTAATCAACTCTTTCATATCAAGTATTGCCTTTTCTAAACCTGTAAATACAGATCTAGCAATTATACTTTGTCCAATATTTAACTCAATAATTTCTGGTATCTTAGAAATAAGTGTCACATTTTGATAATTTAATCCATGACCAGCAGCAATTTTTAGATTTAATTTTTTTGCAAATTTCGATGAGCTTTCAATCTCTTTTATTGATTTTTCTAATTTACTTTTTAGTTCAGCTTTACTTAATTCTAACTCTTTTATTGTGTGATGTGTTTGAGATAAATTTGTGTGAAGCATTGCATAAACGTTTGCAAAAGTTCCCGTATGTAGTTCTATCCATTCAACTTCTAGTTGACTTGATAATTCAATGATTTCATTCTTTGGATCAATAAATAATGAAACCTCAATTTCATTTGCATGAAGTTTATCTATTGCTTTTTGAAGTTTTTCATAATTTCCTTTTACATCAAGACCACCTTCTGTTGTTACTTCATTTCTATTTTCAGGAACTAATGTCGCTCGAGCAGGTTTTAATTTACAAACAATATCAATAATTTCAGGATTAATAGAACACTCTAAATTTACAGGTAAAGATGAGTGTTGAATAATAGCAATAGCATCATTATCATGAATATGTCGTCGATCTTCTCTTAAGTGAATTGTGATTTGATTAGCACCTGCAAGTTTACAAATGCCAAGAGCATCAAGGGGATTTGGGTCGTTTATTTTTCTAGCTTCTCGCAAAACTGCAATGTGGTCGATATTTACACCAAGTAACAAAATTCATCCTTTAATATTGGCTTTTATGAGTGAAATCATAGCCAATATTTAATAAAGGAACTCTTTTTGTTGGTGTTTAAATTTTAAGATAGATCTTTTAGTGTTGCAATATTTGCAGCAAGTTTATTATGAACTTCAAGGTATTCATCATCTGGATTTGAATCAGCTACAATTCCTGCACCTGCTTGGAAAATCACAGTATCTTCAGTTAGCATTGTAGTTCTAATAGTAATGGCTGAATCCATATTTCCATCAAAACCAAAATATGCGATACTTCCTGAATAGAAGTTTCTTTTTATTCCTTCGATTTGAGCTATTAATTCCATTGCTTTGATTTTTGGAGCTCCGGTCATTGTTCCTGCTGTGAAAGTAGCTGCAAATAAATCAAACATGTCATATTTATCATCAATCACAGCTTCAACGTCAGATACTATATGCATAACATGAGAATATCTTTCAACTCTCATTAAATCAGTAACTCTTACACTTCCTGGCTTCGCAACCCGTCCCACATCATTTCTTCCTAAATCAACAAGCATTAAATGTTCTGCTCTTTCTTTAGGATTGTTAATCATCTCATTTTCCATCTCAAGGTCTTTTTCAATTGTTCGACCTCTTTTTCTAGTTCCTGCAATTGGTCTTAAAAGTAAGTGCCCATCTACAAGTCTTATCATAACTTCAGGAGAACTCCCTGCAATTGAGAATTTTTCAAACTCTAATAAAAATAAATATGGACTAGGATTTTTACTTCTTAATGCTCTATAAAAACTTAAGTGATCAACTTTTGCTTTTTGAATAAATCTATTTGACATAAGTATTTGAAAAACATCACCAGCTTTTATTTTTTCTTTTGAAACAGCAACCATATTAAAAAATTCTTCTTTTGTGAAGTTAAATTTTCCATCATCTAAAATTGTTGCTTTTTTCAAAGGTGAATAAGTATAAGTAGTAAATAAAATATCTTCTATCTTTGATAATTCTTCTTTTTTAGAATCAACAGAAGTTACCATTACTAATTTTGAAGTTTTATGTGAAAATCCTAAAATAATATTTGGTCTAATTAAATCTAAATCAGGAATATTTAATTGATCAAGTAAATCATTCATAGATTCTTTTAATTTTGGTTCAAACTCTTTTCCAATATCATAACCAACATTTCCAATAAAACCATCGATTAAGCCAATACCTAATTCTTCAGATTTATCTTTATAAACTTGTTTATCAAAGTTTTTATAATATCTTTTTAAAAATTTTAAAGGATTTGATTCTACGGTTTCAGTAATACCTTGTTCATTTTTATAAAAACAAGTATTGTTCTCATACCAAACTCGCTCTCGTGCACCAATTATGATATAAGAATAATTTCCATCACTTGAGTTAATAGTACTTTCGAATAAAAAAGTGATTTCATCCCTATACAATGATTTCACTTTTTCATATATTGAAACAGGAGTAAATTGATCTAAAAAAAGCTCTTTACTATAAAAATTCATAGTAATTCACTTCTAAAATTTAACTATAAAAGCGTTTGTAACACTTAGTTTTTCTTTTATAGCATCCATATCTTGATTTGCTGCTGCTCTTGAAGAATAAGGGCCTATTAAAACTTTATTGTATAAAGTTCCTTTTATTTCTGTTTGATATATTTTATATTTAAAATTTTCATTTCTAATCGTATTAATATAACTATCAGATGGTTTTTTAGAAAAAGCACCTATTTGTACAAAATAACCTTTTGACATATCAGAAGATGAAGTCTCAGCTACAGCTCTAGTTGATTTTTTTTCTTCAACTTTTTTCTCAACAACTTTTTCTTTTTGAACAGCTTCTTTTTTTGTTACTTTTTCAGTAACTTTTTCTTTTTGAACAGCTTTTTTCTCTTCTATTTTTTTAATAGTTTCATCTAAAGCTTCATTTGAAATAGTACTTGGTGCCTCGTCTTGCTGAATAGTTTCATTACCTTCTAAAGTATTAAGAGCAGCTTGTTGAGTATTCTCTACTTTATTTTCATCTGCTTTTGCAATTTCAGGAACCATTGGTGCAGCAGAGTCTTTTTTTACTCTTTCATTAATGATTTTTTGGAAATTTTCTTCAATATTGCTATTTTCAGATAGTTTCTTTATTTCACTAGAATTTGCATTATTAGATGTAAATTGATCTTCTTTTGTTGAATCACCTGATAAAAGACGAATAATAATAATTGTTAATAAAAATAAGACAACAAGAACAATACCTAAAATTAGGTATTTTTTCTTATTTTCTTCATTTGAATTGTTTGATGAACCTAACATAATATTATTAAGTTCATGATCATTCATTTCCACGTCATTATCAGCTTCATTAATAGTATTATTAATGTTTCTTGATAGAATTACAGGTTCATCTTGTATTGACATTTCCACTTCTTCAAGTTCATTTAATTTTCGTTCTAATTCTTCTCTTTCTTGTTGAAGCTGAACTTTTTTTATGAACTCTTCGCCTTTTATTTGCATAAGTTATCCTTAATTATTTAGAAATACTAGTAAGTTGATTGAGTATAAACAACAAAATTTCCTGCTAATTCTTCTAGCTCTTTATTTATTTCTGCATGTAAAGCTGTATCTTCAATATTATCTAAAACATCACAAATTTTATTTGCAATAATTTCAAACTCTTTTTCTTTCATACCACGCGCAGTTAATGCTGGACTTCCAATTCTAATACCTGAAGTAACAAATGGACTTCTAGTTTCACCTGGAACTGTATTTTTATTTACTGTAATACCAGCATTTCCTAATGCTGCATCTGCATCTTTACCTGAAAATGGTTTATTTAAGAAAGATACTAACACAAGGTGATTATCTGTTCCATCTGAAACGATATCATATCCTCTTTTCATTAGAACCTCTCCAAGTACTTTTGCATTTGCTTTTACTTGTTTTGCATAAACTTTCCATGATGGATCTAAAATCTCTTTAAATGCAACCGCTTTTGCAGCGATTACATGAACAAGTGGTCCACCTTGTAATCCTGGGAAAATAGCAGAATTGATTTTTTTAGCAATTTCTTCATCATTTGTCATGATCATACCACCTCTTGGACCTCTTAAAGTCTTGTGAGTAGTAGTTGTAACAACATCTGCATAAGGGAATGGGCTCATATGCTCACCAGCTGCAACAAGTCCAGCGATATGTGCAATATCAGCAAATAAAATAGCACCAACCGCATCAGCAATTTCTCTAAATTTAGCAAAATCAATTTCTCTAGCGTATGCAGATGCTCCGCAAACGATGATTTTTGGTTGACAAACTTTTGCAATTTCCATTACTTTTTCATAGTTTATTCTTCCATCTAATTCTACACCATAATAAAATGCAGAATAGTTTTTACCTGAGAATGAAGGTTTAGATCCATGAGTTAAATGTCCACCATGAGATAAATCCATACCTAATAGTTTGTCTCCTGCTTGAAGTAATGCAGCATAAACAGCACCATTAGCTTGAGAACCTGAATGGGGTTGAACATTTGCATAAGAGCAACCAAAAATTTCACAAGCTCTATCAATTGCTAATTGCTCAACTTGGTCAGCAAATTCACATCCACCATAATATCTTTTATAAGGATAACCTTCAGCATATTTATTAGTAAATACTGAACC
>RRZU010736452.1_pt1 | contig 20270 bp, 21 predicted proteins | sample 2165561 | NCBI WGS metagenome assembly RRZU01 (sample SAMN10456909, study PRJNA506462) | wastewater metagenome | isolation source: wastewater sludge | place: USA: Moscow, Idaho | reverse complement strand
GCGGACCAGCTGGGAGACGACGACCCGCTCGGTGCCATTGATGATGAAGGTGCCGCGCTCGGTCATCAGCGGGAAGTCGCCCATGAAGACCGTCTGGCTCTTGATCTCGCCGGTCACGTTGTTCATGAACTCCGCGGTGACGAACAGCGGAGCGTCATACGTCTGGTCGCGCTCCTTGCACCACTCGATCGACTTGCGGGTCTCCTCGAAGCGGTGGTCGCGGAAGGACAGCGACATCGTCCCGGAGAAGTCCTCGATCGGAGAGATCTCCTCGAAGATCTCCTCCAGCCCGGAGCGGTCCGGGACGTCGGTGCGACCGGCGGCCTTGGCCTCGGCCACCCGGGCCTGCCACCGCTCGTTGCCGAGCAGCCAGTCGAAGGACTCGGTCTGCAGGGCGAGGAGGTCGGGGACCTCGAGAGGCTCACGGATCCTGGCGAACGACAGACGACCGGAGGCCGTCCGAGAGGTGGTCACGTTCTTGGGCGCGGTGCGCGAGGCAGCCAAGGGTGGTCCTTCCACAGGCCTGTCGGTTTGGTTCGGCGCTCCTTGGACCCGCCCCCACCCCACGCGGACGCACCCGAGGCAGACACACTCGGAACGCCCAGACATGAGGAAGGTAGAGGACACAGGCAGCGCAAAGCGACAGCATACCGACCGAGAACAGCCCTGTCCAGTCGGCGCTGCGCCACGAGCCGGACCTCCGCGACCGCCGGAGGGTGTCCCTCGGAACGGCAGTCCATCGTCGGAGTGGCTCTCGTCGTCGGGAGCCGGGCTCGGTTGCTGTCAGCGTTCGTCGGCACCTCGCGGCGCGGACACCACGAGAATGACCCGACACGGGCCCGTGGTCAAGGGTCGACACGCATTCGTGATGTCCACGGCACCGCCTGACGCCGGTCGCGGCGACGCCGGCAACCGGCCCACCGATCTACCGGATCCCGAAGCAGGACACTACGGTTCGACAATGACAGCGCCACCGCTCACCGGACCTGCTCGGGTCGCCACTGGTCACGCGGCCCGCTCGCTCCGCTCCCGCCGCAGCCTGGCGGACTGGTCCCCGGCCCCGGACCGGCCCGACCCGGTCGCCGCTCTGCTCGCCCAGGAGCCCCCCCGGATCCCGGCTCTGCTGCCACTGCGGCACGCCCGGATGGCGGCCACCCCGTTCGCCTTCTACCGCGGCAGCGCCGTCGTCATGGCCACCGACCTGGCCGGCCGCCCGGCGACCGGTCTGGACGTGCGCCTCTCCGGTGACGCGCACCTGTCGAACTTCGGCTTCTTCGCCGCTGCGGACCGCCGGGTCGTCTTCGACCTCGACGACTTCGACGAGTCACTGCCCGGGCCGTTCGAGTGGGACCTGCTGCGCCTGGCCACCTCGTGCATCCTCGCTGCCCGCGAGATGGGCGCCTCACAGGGCGTCGGGCTGACCGCGGCCCGGCAGGCCGGGGCGGCATACCGGCAGTCCGTCCGGGAGCGCGCGGCCCGCACCGCGCTGACCAACTGGTATGCCCGCGAGGACGCGCTGGCCCTGGGCGCGTGGGTGAAGCGCGACCGGCTCGGCCGGGTCATGCGCACCGACCTGCGCAAGGACCGGGCGGCCGCCCGCGGCCTGACCACGTGGTCGGCGGTCACGTCGCTGACGAAGGGGGACGGGCCGACGCGGCGCTTCGTCGACAAGGCCCCGACGGTGGTCCGGCTCGGGCTGACCAGCCCGGTCGGGCGGGCCGTCGTCGACATCGTCGAGCACTATGTCGCCGCGTCTCCCCCGGCCCGACGCGAGGCGATGAGCCGGTACTTCATCGTCGACGTGGGCCACAAGGTCGTCGGGGTCGGCAGCGTCGGGCTGATGGACTTCATCGTGCTGCTCCGCGGGCCGATCCGCGACGACCTCGTCATCCTCCAGGTCAAGCAGGCCCAGGAGTCGGCCCTGTCCGGCGTCACCCAGGTGCCGGACGAGGGCTCGTATGCGGACCGCGTGGTCACCTCCGCGGCGCTGATCCAGCCGGACCCGGACGTCTTCCTCGGGTCGACCGCGAGCGCCACCGGGGTGCCCTTCTACGTCCGGCAGCTGCGCGACATGAAGTGGGCCCCGGACCTGACCACCCTGACCTCGGCTGGGCTGGTCGAGTACGCCCAGCTCTGCGGCCACACCCTGGCCCGCTCGCACGCCCGGACCGGCGATGTGCTGGCGTTGGATGCCTATCTCGGGCGGTCCGGGCGGGTCGAGCGGGCCGCAGGGGACTTCGCGGTTGCCTACGCGAAGCAGGTTCGCTCGGACGCGGCGACCTTCCGAGCGGCGACGAAGGAGGGGTCCGTGTCGTCGGCGACGACCGTCGACGGCGACGAGCTGGTCGCCGGCCTCGCAACGGCCCTCGGCCTGGGCTGACCCTGCCTCCGGGGTTAGCGTGGAGCCATGCGAACCGCATCGGTGGCGTTTGCCGGGTCAGCGGCCGCGCTCGCAGGCGTTCTCGGCTGGGCCGCGACCGTCCTGCCCGATACGGTGGCCAGCCACTTCGGGGCGGAAGGGCGGGCCGACGGCTGGTCGAGCCGGCCCGCCTTCCTCCTCACCATGGCCGGCATCGGGGGCTTCCTGCTCCTCATGCCCCTGGTGGTCCGGCTCGCGATGCGGCTGCCGCCCGGGATGGTCAACGTCCCGAACCCGGACTACTGGCTCGCGCCGGAGCACCGGGAGGAGATGGCCGCGCGCATGACTTCGGCGCTGCGCGGGTTCACCGCGCTGACCGTGCTGCTCCTGACCATTACTACCTGGCAGACCGTCGTCGCCACCATCGAGGGCACCGGGCTCCCCGTGCCCTGGGTGCCCATCGCGCTGTACCTCGTCGCGGTGCTGGTGTGGCTGGTGCGGCTCTACCGGCATACCTTCGCCGTGCCTGACCCACTGCCGGCGAGCCCGTGGCTGGGACGGACCGACTGATCCACCCTCGCAGGGGAAGACGAAGGGCCCGACCGCATGCTGCGGTCGGGCCCAACGCGTCGGTCACCCGGCGGACCGGGTCGAGCTCACTTGAGCGAGACGGTGGCGCCGGCGCTCTCGAGCTGCTCCTTGGCCTTCTCGGCCGCGGCCTTGTCGACCTTCTCGAGGACGGCCTTGGGGGCGCCGTCGACGAGGTCCTTGGCCTCCTTGAGGCCGAGCGAGGTGAGGGCGCGGACCTCCTTGATGACGGCGATCTTCTTCTCGCCGGCGGCCTCGAGGATGACGTCGAACTCGTCCTGCTCCTCGACAGCCTCGGCCTCGGCGGCGGCCGGGCCGGCAGCGGCGGCGACGGCCACCGGAGCGGCGGCGGTGACGCCGAAGGTCTCCTCGAACTGCTTGACGAACTCGGAGAGCTCGATCAGGGTCATCTCCTTGAAAGCCTCAAGGAGCTCGTCGGTGCTGAGCTTCGCCATGATGGCGTTCCTTCCTGTTCCTTGCCGTGAGTGGCGTATCGGTGGTGGTGTCGGGTCGGCCTGCGGAGCAGGTCAGCCCTGCGAGTCGCCACCCGTGGCGACGTCGTCGGTGGAAGCCTCGGCTGAGACCTCGGTGTCGGCCGCGTCCGAGGCGGATGCCTCGGCCGGAGCCGCTGCGGCCGGAGCGGCCGCGCCCTCCCGCTCCTCCACCTTCGCGCGCAGCGCGTCGACGACGCGGGCTGCCTGCGAGAGCGGAGCGGCGAAGAGGTAGACCGCCTTGCTCAGCGAGGCCTGCATGGCCCCGGCGAGCTTGGCGAGAAGCACCTCGCGCGACTCGAGGTCGGCGAGCTTGCGGATGTCGTCGGCGGTCATCGCCCGACCGTCGAGCACACCGCCCTTGATGACGAGCAGCGGGTTCGCCTTGGCGAACTCGCGCAGCACCTTGGCCGTCTCCACCGGGTCGCCGGTGACGAAGGCGATGGCGGACGGTCCGGTGAGCTGCCCGTCGAGCGCGCTGACGCCGGCCTCGGCCGCCGCACGGCGGGTCAAGGTGTTCTTCACCACGGTGTAGGTGGCGTGCTCGCGGATCGAGGTCCGCAGGGTGGTGAGCTGCTTGACGGTCAGCCCGCGGTACTCGGTGAGGACGGCGGCGTTCGAGGTGCGGAAGCTCTCGGTGAGCTCGGCGATCGACGCCGTCTTGTCGGCCTTGGCCATACGGCCTCCTTCGTGCTGCAAGCCGGTGGCCCGGTCACGAGGAAAGCCCCGGCGCAGGCGCACGGGGCTTCGGAGGCGGTATGCCGAACCTCGCGGTTCGGCGCGTCGCAGTCGAGCTGTCGGCGGCCTGCGCTGGTCGCCCGCCTCGAGGCGGGACCTTCAGCCTCCCGAGGGAGACAACCGGCGGTCATTGGTCGAGGGTCAGCGTAGTCGAGGCCGACGGACCCGACCAAATCGGCAGGGCGGGGCGGCCGTAGCCGCCCCGCCCAGTCGAGGTCCCGGCGAGCCGGGGTTGCACCGTCGGCCGGGGCTCAGCCGCCGGCCTGGCTCATGAGCTCGGCGAAGGTGGCCACCGTCGCCGGGTCCGGCTTGACGATCGAGACCGAGGCCCCCCAGGTGTACGTCATCGTCATCAGGGCCTCTTTGCCGTTGACGGTGGTCTGCTGGGTGACCTTGACCGGGAGCGAGGTGGCCGGGTCAATGTAGTAGTCCTGGGTGGAGTCCGCCGCGAAGGACTTGTCGATGGAGTCCAGCGCAGTCTTGAGCGCGTCCTTGGGGAGTGCACCGGACATGGCCTCGAGGGCCTTCTTGGCCTGCTCGACCAGGACCGCCTTCGGGACGACCATCTGGATGTGCCGGGTCTGGACGCCGTCGACGGTCTCGGTGCCCTTGTCGGTCACCGTCGACTTGGCGACCATGTCGGCCGCCGCGGTCTGGACCTGGGACATCGAGGCGCTCATCGCCGCGCCCAGGGCCTTGGACATCGGGTCGGCGCCTTTGGGGTCGATCGAGAGCCAGGTCTTGCCGCCGGGCAGCTTGTCCATCCCAGGGATACCACCCATGTACATGACATTGTCGACGAAGACGATCTTCAGCTCTTTACCCTCGATGCTCATGGTCCCGGACATCTTCGGCGGCGTCCCGGTCTCCATGTCGAAGGCCATCGTCTGGCCGGCAGCGTCGACGGCGAGCTTGGCCGTCTGGCCGGGAGCGCCCGCCTTGCCGAGCGCCGCGGTCAGGAGCGCGCTGGCGTCCGCCGGGGCGTCCGTGGTCGGCGCGGCGGAGGACGTGCCCGAGCTGCCCCCCGTGGCCCCCGACCCGGTCGCCGGCGTCGACGACGAGCCACAGCCGGCCAGCAGTGTGGCGCCGGCAGCCGCTGCCACCAGCCAGGAACGAAGCTTCATGAGCACACCCCTTGTCATTCGCCGACCCAACGCCGGCTCCTCGAGAAACGATACGTCGCAATCCAGACACGGTCCTGCCCAGCGGGGCCCCCGGTGGATAACTCTTCGGGAACGACGCCGGGGCCGGCATACCGTCGCAGGTATGCCGGCCCCGGAAGCGGACCGCAGGCTTGCGCCCTTCGGTCAGCTGGCGTCGTCCTCCATGAGGTTGCGCGTGCGGGCCACATCGAGCGGGATGCCCGGGCCCATCGTCGTGGCCATCGTGCCCTTGATGACATAGCGACCCTTGGCCGCGGACGGCTTGAGCCGGAGCACCTCGTCGAGGGCAGCCGAGTAGTTCTCCACCAGGGCGCGGTCCTCGAAGGAGGTCTTGCCGATGATGAAGTGGAGGTTGGCGTGCTTGTCGACGCGGAACTCGATCTTGCCGCCCTTGATCTCGGTGACCGCCTTGGCGACATCCATCGTCACGGTGCCGGTCTTCGGGTTGGGCATGAGGCCACGCGGGCCGAGGACCTTGCCGAGCCGGCCGACCTTGCCCATCATGTCCGGCGTAGCGACGACGGCGTCGAAGTCGAGCCAGCCGCCGGTGATCTTCTCGATGAGGTCGTCGGATCCGACGTAGTCGGCGCCGGCCTCACGAGCAGCCTCGGCCTTCTCGGCGTTGGCGAAGACGAGGACCCGGGCGGTCTTGCCCGTGCCGTGCGGGAGGTTGACCGTGCCACGGACCATCTGGTCCGCCTTGCGCGGGTCGACACCGAGCCGGAAGGCCACCTCGACGGTGGCGTCATACTTCGTCGTCGACGTCTCCTTGGCCTTGCGGACCGCGTCGAGCGGGCTGTAGACCGCGCCCGCCGCGATCTTCTCCGCGGAGGCCCGGTAGTTCTTGCTGCGCTTCATTGCTGCTCCTTCGGTGCAGTGGTGGAGATGTGGTTCGCGAGCCGCGCTGGCTCTCCCACCCGGCGGACGATATCCGCCGTGAGTCGTGCTGGCGGGCACCGGCTCGAGGGTCAGTAGCCCTCGGTGGTGATGCCCATCGAGCGGGCGGTGCCGGCGATGATCCGGGCCGCGTGCTCGACGTCGTTGGCGTTGAGGTCGACCATCTTGGCCTCGGCGATCTCGCGCACCTGGTCGGCGGTCAGCTTGGCGACCTTGACCTTGTGCGGGGTCGAGGAGCCCTTAGCGACGCCCGCGGCCTTCTTGATCAGCTCGGCCGCCGGCGGGGTCTTGGTGACGAAGGTGAACGAGCGGTCCTCGTAGACGGTGATCTCGACGGGGATGACGCTCCCACGCTGGTGCTCGGTCGCGGCGTTGTAGGCCTTGACGAACTCCATGATGTTGACGCCGTGCTGACCGAGGGCCGGGCCGACCGGCGGTGCCGGGGTGGCCTGGCCGGCGTTGATCTGCAGCTTGATGAAGCCGGAGACCTTCTTCTTGGGGGGCATGATCTTCCACTTTCTGATGTCGTGGGCCGACGCCGTGGGCGATGACCCGGTTGCAGTGCCCTCGTGCCCGAGGGCGGGACGTCCTTCGCCTAGAGCTTGGCGACCTGGGAGAAGGACAGCTCGACCGGGGTCTCCCGGCCGAAGATCGAGACGAGCACCTTGAGCTTCTGGGACTCGGGGTTGATCTCGGAGATCGTCGCCGGGAGGGTCTCGAAGGGGCCCTCCATGACGGTGACCGACTCACCGATCTCGAACTCGGAGGCGGCGGGCGCGCTGGTCGAGCCGGAGCCCGGACCGCCGGCGGCCGCATTCGCGGCCTTGTGCAGGTCGGGGGCGATCATCGCGACGACCTCGTCGATGGACAGCGGGAAGGGCTGGTGTGCGTTGCCGACGAAGCCGGTGACACCCGGGGTATGCCGGACCGCGCCCCAGCTCGCGTCGGTCATGTCCATCCGAACCAGGACGTAGCCAGGCATCCGGACCCGGCGGACGATCTTCTTCTGGCCGTTCTTGATCTCGGTGACCTCTTCCATGGGCACGTCGATCTCGAAGATGTAGTCCTCCATGTTGAGGGACTGGATCCGCGTCTCGAGGTTCGCCTTGACCCGGTTCTCGTACCCGGCATACGTGTGGACGACATACCAGTCGCCGACCCGGGAGGCCAGCGCCGCACGGAACTCGGCGACGGGGTCGACGGAGTCCGGCTCGGCGCCGTTGGCCTCGAGGGCGTGCTGATCGGACACGGTGACCTACTTCCTTGCAGACGAGGCGATGGGGCTGGTGTCAGCCCTTGGAGAAGACGAAGAAGACGAGGTGCTGGAACGCCCAGTCGAGCCCCGAGACCAGCGCCATGATGATGATGACGAAGATGAGGACGACGATGGTGTAGCGGACCAGCTCGGCCTGAGTGGGCCGGACGACCTTGCGCAGCTCGTCAAGGATCTGGGCCAGGAAGAGACGCAACCGCGCGAACCAGCCACGCTTGACCTCGCGGTCGTCACGCTCGGCGCGACCGGGACGCCGGGTCTGCGCGCTCGTGTCCGTCACGGTTCCTCTTCCTTGCCGTTGCCGATCGTCAGGTCCGCGCCGGGTGGCGCGGGGTGGTGGTGCGACGCAGGGCAGGAGGGACTCGAACCCCCAACCGCCGGTTTTGGAGACCGGTGCTCTACCAATTGAGCTACTGCCCTTCGGAGGTCACCCACGGTGGGAAACCCCGGCTGACGGCACGACAAAGCATGACGGCTGTCAACCATCCGACGTCCCAGCATACGCGACCGGGAGGGGGCCGTCGAACCGATCCAGCCTCGACGAGCGGGGTCCGCCGGCCCCTAGCCGGGTGGTCGCCCGGAGCCGGGCCACGTGCCGCACCGCCGTCCCAGGATGGGGACCGCACCGGAGGCCGCCCCACCCGGATGACAGGATGGCCCCCGTGACGACGCGTGACCACACCGCCTTGGCCGACCGCTCCCCCGCCGAGCTCGCCGCCTTCCTGACCGACCGGCAAGCGGCATACGCGAGGTTGTGCGACCTGGGCCTGACGCTCGACCTGACCCGGGGCAAGCCCTCGCCCGAGCAGCTCAACCTCAGCAACGGCCTGCTCGCCCTACCGACCCGGACCCTCGACGCGACCGGTGCGGACATCCGCAACTACGGCGGCCTGGCCGGGCTGCCGGAGCTGCGCTCGATCTTCGCCGAGCTGCTCGGCGTGCCGACGCAGCAGCTGCTCGCGGCGGGCAACTCCAGCCTCGAGGTCATGCACCAGGTGCTCGTCCACCTGCGCCTGCACGGGCGCGCGGGCTCGCCGCGACCGTGGGCCCAGGAGGAGCGGGTCGCCTTCGTCTGCCCAGTCCCCGGCTACGACCGGCACTTCACCATGCTGGCTCACCACGGCATCGAGATGATCCCGGTGCCGATGACCGCGGACGGTCCTGACCCTGACGCTGTCGCCGCAGCGGTTGCCGCCGACCCGGCGGTCAAGGGGATGTGGGTCGTCCCGACCTACGCCAACCCCACCGGCGCGGTCTGCACCCAGGAGGTCGCCGCCGCACTCGCCGCCATGCCGACGGCAGCGCCGGACTTCACGATCTTCTGGGACAACGCCTACGCGGTGCACCACCTCGGCACCGAGGAGGCCAAGAGCGCCGACCTGCTCAGCCTGTGCGCGGCCTCCGGCAACCCCGACCGCGCCTTCCTCTTCGCCTCCACCTCCAAGGTGACGTATGCCGGAGCCGGGGTCGCCTTCGTCGGCTCCTCGCCGGCGAATATCGCCTGGTACCTCGACCACCAGCAGTACGCAACGATCGGCCCGGACAAGGTCAACCAGCTCCGGCATGCCGAGCTGCTCGGCTCGGCTCAGGGCGTCCGCGACCACATGGCCCGGCACCGAGAGATCCTCGCCCCGAAGTTCGCCGCGGTCCTCGACGCCCTGCACACGGAGCTCGACGGGCTCGGGATCGCGACGTGGACGAGCCCGACCGGCGGCTACTTCGTCAACCTCGACGTCCTCGACGGCACCGCGAGCCGGGTCGTCGCGCTGGCCAAGGCGGCGGGCATCGCGCTGACCCCGGCCGGTTCGGCCTTCCCGCACGGCCACGACCCGGACGACCGGAACATCCGGCTCGCGCCGACCTTCCCCTCGCTCGAGGACGTCCGCACCGCGATGGCCGGGGTCGCCACCTGCGTCGCGCTCGCGGCCGCGGAGCGGCTCACCGGAGCGCGATGACCGCAGGGGTGAGCCGCCCCGACAGTGGCCGGTCGCTGCGCGACCTGCCGAAGGCCCACCTGCACCTGCACTTCACCGGGTCGATGCGGCACAGCACGCTGCTCGACCTCGCGGCGTTGCACGACGTCCGGTTGCCTGCCGCGCTGCTCGAGGACTGGCCGCCGCAGCTGCGTGCCACCGACGAGCGCGGGTGGTTCCGGTTCCAACGCTTGTATGACGCCGCCCGGGCCTGCGTGCGCGGCGAGGCCGACCTGCGCCGGGTGGTCCGGGAGGCCGCCGAGGACGACGCCGCCGAGGGCAGCCGCTGGCTGGAGCTGCAGGTCGACCCGACGTCATACGCGGGGCCCGTCGGGGGGCTGACCCCGATGCTGGAGATCGTCCTCGACGAGGCGGCCGCCGCGAGCGCCGTGCTGGGCACGGGGGTGGCCGTCGTCGTCGCGGCGAGCCGGGTCCGCCACCCCCTCGACGCGCGCACCCTGGCCCGGCTCGCGGCGCGATATGCCGGCACCGGACCGGGCACCGTCGTCGGCTTCGGCCTGAGCAACGACGAGCGCCGGGGCAGCATCGCCGACTTCGCCCCCGCCTTCGACATCGCTCGCCGCGCCGGCCTGGCGTGCGTGCCGCACGGCGGTGAGCTGCTCGGCGCCGACGCGGTCGCCGAGACGCTCCATCGGCTCCGGCCCGACCGGATCGGCCACGGGGTCCGCAGCATCGAGGACCTGGCCGTGCTCGACGCGGTCACCGAGCAGGGCGTCACCCTCGAGGTGTGCCCCGGGAGCAATGTCGCCCTCGGTGTCTTCGGCACCGCGGCCGAGGTGCCGCTGCGCCAGCTCGTGGCGCGCGGCGCCAAGGTCGCCCTCGGCGCCGACGACCCGCTCCTGTTCGGGAGCCGGCTGGTCGACCAGTACGCCACCGCCCGGTCCGTCAACGCTCTGAGCGACGTGGAGCTGGCCCACCTCGCGCGGGCGAGCCTGCGCGGCTCGCGGGCCCCCGCCGAAGTCGTCGCGGCCGCGGAGCGGGATATCGACGGCTGGCTGGGCGACCGGAGCTGATTTGGCGGACCCGCCCGGCATCGAGGATGCTGGGTCGCTCACGACTCGTTCGGGCCGCCGGCTCGGGGTGCCAGGAGGAACGGCCATGTCCATCGCTCGCCAGGTGCTGGCTGCGTTCGCCGCTGCCGCCCTGGTCGCGCTGTCCGGGTGCACCGTCAGCGCCGGGGCTGAGGGCGGCGGTGCCACGTCCACCAGTGACCTCAGCTCGACGTCCGGGTCGACGTCGCCGACGTCGCAGCCTGGGGGGTCGAGCTCGACCGCCACCGATCTGGGCACCCCGTCGGCGACCACACCGACCGCCCCGGCCGGCCCGACGGCGACGGTCGCGGTCCGCGCGTCGATCACCGACCCGGCCCTTGGCCACATCATCACGGTCCGCCAGGTCCAGCGGGGCTGGGCCTGGCCGCAGGGCGACACCGTTGCCGCGGGGCTCTTCGAGCTCGTCGCCGTCCAGATGACCTGGCAGGCGGGCACGGCATACACCGCGTCGCTCTCGCCGGACATGTTCACGCTCGGCTCCGGCGCGCGCCTGCCCAATCTCGTCGACCCGGTCATCGATGCCACCCTCGTGGCCGAGTCGATGCCGATCCTCCCGGCGACGCTGCCCTACGGGAAGTCCGCGACGGGATGGCTGGTCTTCAAGATCGAGCCCATCGGCGCCAAGGCGCTCAGCCTCATCTACACCCGACCCACGACGGTCGTCTCCGGCGGGGAGACCATCCCCGCGAAGACCTTCACGGTCCCGCTCACCTGAGCGGACCTGCCCGGGCACCCAGGGGGCCCGCACCGCTGCTCGGGACCTGCGCTCGTGGACTCCAGCTCGTGGACTCCCGTCGCGCTGATGGCATCGAGCGCGATGCCATCAGCGGCCTCGGGCGTCCATGAGCTGCGTCCGTGCCCAGTCCACCCGGACGAAGGCTCGAGTTCCCTGCCTCCTGGCCGGCCTGGGGTCACACGCCGCCGAGGCTGAGGCCGACGAGGACCGGCTCGTTCTCCAGGACGACCCCGAACCGGTCGGCCACGCCGTCCCGGACAGTGCGCGCCAGCGCGAGGATGTCGGCAGCGGTCGCGCCACCGCGGTTGGTCACCGCGAGGGTGTGCTTGGTCGACAGGGTCGCCGGCCCCGGCATGCCGAAGCCCTTCCCGAACCCGGCCCGTTCGATGAGCCACGCCGCGCTGGTCTTCACCAGCCCTGGACCGCCGGGATAGACCGGAGCGAGGACGCCGTCCCCGAGCTGCCCGGCCACCCGGGCCTGCAGTTCCTCGAGCCGCTCAGGGGTGAGCACCGGGTTGGTGAAGAAGGACCCGCAGCTCCACGTGTCGTGGTCTGCGGCGTCCAGGACCATGCCCCGGCGACGCCGCTGCTCCAGGACCGCCTCCCGCACCTGCCTCAGCGGGGCCCGCTCCCCCAGCGCCACCCCGAGGCCGGTCGCGAGGTCGGCATACCGGATCGGGGTCGACAAGTCCCCGAGCGGGAGCTGGAAGGCGACGTCGAGGACGACATACCGGCCGGTGCCGCGGTAGGAGGCGGACTTGAAGGTCGACGTGCGGTAGCCGAAGCCGCAGTCCGCGGCCGCGACGCTGCGGACCGCGCGGGCCTGACGGTCCCACACCCGAACGGTGGCGATGGTCTGCGCGACCTCCTGGCCGTAGGCGCCGACATTCTGGACCGGGGTGGTCCCGGCACACCCCGGTATGCCGGACAGCGCCTCGACCCCCACCCAGCCCTCCGCGACGGCCCGCTCGACGAGGTCGTCCCAGCTCTCACCGGCGGCGACCCGGACGAAGGTGCCGCTGCACCGGTCGGCGGACTCGACCCGCACGCCCGTCGTCGCGACCTTGACGACCGTTCCCGCGAAGCCGGCATCGCTGATGACGACATTCGAGCCGCCGCTGAGGACCAGGACGGGCACCTCCGCGTCGTCGGCCTCGCGGACCGCGTCGACCAGCTCGTCGGTCGTCGTCACCGTGACGAGCCGCGCGGCCGGGCCACCGACGCGCATGGTCGTCAGCGGGGCGAGCGGGACGTCGACCTGCTCGGTCACCGTCATCGGGTCCGGTCCGCGGCTAGTCGAGCTGGACGACGGCGAGGCAGCGGCCAAGCACCTTGTCCGGCCCGCAGGTCACCCCGAGCTCGACGGTGGCGCGCCGGGTCGTCTCGTCGGTGGCGGTGACCACCCCGGTCACGGCGAGGTCGGCGCCCTCGGCATAGGGGACGACGACGGGCTTGGTGAACCGGGTGGAGTACTCGACCACCCGCCCAGCGTCGCCGACCCAGGCGCTGCCGATCTCGATGGCGCTGCCCATGGTGAACATCCGGTGGGCGATGACGTCCGGCAGCCCGACCGAGACGGCGAAGCGCTCGTCCCAGTGGATCCGGTTGCGGTCCAGCGAGGCCCCGGCGTACTGGACGAGCCGCGCCCGGTCGACATGGACGGTCAGGGCCGGCAGAGCCTCACCGACGGAGACCTCGGCGAACCGGCGCACGCTCATGACCCCTCCCCCCGGACGACGATGGTCGAGGTCGCGGTGGTCAGCGGTTCGCCGCCGGCGCTGGTCAGCTCGCTGCGGGTGACGACCATGGAGTGGCCACCGGCCTGGCGGATCGAGTCCACGGTCAGCGTCCCGACGACGACGTCGCCAGCGGTGAGCGGGCGGTGGTGGACGAACTTCTGCTCGCCGTGGACCACCCGGCTGAAGTCGATGCCGGCATCCGGGTCGACGATGAGCTGGTGGTCGCAGAGCTGGGCGATGAGGACGGCGAAGGTCGGGGGGGCAATGACGTCGACGTACCCGCGCTCGCGGGCGACCTGCGGGTCTACGTGGACCGGGTCCGCAGCACCCACCGCCTCGGCGAACTCGCGGATCTTGGCCGCCGAGACGACATACGGGGCCGTGGGCGGGAAGGTGCGCCCGGCGAAGGCGGGGTTCACAGCCATGGCGACCACCCTAACGGGCCTCCCCCAAGGGGAGCCTCCTGCGCCCGAAGACAGCGCTGCTCCCCAGCCGGACCGGCGGGGAGCAGGGCGGATGGCGCGCCGGAGGTCGGCGCGAGCGGAGCGGTCAGCGGGTCTCGCGGTGGGCGGTGTGCTTGCCGCACTTGGGGCAGAACTTCTTCATCTCCAGACGGTCCGGGTCGTTGCGCCGGTTCTTCTTGGTGATGTAGTTGCGGTCCTTGCAGTCCACGCACGCCAGGGTGATCTTCGGACGGACGTCGGTGGTCTTGCTGGCCACGGTCTACCTGCTCTCGGGGTCGTGCTCGGCGGTCGGAGGGTGCCGCGCGCAGCGTACGGCGGCACAAGGGTCCAGGATACGCCAGCGCCTGGGGCGCGGCCGAATCCCAGCCGTAGCGGGAGCGGGGCTCGATCCCGCGACCTCACGATTATGAGTCGTGCGCTCTGACCAGCTGAGCTATCCCGCCGTGGACCGATGTGCCGCCTCGAACGTGCGCGACCTCGGTCGGAGCCCCCTGTCGGAATCGAACCGACGACCTTTTCCTTACCATGGAAACGCTCTGCCGACTGAGCTAAGGGGGCCTGGCCTGCGGGGGTCCTGCGCCTTCGCACAGGGCCTTCCGGCGCCGCGTCGAGGGTACACGCTCGGGCAGGCCGCGGGGAAATCGGGTCGGCCGCCCCGGCGGCAGGCATGATGTCCGGTATGGCGCCCCCCCGACCCCGGTCGACCCGCGTGACCACCGACCCCGACCAGTACGTGCGGCTGCGTGTCGTCCCGGGCGACCTGTGGCGGGCCGGCTGGGTCGTCGTCGGCGTCCTCGCGGCGGCCTCGGTGCTGCGCTGGGTGCTTGCCGACGGCGGCAATGTCATCTTCACCCTCGTCTTCTCCTTCATCGCCAGCGTCGCCATGGAGCCGGCCGTCGGCTGGCTCAGCCAGCACATGTCCCGGGGCAAGGCGGCCCTGCTCGTCATGGTCGGCGTGGGGCTGGCGGGCCTGGTCTTCCTCGTCGCCTTCGGCCGGCTGCTCGGCGAGCAGATCGCGACCTTCGCGACGACCCTGCCTGATCTCGCCCAGTCGGCGGTGACCTGGGTCAACCAGCGTTTCGGCGCGTCGATCAGCTACCAGGACGTCCTCGACAAGCTCGGCCTGGGCGCCGGGACGCTCACCTCCGTCGCGACGAGTGTCGCCGGCGGGCTGCTCGGCTTCGTCATCCAGGTGCTCTCGGCCGCCTTCGGGACGCTGACCTTCGCCTTCTTCACCTTCTACTTCTCCGCCGACGCGCCCCGGCTGCGGAACTGGATGGCCCAGCTCTTCCCGCCGGACCGCCAGGAGATCATCGACACCGTCTGGTCGCTCTCGGTGCGCAAGACCGGCGGGTATGTCGCAGCGCGCCTCGTCCTCGCTGCCGTCTGCGGCGGCACCGCGGCGATCTTCATGCTCATCATCGGGATGCCGTACTGGCTGGCCCTGGGCATCTGGACCGGCGTCGTCGCCCAGTTCGTCCCCACGGTGGGCACCTATATCGCCATCGCTCTGCCGGTGCTCATCGGCCTGGTCGGCCCGCAGCCCTGGCAGGGGGTCGCCGTCCTCGCCTTCGCCCTAGTCTACCAGCAGATCGAGAATGTCACCCTCGAGCCGCGGATCAGCGCCTCTGCGGTCGATGTCCACCCCGCGGTCTCCTTCGCCGCGGTGATGTTCGGGGCGTCCCTGTTCGGGGTCGGTGGCGCCTTCGTCGCGGTGCCGATGGCCGCGCTGATGCTCGCGCTCTTCGACATCTACGCCAACAAGTACGAGGTGGCCGAGCTCGACGACGCGGTCTTCGCACCGCCGGAGGGAGACGAGTCGGACGCGCACGAGGCTGCAGCCCCGGAGGCCCGGGAGGCCTGAGCGTCGCTCAGCACTCGATGACGTTGACGGCCAGGCCGCCCCGGGCGGTCTCCTTGTACTTGGACTTCATGTCCCGGCCGGTGTCGCGCATCGTCTTGACGACGGTGTCGAGCGACACGACGTGCGTGCCGTCACCGCGCAGCGCGGTCCGCGCCGCCGTGATGGCCTGGACCGCCGCGACGGCATTGCGCTCGATGCAGGGCACCTGGACGAGTCCACCGACCGGGTCGCAGGTCAGCCCCAGGTTGTGCTCCATCCCGATCTCCGCGGCATTCTCGACCTGGGCGGGCGTGCCGCCGAGGACCGCGGCGTACGCGCCGGCGGCCATCGAGCACGCGGAGCCGACCTCACCCTGGCACCCCACCTCGGCCCCCGAGATCGACGCGCACTCCTTGTAGATGACCCCGATCGCCCCCGCGGTGAGCAGGAAGCGGACGACGCCGAAGTCGTTCGCCCCGGGGACGAACTCGGTGTAGTACTTCAGCACTGCAGGGACGATCCCGGCCGCGCCATTCGTCGGCGCCGTGACGACCCGACCCCCGGCGGCGTTCTCCTCGTTGACCGCGAGCGCGTAGAGGGTGATCCAGTCCATCCCGCGCAGCGGGTCGCCACTGTCCACCTCGACGGCGAGCCTTCGGACCAGCTCGGGGGCCCGGCGCCGGACCCGGAGCGGACCGGGGAGGATGCCCTCGGTGTAGAGGCCGTTGTGGATGCACTCCTCCATGACCGACCAGATGTGCAGCAGGCCGTCACGGACCTCGGCCTCGGTGCGCCAGGACAGCTCGTTGTCGAGCATCACCCCAGCGATCGACTTCCCGCTGTCCTCACACCGCGCGAGCAGCTCGTCGCCGGTCTGGAAGGGGTGGGCGATCGGGGTGTGGTCGTGGACGACGGCATCGTCGACGGTCTCCTCCGAGGCCACGACGAAGCCGCCGCCGATCGAGTAGTACTCCCGCTCCCGGATCACCTCGCCCTTGCTGCGGGCGATGAAGGTCATCCCGTTCGGGTGAGCCGGCAGCCGGGTCAGCGGGTGCCAGCGGAGGTGTCTCGGTTCGTCATACGAGATGTCGTGCCGACCGCCGAGGGCGAGCCGACCGGAGGTGCGGATGCCATCGAGCAGCCCCTGGACCGCGCGCGGGTCCACCGTCTCGGGGACATGACCAGCCAGACCGAGGAGGACCGCGGTGTCGGTGCCATGGCCCTTGCCGGTGGCCCCGAGCGAACCGTAGAGGTCGACGATCACCTCATCGGCCCGGTCGACCAGTCCGTCGCGCTCCAGCCCGGCGACGAAGCGGTGCGCGGCGCGCATCGGGCCGACGGTGTGCGAGCTCGACGGTCCGATGCCGACGGAGAACAGGTCGAACACGCTCAGCGCCATACCGGCCTCCTCGCCGAGGGTGAGAAGACGAGGGTATGGCGCCGAGGCGTCGGCGTCACCGCAGCGATGCGTACAAGGGGTACTTGGCCGCCAGCGCGGCGGTGCGGGCCTTGAGCGCGGCGACCGCCTCGTCGTCGAGCTCGGGCTGCAGGGCCAGGGCGATGACGTCGGAAACCTCGCGGAAGTCCTCGTCCTGGAAGCCGCGGGTCGCCAGCGCCGGGGTGCCGATCCGCAGCCCCGAGGTGACCATCGGCGGGCGCGGGTCGTTGGGGACGGCGTTGCGGGTGACGGTGATGCCGATGGTGTGCAGCCGGTCCTCGGCCTGCCGCCCGTCGAGCACCGAGTCGACAAGGTCGACGAGGACGAGGTGGACGTCGGTGCCGCCGGAGAGCACCTTGACCCCGGCCGCGCGGGCGTCCTCGGCGAGGAGCCGCTCGGCGAGGATCTTGGCGCCGGACAGGGTGCGCCGCTGCCGGTCCTTGAACTCCTCACCCGCAGCGACGAGGAAGGACACCGCCTTGGCGGCGATGACGTGCTCGAGCGGGCCACCCTGCATGCCGGGGAAGACCGCCGAGTTCATCTTCTTGGCCAGCGCCTCGTCGTTGGTGAGGATGATCCCGCCGCGCGGCCCACCGAGGGTCTTGTGCGTCGTCGAAGTCGTCACGTGGGCGTGCGGCACCGGGTTGGGGTGCAGCCCCGCGGCGACCAGGCCGGCGAAGTGCGCCATGTCGACCATGAGGTAGGCGCCGACCTCGTCGGCGATCTCACGGAACCGGGCGAAGTCGAGCTGGCGCGGGTAGGCCGACCAGCCGGCGATGATCATCGTCGGCTTGTGCTCCCGGGCCAGCGCGGCGACCTCGTCCATGTCGACCAGGCCGGCGCCGTCGACGTGGTAGGGCACGACGGTGAACATCTTGCCCGAGTAGTTGATCCGCATCCCGTGGGTGAGGTGCCCACCGTTGGCCAGGTCCAGGCCCATGATCGTGTCGCCCGGCTGGAGCAGGGCGAAGAAGACCGCGGTGTTGGCCTGTGCACCGGAGTGCGGCTGGACATTGGCGTATGCCGAACCGAACAACGAGCAGATGCGCTCGATAGCGAGCGCCTCGATGACGTCGACGTGCTCGCAGCCGCCGTAGTACCGCCGGCCCGGGTAGCCCTCGGCGTACTTGTTCGTCGCCACCGAGCCCTGGGCCTGGAGCACCGCGACCGGCGCGAAGTTCTCGCTGGCGATCATCTCCAGGGTCGACTCCTGACGGTCGCGCTCGGCGGCCAGTGCGGCGGCGACCTGGGGGTCGACGATGGCGAGCGGGTCGTTGAGAACGTCCATGGTCAGCCTTCGATCAGGGCGGAGTAGGCGGCGGCGTCCATGGTCTCGCCGGTGGCGGTGACCGCCACGGTGAACATCCAGCCCGCGCCATAGGGGTCCGTGTTCACCGCGGACGGGTCGTCGGCCAGGGCCTCGTTGACCGCGGTGACCTCGCCGGTGACCGGCGAGTACAGGTCGCTGACCGACTTGGTCGACTCGACCTCGCCGCACGGCTCGCCGGCGGTGACGGCCGAGCCCACCGACGGCAGGTCGACATAGACGACATCGCCGAGGGCCGACGCCGCGTGGTCGGTGATGCCGATCGTCGCGCTGTCGCCGTCGACGCGCAGCCACTCGTGCTCGGCGGTGTACAGCAGCTCGGTCGGGACGGACATGGGTGCTCCTTCGTGGGGTGGGTCTGCGGACGAGAGGGTCAAAGCGGGGTGGGCGTTCGGGCGGACTGGTGCGACTCGGGCGCGGTGTCGATCACCGAGTCCGAGCGTAGAACGGAAGCGAGACCACCGTCGCCGGGACGCGCGTGCCGCGGACGTCGACGACCAGCTCGGTGCCCGGCTCGGAGTGCGCGGTGTCGACATACGCCATCGCGATGGGGTGGCCCAGCGTGGGTGAGGGGGCACCGCTGGTCACCGTGCCGACGACCGTCCCGTCGGCGTCGAGGACGGGGTACCCCGAGCGCGGTGCCCGGCGGCCCTCCGGGAGCAGCCCGACCCGGATCCGGGCGACCGGGTGGGTGGCCCGCTCGGCGAGGGACGCCTTTCCGACGAAGTCGCCGGCCTTCTTGAGCCCGACGATCCGGCCCAGCCCCGCCTCATAGGGCGTCAGCTCGACGGACAGCTCGTTGCCGTAGAGCGGCATCGCGGCCTCGAGGCGCAGCGAGTCACGGCAGGCCAGGCCGCAGGGGATCAGCCCTTGGTCGGCCCCGGCCGCGCTGACCGCCGCCCAGATCGCCGGCGCGTCGGCGGGGCTGCAGAAGATCTCGAAGCCGTCCTCCCCGGTGTAGCCGGTGCGGGCGAGGTATGCCGACCGCCCGGCGACGGTGCCGGTGGCGATCGTGTAGTACGCCAACCCCGGCAGGTCGACCTCGGTCAGCGGGCTGAGGATCGACGCGGCGTTCGGCCCCTGGATCGCCAGCAGCGACCAGTCGTCGCAGCGGTCGAGGACCTGGGCGTCATACCCACCGACCCGCTCGTGGAGGGCGCGCAGGACAACCTGGGCGTTGGACGCATTGGCGACCACAAGGAAGTGCTCGTCGGCGAGCCGGTAGACGATGAGGTCGTCGAGGATGCCGCCGTCCTCGCGGCAGATCATCGTGTACTTCGCCTTGCCCACCGCGAGCACGCTGAGCGCGGAGACGACCGCGTAGTCGAGGAACTGCCCCGCCTGCGGCCCGGTCACCTCGATCTCACCCATGTGGGAGAGGTCGAAGAGCCCGGCGGTCTGGCGCACCGCGTGGTGCTCGGCCAGCTCGCTGCCATAGCGCAGCGGCATCGACCAGCCGGCGAAGTCGGTGAACTGGGCGCCGAGAGCGGCGTGGACGTCATACAGAGCGGTTGGCTTGGCCATCGCTTCATCCTTGTCAGGTCGGCGCTGCGCGGCGCAGGGGGATGCCGACGGCGGCGCCGTCGGCGGCCTCCCCGCTCTGTCGGATGACCTGAGAGCTTCACCCGTGACCCGCGCATGGCGCCAGGTCGGGGCTTGCACCGTGGGTGCGAGCCGGTGGACGGCCGGCGCGCTTTCCAGAGTTCGCCTCACCCGAGCGGTGCGTGGACCTGAGAGATTCCGGGAAGTGGTTGCTCCTTCGGCGGGGCCCGATGTCGGGCCCGCTTCTCCCGCCCGGGCTGCTAGCGGCGCGATATGGAGTTCTCGTGTGGCTTGACGGTATGGCGGCCGGGCGGGCCCCGTCAAAGGGGTCCCACGACGGCGAATCCTCGTGGCAGTCCATACCCATTCCGGCTCGACGCAGTTAGAGTTCAGGTCATGAACGCACGACGAGGGGCGCCTGGCTCGCCCGCTTCACTCCGTGAAGCCAATGTCGCGCGCGTCATCGACACCCTCCGACGCCAGGGCGGGATGACCCAGATCGAGATCGCCGGCCTCACCGGCCTCTCCCCCGCCACGGTGTCCAACCTCGTCCGCGAGCTCGACGCCGCCGGTGCCGTGCGGCTGACCCCGAGCATCCGTAACGGCCGCCGGGCGACCCTCGTCGC
>RRZU010317466.1_pt1 | contig 20277 bp, 18 predicted proteins | sample 2165561 | NCBI WGS metagenome assembly RRZU01 (sample SAMN10456909, study PRJNA506462) | wastewater metagenome | isolation source: wastewater sludge | place: USA: Moscow, Idaho | reverse complement strand
TGTAGATTTTGGAGTTATGTTGTTTTTGATATTGTGTTCTTCTTGGATTTTTCTTCTTCTATTTGTTTCATCTATTGCAAATTGCATTGAAGCTGTGATTTTTTTGGCAAATAAAATAACTCTTCCATTTTCATTTCTAGCTGCTCTTCCGATTGTTTGAATAAGTGAAGTTTTGCTTCTTAAAAATCCTTCTTTATCCGCATCTAAAATAGCCACAAGTGAAGTTTCAGGAATATCCAAACCTTCTCTTAAAAGGTTGATTCCAATTAAAACATCAAAAGTTCCAAGTCTTAACTCTCGAATTATTTGATTTCGCTCAATCGCATCAATTTCAGAGTGCATATATTTTACTTTCATTCCTAAATCAGCATAATAAGATGCTAACTCTTCTGCCATTTTTTTTGTTAAAACTGTTACTAAAACTCTTTCGTTTTTCGCCACAACTTTTTTAATTTCATCATGAAGTTTTTCCACTTGAAATTCACTATCGATAATATCAATAACAGGGTCAAGTAATCCAGTTGGTCGAATGATTTGTTCAGCTACAACTGAACTCATTTCAAGTTCAAGTTCATTTGGAGTTGCACTTACGAAAACATAATGTGGAGCTTTTTTTATAAACTCATCAAATTTTAAAGGTCTATTATCCAAAGCACTTGGAAGTCTAAATCCATACTCAACTAAAACCTCTTTTCTACTTCTATCAGCTGCGTGCATTCCTCTAAACTGAGATAAAGAAACATGTGATTCATCAACTACAAGTAAAAAATCTTTTCCCATTTGTTCAAAATAATTAAGAAGTGAATAAGGAGTTTCTCCAGGTTTTTGACCTGTTAAATGACGGGCATAGTTTTCAATTCCCTTACACATTCCAGTTCCTTCAATCATCTCTAAATCAAACTCAACTCTTTGTTTTAGTCTTTGGTATTCTACTAATTTTTGCTCTTTTGTAAAATAATCCAATCTTTCGTCTAACTCTTCTTCGATTTGTTTAACAGCATTTGCAAGTTTGTCATTTGAAACAACGAAAGGATTAACAGAATAGATAATAACCTCATCTAAGTCTTTTGTTTTATTGTTTGTTATGTATTCTCTTTTTGAAATAGACTCAACCTCATCGCCAAAGAATTCAACTCTAATAAACTCATCTTCATAATAAGCAGGAAATATATCTATTACATCTCCATTTACTCTAAAATCCGCCCTATCAAAAAACTTATCATTTCTTTTATAACCCATTTCCACAAGTTTTACTAAAAACTGTTTTTGTGAATATTCAAATCCAACTTCAATTCTTTGAACCATTGCTTTATATTCTTCAGGATTTCCTAAACCATAGTTTGCAGAAACTGAAGCAATTACAATAACATCATCAAAAGATAAAAGTGAAGCTGTGGCACTTAGTCGCAGTCGTTCTAACTCTTCATTTATAGAGCTATCTTTTTCAATAAATAAATCAGATCTTGGAATATAAGCTTCGGGCTGATAATAGTCATAATAAGAGATGAAATATTCAACATGATTATTTGGGAAAAACTGTTTAAACTCAGAGTATAACTGAGCAGCCAAAGTTTTATTGTGAGTCATTATAAGAGTTGGTTTTTGTGTGGCTTCAATTACTTTTGCAATTGTGTATGTTTTACCACTTCCTGTAACTCCTAAAAGAGTATTATATTGATTTCCAGCATTTATAGAATCACTAAGAGCCTTTATGGCAACAGGTTGATCACCTGCTGGTTCGTAATCACTTACTACTTCAAACTTTGCGATGGGTTCTCCTTGATTTAATTATTATACATAATCTCATATAAGATAATTGAAACATCTCTAACAGACCAAATAACATCTTTACTTAGACTATCTCTATCTTTTTGTATATTTACATTTTCTGAATATTTTTTTATAACTCTTTGAATTTCTTGATCCATTTGAGAATAATTTAAATCTAATATATTTTCATGAAATAACTTTTCATTGCTATTTACACCAATTAATCTATTTTTTTCTTTTAAAAAACTCAAAAGAATTGATACTTGCCAAGTATGCCATTCTATTTTATCTAATACATTTGGTGCTTTACTTGCATAATCTAAAGACTTAAAAGAATCAAAAATAACTCTAGTAGCCTTTAATAAAGAATCTGCATCCATTTGCTCTATATTTCTTGGAAGCTGTATCTTATCCAATGCAAACTCTGCCATATTTTTTGTATTTGATTGTTTCTTTTTATTATTCTGGATATTTTTATTAATTGATAATAAATAAATTATAATAACTATTAACAAAATGATTATTATAATAAAACCAAATAAAGTCATATTCATATACATTCTCCTATAAAGTCTAAATTTTTAATTACTATATATTTTTCTTGACAACATAAAGATGGAATATTTATATATTCTTTTCCTTTTATATGAAAAGTTTCACCTTGATGATAGTGTCCTTCTATTACTATATCTGTATTATAGTTTTCAAGTCTTTTTTCAATTAGTTGTTTAAAATTACTCATTTTATGACATATATTCTTTTTTACTAAACTATCTTCAATTTTTTTAGAGATAAAAAAATTTATATCTATAAAATTCATAAATCGCAAGAATATACTATTTCTTATAAATTTACAATATAAATCATATTTCCAATTTATAAAGTTATCTCCATGGGAAATACTTACTGTTTTATTATTTAATTTTCCAAGAACTGGTTGATTTTCTCTTTTTATTACATTTATATTGGGAAAAAGAGTTTTTAGATTGTAATCATGGTTTCCTTCTAAATAAATTATCTCGATTTCATTTGATAATTTATTTAGAAGTTCAAGAATTTCACTATTTCGTTTTATAAAATATTTACTCTCACCTGAGATAAAATCTATCATATCTCCCATCAAAAAAAGTTGAGTAGTTTTTATTTCTTTATTTTCAAGTTTTTTTAAAAATAATAAAAACTGTCTATTTTTTTGATTGTAGTGAGAATCAGCTACGAAAATAGAGCCTTGTTTGATACTAAGGTACATAGGCTATTTTTGGTATTCCTTCATATTCTTCATATCCACACATGATATTTGCATTTACTACAGCTTGTGACGATGCACCTCTTAGTAAATTATCAATTGCAGAACTTACAAAAAGTGCTTTACCATTTTTTGCGGTAAATAAATCACAGAAATTTGTTCCTGCAACTGATTTTACATCAACAGGTTTATTTCTAATTCTAACAAATTCATTGTCTTTATAAGTATTATTCAAGATCTCATTTACATCAATATCTTCTTTTAATGTTGCAAATACAGATACAAGCATTCCTCTTGTTAAAGGCAATAAATGAGGTACAAAGTTAATTGAAACATCTTTACCTTTTAAGATTTTTACTTTTTCATGAATCTCTGGCATATGTCTATGTTTAAAAGGATTGTATGCATGCACATTATCATTTATTTGACAATAGTGTGTTGTTTCACTTGGATTTTTACCTGCTCCACTAACACCTGATTTTGCATCAATAAATATTGGAGCATCCGTATCAATATAATCAATAAATGGCAATAGTGCTAATAATGAAGCAGTTGGGTAACATCCTGGATTTGCAATTAATTTTGCATTTTTAATATCTTCTTTAAAATACTCAGGTAAACCATAAACTGCATTTTTGATATTTTCTTTATCTTCATGTTCACAATAGTGTTTTTCATAAGCTTCAAGTTCAAGTCTATAATCAGCACTTAAATCTACAACTTTAACACCCAATGCTATTAAATCTTTTGCAAATGCCATTGCTGTTTTATGTGGAAGTGCTAAAAATGCTAAATCAGCTACTTTTGCAACTTCATCTGCATTTGCTAATTGTACATCTATATTTATTACACTTTTTAAACATGGATGTAAATCTTGAATATTAATATCTCCTGTTGTATTTGCAACATAAGAGATATTGAATTTTGGATGATTTATTAGAATCTTTATTAATTCTAAGCCAGTGTAACCACTAGCTCCTATAATTGCTACATTCATATTAAAGATATCTCCTTATAATATACTCCTAAAACTTCATAATTTTTAATTCCACCTGGAAGGGTAGCTTTGATTTCGTCACCCTCTTCTTTCCCCATTAACTGTTTTGCTAATGGTGAGTTAAATGAAATCATTCCTTTTTCGGCATTTGATTCAACACCACCAACTATTGTATAAGTAAACTCTTCATCTGTTTTTACATCAACTAAAGATACAGTTGAGCCAAAACTCACTTTGTTATGAGGAAGTGTTGAAGGATCAATTATTACATCTTTTGAAATAACTGCATTTAATTCTGCAATTTGAGAATCAATTAATCCTAGTTTTTCTTTTGCTGAGTGATATTCTGCATTCTCTTTTAAATCTCCTAATTGTCTAGCTTCATCTAGTGCGATTACAGTTTCAGGTCTTTCTGTTTTTTTAAGAAACTCTAAATCTCCTGTAATTTTATTATATCCTGCTAGTGTCATTGGTTCTTTATCCATCAACATCTCCCATCATTTAATTTATGATATAATACCCAAAAATAGTAAAAGAGAAGTTTAGATGAAATATGATAGATCAAAAAAGTTATTTGGTGAGGATGTTTTTGAGAAATTCAAAGATGTTAAGCTAATACTTTTAGGAGTTGGCGGTGTTGGAAGCTTTGCTTTGGATGCACTTTATAACACTGGAATTACAAATATAACAATAGTAGATTTTGATACTTATGAAGAATCAAATATGAATAGACAAATGGGAAGTCATGGTAATATTGGAAGAGTTAAGGTTGAAGCTTTAAAAGAAAAATATCCAGAAGTTACAGCAATCCATATTAAAATAACACCTGATTGGATTGATAATTTTGATTTTTCTTCATATGATTATATTTTAGATGCCATAGATGATGTTAAACCAAAAGTTCATTTAATCAAAAAGCACTTTACAAAAATTATTAGTACAAGTGGTGGAGCAAAAAGAATTGATCCAAGTAAGATTGAATATATATCTATTTGGGATACTTATAACGATCCATTTATCAAAAAAATAAGAACAGAATTGAAAAATCAAGGCTTTAAAAAGAAGTTTAAAGTAATTTTTTCTTCTGAATTACCAATGTGCTTAGAAAAAGGGAGTTTTGAGGGAGTTACGGGTTCATTTGGTTTAATGATGGCATCAGTTACAATCCAAAAATTAATCAATAAATTCAAAAAATAACTTAAAGTTTCTTAAAGTTTAAAACATATATAATAATTAACTTATATAAATAAAGGATTAACATGAGCGGTATTAGTGGTAGTGTTGAACAAATGACGCAAGCGCATCTTAGAAATGTTCAGCAATTAGCTGTGTTTTACACTGGTCATAAAAATATTTACGCAATTAATATAGCAAAAGTTAAAGCTTTTATCATTACTGAAGAAGTAGCAATAAATGATACACCAAGAGATACTAATGTAATTGCTGGAATTGCAACTATTAGAGGTGAACCTGTAACATTAATTAATCTTGATGCATGGCTTGGACTTCCAGCACTTGAAGTAAAAGATTATAAACTAATTATATTTTGTGAATTCAATCATAAAAAAATAGGCTTTTTAGTAAAAGATATGATTGATATTGTTGAAAAAACTACTCAAGAATTAAGACATACAGAAGAAACAAATTCAAAAATCACATATACAACTTACGTAAAAGTAAATAATAAAGATGAGCTTTGTACTGTATTTAATGCAGAACAACTTCTAAGAGATATTCACTGGACAAATGATGGAGAAGACGAAGTTAGAAAGTATGTTGATGAAAAAATAGAATCTAATAAAGTAATTTTAGCAGCTGAAGATTCAGGAGTTGCTAGGGAAGTTTTAAATAAATTTTTTAAACAAACAGGTGCAAGATTTGAGATATATTCAAATGGCGCATTATTAATTAAAAGATTAGAAGAATTAAATCCAAATGATATTGGTATGGTACTTACAGATATTGAAATGCCTGGAACTGATGGATATCAAGTTGCTTCTTACATAAAAAGTAATAAGAAATTTGAACATATTCCTGTGATTATTAACTCTTCAATGACAACAGATGCTGTAAGAGGGAAAATGAATAAAATTGGAGTTGAAGGATTTGTTGGGAAAACAGATATTTCTACACTTTTTGAACTAACAAAAAGACATTTACTTCACTAAAATTAACTACAAAATAAGATGAATTATTTCATCTTATTTTACTTATGTTTTATTTACTTAACCACTCTTCAAAATATTTAATTTGACTTTCTGTTTGCATAGATGATGTTCCACCAAAAGAGTTTCTTGCATTCATTGAATTTCTTAAATCTAAATACATAACAATCTCTTCACTTACATCTTTTAATTCACTAGAAGCAGATCTAATCTCATCAATTGTAAGTTCACTAATATCTTTTTTTAATTCATTAGCTTTAGTAACAACATCTTTTGTAATATAGTAAGCAGTTCTAAATGGCATATTTTGTTTTTGAACTAAAAAATCAGCTAAATCAGTTGCACTTAAGTGACCTATTTTACAAGCATTTTCCATTTTATCTGTATTTACTATCATAGTTTTAATTACTTCATTTAATATTGAAATTGAAATTTCAACAGTTTTCACTGAATCAAAAACTCCCTCTTTATCCTCTTGAGTATCTTTATTATAAGCAAGTGGTAAACCTTTCATAACTGTTAAAAGTGAAATTAGATTTCCATAAACTCTTCCTGTTTTTCCTCGAAGTAATTCAGGTACATCTGGGTTTTTCTTTTGTGGCATAATTGAGCTTGTAGTTGCATATTCATCACTCATTCTAACAAATTGGAATTCATAAGATGACCAAAGAATTAACTCTTCTGAGATTCTACTAATATGCATCATACAAGTTGAAATATTAAATAAAATTTCTAATGCAAAATCTCTATCTGAAACCGTATCCATAGCATGAATAGTAGGAGATGTAAATCCTAATTTTTGTGAAGTTGAATCTCTATTTATATTATGTGGAGTTCCTGCAAGTGCTGCACTTCCTAGAGGACAATAGTTATTTCTTTCATATGAACTTTCAAATCTTTCAAAATCTCTTTTAAACATATTTGCATAAGCTAATAAATGATATCCAAAGTTAAGAGGCTGTGCATGTTGTAGGTGAGTCATACCTGGGATTAAAGTTGTAGTATATTTTCCTGCAATATTTACAAAAGTTTCAACTAATTCTTTTAATTGAGATTTAATACTAATTGATTTATCTTGAACATAAAGTCTAAAGTCAGTTGCAACTTGGTCATTTCTACTTCTTGCTGTGTGAAGTCTTTTACCTGGCTCTCCAATAATCTCTGTAAGTCTATTTTCAACAGCCATATGAATATCTTCATATGCTAATGAAAATTTAAACTCCCCACTTTCAATTTCATTTTTTACTTGTAAAAGTCCTGATTCGATTGATTTTTGTTCCTCAAGAGTTAAAATACCTTGCTCACAAAGCATTTGTGAGTGTGCAATTGAACCTTTTATATCTTGTGCATAAAGTTCTTTATCGAACATTATTGAAGCGTTAAACTCATCTAGTATTTGTGCATTTGTATTTTTTAAAATTTGATTGTTTTGATTTGCCATTTGATTCCCTAAATTATAATGTACCTAAAAATTAGGCATCATTATAACACAAGTGAGATTATTTAAAAGAAGATAAATCCATAGGGTCAGTATTTGCAATTTTTGAGTATTTTCTAATTGCAGTTAATATGTTTATAAAAAAGATTATATTTGATACTAAAAATAAAAATGAAGCCATATAAATAAAACTATTTACAAAATAAGCCGCTACAAAAAATACTAAAGAAAGAATATGAAAAAAGAAATGCAGTTTTATATATCTTTCTTCTATAAATTCCCTAATAGTAGGAAGTTTAAAATAACCCTTTGAGTTTAAATGAAACCATGATAAAAATGGAATAATCTTATAAGCCATTCCTTGAAGTAATGAATACAAAAATCCAAAAGCAAAAACAATTGCTAAGATATAATTAGATTCAAAAATATTGAATAACCATATAATCATAGATAAACCTAAGGCGCTTAAAGAAAATTTCCAATACCATAAAGTCACATCAAAAACAGGTCGTCTTCTATGATTTAAAGATTTCAAAGCATAAAAAGAAAAAGTCATAATTAAACTTACAAATAAAAGTTTTAATACTAAAAAATCAACTTTAAAATAAAAAATTAAAGAAGATAGCAATAAAAGAAAAAATAGTATTAAAGGAATTTTGTTCTGTACAAACTTAGGAAAATCAAGTGCCACATAAAACATAGGGATCACTTGAAAAGACACACCCATTATAATCAAAAGTGCAAAACCAAATAAAGCAAAAAGGATATGCATATTTACAAAAACATAATGTTGCTCACCTATATTTGAACTTATATGTGCTATCGCTAAATATAATCCTAAAATCAATGTGATAAATCCAGCAAGGGAAAACAATCTCATAGCTTTTACAGTACTTGTTAAAAATTCTACTTTAAATAGAAGTTTTATTGAGAAAATAAAAAAAGTCAAAAAAGATATTGTTAGAAAAAGTACTCCAATATGAAGCAAGATTTTTATTTCAAAAATAAATGAAAAACTCATAGATAAAGTTCCCAATACTAAAGAAGGATGCACAATATTTGCAAATAATCGAGGTTTTTTTAGTATTGCACCTGCAAGAACTGGCATCATTTGTTGCATTGCTCCAAATATTATCATTGATAATATTCCAAGGGTAAAAAGATGAATTACACCAATTGCTAGATGAGAGTACTGATTTGATATTTCATCAAAGGGTGAAAAGAAAAAAACAAGGCTAATAAGTACTCCAAAAAGTGGAGCACTTAAAAAAAATCTAAAAGGCACTGAAATAGGTGGTGCTTGATCTAAACTCAAGCCTTGATTAAACATTTTTATAAAGCTTTCATATCTTCAATAACTTTTTCAACAAAAGAGCCTAAACGCATATCTGCCATAGCATATAACATTTGTTCTTCTTTCATATTATGTTGTTGCATTAGCATCATTAAGCTTTCACTAACACCAAAGAAATGATTTCTATCTTTTTTTTCTAAATCTTCTTGTAAAGCATTTAAAAGTTGTCTCATTTGATCATGTTCCATTCTCATGATCATTGTAGGACCTTGAGTCATACCAGTTACTTCTTCAAAAGTTGGAAACATAACTTTCTCTTCCATATCAAAATGGTGTAATAAATCACTAATAAATTTATTTAATTTTACTTGTGAGTCATTCCAATCATCTAATGCTACTGCATTTTCTAGATTTGCAAATTCCTCATCACAAGCTCTGTGATCTGATGTTAAAAAAGATGATATAGTATTCATAATAACTGCCTTATAATATATTTTATGTATTATAAGGAAATTATGAAAAAAAATTATTGATGGCAATCAATACTTATTTACTATCTAATTCTTCTATTTCTTCTATTGCATCTTTTATTATATATAAAATCTTACTTTTTGCAGTGTCTTCATTATTTTCGGGAACATCCAAGCTCACTATTGACATATATTTATCAACTAAACTTTTAACATCATCTACAATTGAATCGTGTAATTGGGCTAATTCTTTATCTTGTGCAGTCATTTCATTTCCTTTTCTTTAATTATTATACACTTTTATCTTTATTATTAAAAAATAAGTGTTATAATACTTTATATTAGAATTATACACAATAATTATAAGGTTTTATTCTTGGGGAAAATTAAAGAACTAACAAAAAATACATTGTTTCAGTTAAAAGAAGAGAATCTTCCAACAACACCCGAAAACTATTTTATTGAATTTAAAAATCAAGCACAAATATCTGATGTTGAAATTGCTGAATTTGAATTATTTAATAAAATTAAAGAAGCATTAACCCCAAATGAAATAGAATCATCAGAAATAAATACTTTTAACCATTTAGCAATTATTCTTGCAAAAAGAGTTAATGAAGAAGAGTTAAAAAAACTAATCAATATTTTTGAAGAAATTTTAAAGCCATTTTCCGATTTAGAATTAAGCCAAGAAATTGAAGAATTTATTTTAAAAATTCTTGAAACTCCAAAAAATATAATCTTAGATGAATCAATAAATATGCTAAAAGAACTAGCTAACAAAAGAGTGGATTCAGATAGAAAAATACTAAAAGATAAAACTAATGATATTATAAAATTAACATCATTAATGAGTAGATATTTTGATAAAACTTTAAGTGAAAGTGAAAATTCAGGAGAAGATATTTTAAAAATTAAAGATGAATTGATTACATTAAATATGTCAGAAGCATCTCAAAGAGAACTAAAAGTTGTTCAAACAAAATTAGTTGCCACTATTCATAAAATAGAAAACTCAATTAAAACAAATTGTAAAATAATTAACGATCATAAAATACAATTCAATTCATTAAATGAGCAAATTAGAAAACTACAAGAAGAATTATCAATAGCAAGAGAAGAAAAAGAAACTGATTTCTTAACAAATGTATTTAATAGACGGGCTTACCATAATGAAATAGAAAAGATAGAAAAAAACTACTCTATATTTAATAACAATTATGCAATTATTTTTTATGATATTGACCATTTCAAAAAAATAAATGATACATATGGCCATACTTGTGGAGATTCTGTCCTTAAAAATTTTGCAGGAATATTAAAAAGTTTAACAAGAACAGAAGATGTAATTGCTAGATATGGCGGTGAAGAGTTTATTGCACTAATAAATTATGAAAAAGAAGAAGAAGTTTTAGGATATATAAAAAGAGTTAAAAAAGCAATCACTTCAACTAACTTTATATACAAAGAAGAAACTATTCATATAAAATTTTCTGCAGGAATTAGCTATAGGAATAAATATGATTCATATTCAGATGCTAAAAAAAGAGCAGATGAACTTTTATATGAAGCTAAAAGTAAGGGTAGAGATAAGATTATATTTGATAACGAAAGTGAAATCTAATTTAATATTATCTTTATAATATTTGCTAATAACATAAATACTAATACAAAAATCAAAACTTTTTTTATAAAAGATTCTCCACCTTTAATAGCAAAATGTGTACCAACATATGATCCAGCCATATTTGCAATTGCCATAGGAATTGCAATCATCCATAAAACTTTTCCAGCATAAACAAAAGCAATAGCTGAACCTAAATTTGTAGCTAAATTTAAAGGCTTAGTAGATGCAGTTGAAATAATATAATCTAAATGTAAAAACTTTTTCATAGAAATTGTCATATAAGTTCCCGTTCCAGGACCTAAAATACCATCATAAAAACCAATTGGAGCAGTTGCTAGAATTATATTTTTATTTGTAAGTTTTGTATTTTCTTCTTTAATCTTTGAACTTTTTTTAAGAAGAAAAACTAAGGCAATAGGAATTGCAATTAAAATAGCCCATTGAATAATATAATCAGGTATATACATAACAAGTGAACTTCCCAAATATGAAGCTAATAAACAAGGAATTATTGCAATACTAACTACTCTAATTGATATTTTTTTACTTAGAAAATATTTGATTGTTGCCATTAAAGTTCCAAATAAACTTGCCATTTTATTTGTTGCAAGAACAAACACAGGGGGAATTCCACTATATAACAAAACAGGTACTTGTATCATTCCTCCACCACCTGCTATTGAATCTACATAACCTGCTATAAATCCTGTAATAATAAATATAATAATCCACGTAGTAGTTATATCTTCTAAAAACTCCATTTATACTCTTTATTTTTTTTTGGAATTATATCTGAAAGTTATATAAAAATTTTATAATAATTGTATAAAAGCAAGATATCTTTTCTTTATAGTTTATGACCAAAGTTGAAAATGTGGAATATGAGAGATAGCTTTAATAATATCTGTTTTAGAAACAATTCCATGCAAAATATCATTTTCATCAACAATTGGAATCGCATCTAATTTTAAATCAATCATTACTTTTGCAACTCTTCTAATATCTGAAATTGGATTAGCTGTTATAACTTCATCTAAATATACATCATTTAGCTTTTTCTTTAAAATATTTTTACTATTTTCTATATCATTCATTAAAAGATTTAAGATTTGTTCTTTATTTATCATCGCAGTAATTTTCTTCCCAAAAGAAACAACTGGCATTTGATTAATATCTAACTCTTTTAAAGAATCATAAGCATCTTTTATTGTTGATTCATTATCTATATAAATGCAATTTCTTGTCATTATATCTTTTACTTCATATACAGGCTCAAGGGTATCAATATTTGCCATTTTTTTGTATTCTGAAATAGCATTTTCACTTGATTTCTTTTCACCTTGATCTTTTTTATTATTAAATTGTTGAATGAAACCTTCATCTGGTTTTAATCTTGCAGGAGATAATTCATCAATATTTTTAAGTTCATATAAATTATCAGCTGTACTTCTAAAACCAACGTTTCCATTATTATACACGGTAAACATGATAATCCTCTTTTTATATCATTTAAATAGTCATTAAATAAATTATATAACAAAATTATGATTATGTATATTTATAAACTAACTTTTTACATATATTTATTAAATTTCCTATTAATTGTGACTCCTTTTGTTCTATCCAAAACTCTTCATTTGCAACAATAATTAATCTTTTTTTTGCTCTACTTACAACTGTATTTATTAGATTTAAACTTTTGAAATTATGATTTAAAGAGTTTGTAAAAAACATTTTTCTTTTTCCAAAATTTGAATCATCAACAACAGAAAAAATAACATTATCCCATTCACTTCCTTGAGATTTATGAATGGTCATAATATTTTCAAAATATTTTCTTCCTAAAACTTCTTTTAATACTTTCACTTGTTTTTTATATGGTGTTAAAATAGCAAAAGATTTTCCTTCAAATTTTTTTACTAACTCTTTTATGATTAGTGCTTCTTCTTTACTTGAACGCTCTATTGCTACATCTACATTTGAATTACTGTTTATAAATATCATTTGAGTATCAATATTTAGTGCGGATTCAAAACCAAATTTATATACAAACTTATCTAAAACCCTAGCTAGATTTATTCCAAACCTATGGGTGTATTTAAGATTTACTTGAACACTTCTTTCATACTTTGGTAAGTTTAAATTTAAAAACTCATCATATAATTCATCTTCATCTTTTTTTAAAAATACACTTTCAAAAAATAAAGATGATTGAGAATATAAAAAACTTTTTTTAAGAGCATTTAAATCATCATTTTTTACTTCACTAACAGGAGGAAGTTGCATATGATCACCTAAAAAAGTAATAGGACAATCATTTTTAAATAGAGTCAAAGCTTTTATATTTGACATATATCCTGCTTCATCACAAAAAATATGATCAACTTCTATTTTATCTTTTAATGTATATTGAATAAAAGCATCAATTGTCATAGCTAAGATTTGTGAATATTTAATTCTTTCTTTTGTACTTTTTTCTAATATAGAGTTTCTATCATTTATCAATTCATCTAGTACAATATTTAACTTTTTTTCATCAAAGTTTTTATGATGTTCGTCTAAAGCTTCATTTATTAAATTGTCATTCAAATTTTTTGTTAGTTCTTTTAGCTTTTCTTGATTTGTTTTGCACCATAAATTTAATTGTGAGATTTTATTATTTAGTAAAACTCTTTTTTCATCTATATTTTCATTTGTTAAATCTTTAAATATTTCATTATAAATTTTTTCACTTTTTATTAACTCTTTTGATTGGAATAAAATTTGAATATTCTTTTTATTTAAATTATCAATTATTCTTTCATGTATTTGTATTTGCGCTCTTATACAATCTATATTTATAACTTCTTTTAAACTATTCTCTTCAATTAGTTTTTCATCATAATTCACACAAAAAGAATTTTCTCTTTTTTTTATGGCCTCTTTTATTATCTTTGAATTATTGGCAAAATGATAGGATTTCAAAGTTTGAGTTAGAAGATTTATCAAAGGTTGAAAATATTCTATTTTTTCTTCTTCTTTTTTTATCTTTTCTTTATTCTCTTCTAAAATAGAAAAGAAACTATTTATTTGCTCTAAATCTGCAAATATTAGTTTCCCTTCTCTATACTTCATTACTCTTTTTATGATTTTAATCTGATTTTCAAGACTTTCAAGAACTTTTTCGAAACCTCTTATTTCACAAGTTTGGGGATATTTATCAAAAAAATCTTTTGAGGGAATTCCAAATCTAAGAATCTTTTCATTTGGAATTTGCAGTTTTTCAGTATGGTCTAAAACACCCAGAAGTATTTGTTCTAATGCTACATTTGTGGGAGCTACTATTAATACTTTTTTATCTTCAAATATATAGTTTAATACACTGCACGATAAAACAGCTTTTGTTTTTCCAGTTCCAGGAGGTCCCCAAATATATGAGTATGTGTTTTGAAAGATAACATTTACAGCATCTTTTTGATTTGCATTTAAAATAGTATCAACACAAATATCTAGATTTGGATTTTGAATACAAGGAATTTTAGTTGAAAAATTTAATTCCAAAGCATTTTTATCATACCACTCTATTAAATTGTTTATTAAAAAAAGTAAATCAGTAACTACAAAAAAATCATCACTATTTAACTCTTTTAGATTTATATCTTCTCTTAAAATTTGAATATAAAGTAGTCTGTTTTTTTCATCATACTCTTTTATCAAAATATCTCTTTTATTAAAATAATACTCATTTGTAAGATTATTTTTATAATAAGTTTTTTCAAAATCAAAAATAGGTTTTTCAAGTTTTATCTCAAACAATAGTGGAGAACTTCCCTCTTGAAAAGAGATTGAGTGAACTTTTTCAATTGTTTTTCCATTATGTTCACTATATCTTTTTACATAATCATAATAATAAAGTGATTGAGAATGACAAAGTTCTTTGATTTTTGGTATTTCCACTGATTTCCGATTTTATGAAGATTTGAAAGAGTTGAATTGTAACAAAGTGTGCTTTATAGCGATATTAATTTTTGTAAGTTCTTTCATTTTATAAATTTTTATAATTTAATTTAGTCTTTTTAAAATATCAAAATTTTCTATGTCAAACTTTGAAAAAGCAAACCATTTTTTGCCCAAGTCTTTAAGACTAGCTCCAATGTGATAAATCTCTTTTTTATCAAGTATCAAAAATCTATCGTGAGAGTTTTTAAATTCTAGTAGTTCTATATTTTGATATTGAGTTTTGTATTTTTGTAAATCCAACTTTAATTGTTTTGAAATAATTTTTGTATAGATTTTGATTTTAATATTTGGGTATTTTGAAAAAAGAGTAAATACTGTTTCATCTATATAGTTATCTATTAAAATTATTTCATCAAGTGCTATTTTAAATAAATCATTGATAAAAACATAAGCATCAAAAATTTGCCCGTTGTAAAATATTCCTTGTTTTGGTTTTAGAGTTTTGTTTTCAAGTGAATTTGAAATATTTTCTACTTTTGATTTTAAAAGTATTAATTCATTTTCTAATGATACAAATCTATCATTTGTAATTTTATCACTATTTATAACATAGCCATTTTGAATATAATTTTTTAATACAGATGTTGCCCATTGACGAAATTTAATAGCTTTTGAAGAGTTTGTTCTATATCCTACAGCTAAAACAATATCTAAACTATAAAAACTTACTGGTTTATCAGAATTTGCAATATGCATTTTTTGCATATTGCTTTTTTCATCTACTTCATTATCTTTAAAAATATTATTGATATGCCTACTAATAACACTTTGGTCTTTTTCAAAAATATCACTTAATTGAGCTTGAGTAAGCCATATAGTTTCATCAGTTACAGATATTTTTAATTCAAGTTCTCCATCACTATAAATCACTAAATTAGATTTATTTTTTTGCATTTTTTAGCCTTTTAAGTTTATAAGAAAATTATATATTTTTTTTTGATTGAAAGTTAAAAATATTGCAATTTGTTATTCTTTGTTAGTTTTATTTAGTACAAAACAAGTTTTGTATTTCAGTGATTTTTTAAGAAACTGAAACTCGTTTCAGTCAAGGATTGAAGAAAATAAAAGGGGCTTTTTCACTTTACTCATTTAGCAAAAACTCTTGGAATTTTACCTATCTAAATGCTACAAAAACAAAAAAAGGGACTTGTCTTTTGTCAAGTCCCTTTTAAAAAAATCTCTAAAATTCTAAAAAATTAAATTGGTAAAACTCTTAAGTTTTCATCAATTTTTTGTTGTAATACAGATTCGATTGCATATAAAGTTCCAGTAGATCCTGACGAACATCCTGAACATGAACCTAAGTATCTGATATATAAATCATAATGTGGTAAATTTTCTTTAATATCAATAATTTCCATATTTCCACCATCCATTACAAGCATTGGTCTAATATCAGAATCTAATACAGAATCAATTGCTTTAATTCTTTGAACTAAAGTCATTTTATCAAATGATAATGTTCCGCTAGCACTTGCATCAGCTGCTGTTTTCATTTTTTCTTCTGACATTTCAGCTCTTACATCTTTTAAAATATCAACAAGGTAGTACTCTTTTTCTTCATGTCCACCTGGCTTGATACATGATTTACAAAAAGCACCTGCTTTTGTATAATCAGTAATTTGCTCAACAGTAGTTAAGTCATTGATTCTAATAACTTCTCTAATTGTTCCTAATGAAACCCTTGCACATTCACAAACGATTACTTCAGTTTCAAAAGATTCCATATCAACACCTTTGTACTCAGCTGCTGCTTTTTTAATAACATCATAAGCCATAACTGAACAGTGCATTTTTTGAGGTGGAACGGCTGGAGTTTCTGGATTATCTCTTAATGCTTTTTCAACATCAATATTTGTAATTTTTACAGCTTCATCAACTGTTTTACCAATACAAAGTTCAGCCATAACATCAGAAGATGCGATAGCAGTACCACAACCAAAAGATTTGAATTTTGACTCTAAGATTTTATCATTAGCTTCATCAACTGCCCAATATAATCTTACAGCATCACCACATGATTCAGCTCCAAAGTCTGCAACAATTAGTTTTGCTCCAAGTGCTGCTGCTCTTTCTTCTGTGATTTCACCTTGGTGAGATGGGTTATTCATTCTATTTACTACTTGATTTGAGTATTCATCCCAAATAGATCCACTAATTAAACTATTTTTTGCCATGAAATTTTCCTTTTAAATTATTCTTATTTTTTATTATAAGCCAGATTTATGACATGAAGGTGCATAAGCATATGAGCTTGAAATCCCTCTTAATCTAGTAACCGCATTTTTTATAACAGTAATTGCATAATCAATTTGCTCTTCTGTATTAAATCTACTTAAAGAGAATCTAACACCCGTATGAGCTAATTCACTATCGCTTCCAAATGCATTCATAACAGGATTAGCTTCCAAATCTTCACTAGCACATGCACTTCCTGTAGATGCCCCAATTCCATTTTGATTTAAATCCCATAACATAGACTCACCCTCAACTCCCCTAAAAGAGATTAAAGTTGTATTTGGTGTTCTATTTGCTGTTCCACCAATTACTACAGTTTCTGGTAATTCTAAAATAGCTGCTTCTAATTTATCTCTTAATTTACTAACATGATTTTTTTCATAAGCTAAAGCCATAGTTGAAGTAGCAAGCTTCATAGCCCATCCCATTCCAACCATTGAAGCAACATCAACAGTTCCAGCTCTGTGTCCACCCATTTGCTCACCACCATGTAATAATGGAGTTAAATCGTAACCTTTTCTAACATATAAACCACCAACACCTTTTGGTCCATGGAATTTATGAGCTGAAAAAGATAAATAATCTACATTGAAATCTTGAACATCAACAGGAACTTTTCCTATTGCTTGTGTTGCATCTGTATGAAAAGCAATTCCAGCTTCTTTACAGATAGTTCCGATTTCTTTGATTGGGAAAATTTTTCCTGTTTCATTATTTGCCCACATAATTGATACAAGTGCTGTATCTTCTCTTATATAATCTTTTACTGAGCTAGCTTCTAATACACCATCTTCATTTACAGGAAGATAAGTAACTGAAACACCTTGTGATTCTAAGAACTTACATGTTGCTGTAACTGCTGGATGCTCTACTTCTGAAGTAATAATATGATTTTTATTACCGTTTAAAATTTTATCAATCCAAATACCTTTTATAACTGTATTAATACTTTCTGTTGCATTTGACATGATGATAATATCATCTTCATCAGCTGCATTAATTCCCTCATATAAGAAATTTAAAGCTTCAACCATCTTAGGGTGAGTTCCAGCTCCAAACTTATGTAATGAATTTGGGTTTCCGTATATGTCACAAAAAAATGGTTTCATCTCTTCATATACTTTTGGGTCAACTATCGTTGTTGCATTATTATCTAAATAAACTTCCATTATATTTCCTAATATTTTTTAATTTTATATGCAAAATCTATTCCAAAATTACTTTTGATAAGCTTTACTAAAATTTTTCTTGTATTCTAATCTAAATAGGATAAGAATTGTCTTAATTGATTTATTTTAAATTACTTAAGTATAAATAAGTAACAAAAATCAATTTAGATTTTCTACTAAATTATTTTTTTTAAAATTTACGGAGCATTATATTCAAATAAAAATAAATAAAAAGAGTTATAAATAAAGTTTTGTTAAGTTTAGAATGAGATAATAACAAAAATATTTATAGAAGGTTTAAAATGAAAAAAATTATTTCAATTATTACACTTACTTTCTTATCTCTATTCTTTGTTGCATGTGACAATAAATCAGAAATAAAAAGTGAGAAAAAAGAAGAGAAACAAGTATTAAAAGTAGGCATGGAATTAGCTTATCCTCCATTTGAGATGAGCGATAAAGATGGGAATCCACAAGGAGTGTCAGTTGATTTTGCTAAAAAACTCGGTGATTATTTAGGAAAAGAAGTTGTTATTGAAAATACAGCATGGAGTGGATTAATTCCATCACTTAAAACTGGAAAAATTGATTTAATTATCTCTTCAATGACAATTACAGATGAAAGAAAAAAATCTATTGATTTTTCTATTCCCTATGCACAAACAGCACTAGCTATACTTGCAAATAAAGAATCAAATGTAAATTCTATTGATGATTTAAATGTTGCAGGTAAAAAAATTGCTGTTAAAAAAGGCTCAACTGGACATATTTATGCAACAGAAAATCTAAAAAATGCTGAAATTTTAGTATTTGATAAAGAAAATGCTTGTGTTTTAGAAGTTGTTCAAGGAAAAGCTGATGGATTTTTGTATGATCAGTTAACAATTTATAAAAATTATGCTCAACATAAAGATACAACAGTAGCACTTTTAAAACCATTTCAAAAAGATTTTGAATACTGGGGAGTTGCACTTAGACAAAATGATCCTTTAAAAGATCAGGTTAATGAATTTATTACAAAAGCAAAAGCAGATGGTACATTTGCAACTTTTGCACAAACTCATTTAAAAGATGCAAAAGCAACTTTTGATGAATTAAATATTCCATTTTTCTTTTAGGATAAAATTATATTTAATTTAAAAAAATACTTCATTCATGAATTAGACTTCAAGAAAATAAATCCTTTATCAAAAAGGGTTTATTTTTTTAATTTTTTATTAATCTCTATTTTAATCTGTTCATCTATTTATATTATGTTTTCAAGTATGACTTACAATTTTAACTGGGCCCATGTATATGAGTACAAACAAAAATTTATAAATGGTTTTTTTATGACTGTAATAATTTCTTTTTTTGCACTAATATTAAGTTTCTTGATTGGATTATTTTTTGCTTATGCGCAAAATTCAAAATTAATAATATTAAGATTTTTTGCTAGATTTTATATAGAGATTATAAGAGGTACACCATTACTTGTACAAATACTGATTTTCTTTTATGTATTTGCAAATAATTTAGGTTTTGAAAATAGATATATTGTAGGAACTTGTATTTTGGCTATTTTTTCAGGAGCTTATGTATGTGAAATTATAAGAGCAGCTATTGAATCAATAGAAAAAGAGCAGTTTGAAACATCATTAAGTTTAGGAATGTCTAACTATCAAATGTATCGTTATATCATCTTCCCTCAAGCTTTTAAAAGAATGCTTCCCGCACTTACGGGGCAGTTTGCCTCAATTATAAAAGACTCTTCATTATTATCAATAATTGCTATTAGTGAATTTACAATGAATGCTCAAGAAGTTGATGCAATCACTTACTCAACATTAGAGAGTTATATTCCTCTTGCTATTGGATATTTAAT
>RRZU012198924.1_pt1 | contig 20278 bp, 15 predicted proteins | sample 2165561 | NCBI WGS metagenome assembly RRZU01 (sample SAMN10456909, study PRJNA506462) | wastewater metagenome | isolation source: wastewater sludge | place: USA: Moscow, Idaho | reverse complement strand
TCGCATGCACGGTTTGATGAGGGAGGGCAGGCGAAAGCCTGTCCTCTACTCTACCTTGCGGTTGGGGATCAGGCCCATCAGCAGGTACGCCTGTTCGCCATCGTTCAGTTGCGGACACTGGATGACCGGGGCGCGATGACGGCCGAAGGCGGTGAGCACGCGGTCCGCCAGCCAGTCCATGATCGGATGCTGCGGCCAGAGGTAGTGCAGCGCTGGCCAGCTCTCGTCATCCGCTTTCGCCTGCCGGGCCAGCTCGATGGCCTCGGCGATGCGGCTCTTGTGGGCGCACAGGGTATAGCGATGGTGCTGGTCGCGGACTTCCAGCGGCAGGGTGACGCGCAGGCGTTCCTGCAAGTCATGCGGCGCGTTCAGCGTGATCGTCTGGCTGGCATCGTCGTGGCTGAATGAGGCAATCAGTGTCGGAATGCAGAGTTGCTGCAGGGCCGTCCTGGCAAAGGCGTAGTCGCTGCTGAGTTCGCCATTGCCGAACAGGGAAATGCCCGCGCGGATGAAATCGGTGCTCGGTCTGGGCTGGGCCGCCGCCTCGCCTGTTGGTTCGGCCTGGGCAAAGAGTTTGAGTAGCCAGTCGCCATCGGCATCCGCATCCGCGCCTGCCTGTTGGGATGACGCCTGCGCCGCATCGATCGCCGCTTCAAATTGCTGCGGACTGGTGCCGGCGGCCATGATCTCTGCCACCTTGGCGGCTTCCTTCTCCGGATCGAACACGTGCAGGAATGAGGCCGGATCGCCGAGGTTTCGGTTGGCCTGCTCATCCTTGGTTTGCAGGATTTCGAGAATGCGCAGGTCGCCCTTGATGCGGTCGACGCCGGTTTCGGTGAACAGGTAGACGATGCGGGGTTGCCTGGTCTGGCCGTAACGATCGACCCGGCCATTGCGCTGCTGGAACATCATCAGCGACCAGGGCAGATCGAAATGCACCAGTCGATGGCAGAAGTAATGCAGGTTGAGACCTTCCGAGGCGACATCGGAGCACAGCAGGACCCGCAGGGAGTCGTCCTGGCGACCGAAGCGATCGACCAGGTCCTGCTGCTCGGTGTCGGTCATGCCGCCGTGCAGGATCTCGAAGTGGGCAGACTTCAGGCCAGCCGCCCCGGGCAGGTTTTCCCGCAACCAGCGCAGCGTTTCGATGCGCTCGGAGAAGATGACCAGACGGTCTGAGGGGTCGGCCGCTTGCCAGTTGAATGAGGGGTTCTTGAGACGCTGCACCAGACGCTGAAACTTGCTGAAACTCGCGGCATCGATCTGCCGCAGGGCGGCAGCAAACTCCTCCAGAGCGGCGACCTCGGTTTGTTCATCGCCGCTGATGCCTGGCTTGTTCTGCAGCAGAGCGATTCGCCGCCCGGTGGAATCCAGCGCGGCGAACGGGCTGGAGAATAGGGCTTTCTGCATGCCGACCCGCTGCAACTCCTGCTGCTTCCCGGCGCGGTGCTCGCCCTTCTGGGTAAACGGGATCGCCAGCAAGGCCCGGTAGGCCGCTTCCTCCTGCGGGCTGGCCGCCTGTTTCAACTGCTCGGTGATGCGTTCCTGGAAATCGGCACTGACCTGGTCGCGAATGTCTTTCTTGAAGCGGCGCACGACCAGCCCCTTGTTGCGAAAATCTTCCGGCGTGTAGTCGTCCGGGTCGCTGATGGCGGTGGGGTCGAGCAGGCTCATCAGCGAGGCAAAGCTGCGCGCCGAGCCGTCGTGCGGGGTGGCCGACAAGAGCATCATGGTGTCTGAACGACCGGAAAGCAGGCGGGCCAGTCGGGCACGCCGTGACAGGCCATCCTCGTTGCCGCGCGCCGCGACGTTGTGACACTCATCGATGATGATGATGTCCCACCAGGCATTTTCCAGATAATTCCGGTACTCCAGATTGTTCTTGAGCGTATCGATCGAGATGATCGTGCGGTCGTAGTAATTGAACGGGTTGTGATTGCTGGGGATGCTGTTGCGCACCCGCTGCAGTCCGAGCGAATCGAGCCGCACCAGAGGGATTGAAAAACGGCTCCAGAATTCCTTCTGGAACTGGGTCAGCATGCTTTTCAGCGTAATCACCAGGATGCGTTGCCCGCGCCCGCGCTGGATCAACTCGGAGGTGAGAATACCCGCTTCGAGCGTCTTTCCCAGACCAACGGCATCGGCAATCAGGATTCGCTGGCGCGGCTGCTTGAGGGCCTGCAGCGCGGGATCGAGCTGATAGGGCACGAGATTCATGACCGCGCGATGGCCCAGATGGATCTGCTCGTCGTTGGCTGTGCTGCGGCGAAGCTGCGCTTCGAGATACAGGAACGTGCTGTTGAAATGCGAACTGGTGTCCGCCACAAGCTCGGTCCTGGCAGGGTCGAGAACGAGGATTTCCTCCTCAAGCTGCGTCAGGAACTGGGCAGAACGGCCGCGCACCAGGTCAGAAACGCCATCGCAACCGAGTAGGTATCCGCCATCGCTGGATGGATCGACGCGGCGGACCAGCCACTCTTCATCGCGAACGACGACACGCGCGCCAGGAGCGTAAGGAAGCATCGATGTCTTTCACTTATTGTTCTTGTGCTCCCGGATAAGATAAAGGATAAAGCAGGCAGCTCCCGCTTGCCTGAATCCCCCCAGCCTTTGCAAATTGGGTTCTACACGGGATGTGAGCGCTCCCTGCAGGATGGCAACTGCGGAGAAGATGCTACAGGAATGCCGTCGAATAGTACCGCAAACGACCGCGTGATTGGCAAGATCGGCGTCGATGAGTGTGCGAGCAACGGCTTCGGTGAGTGCCATTCCGATCTGGCGAACAGCTGGCACGACGATCTGAAAGCAGGCGGGTTTCGGTCGTCAGTGACCACATGCCAACCGTCTGTCATCTACCACGCTGGCCGTATTTGCCTTGGCGCCGGTCGACGGCGAGCGTCACAGCGCAATTACCGCATGACCCCGCTGACCCGGCAACGCGCCGCGTCTTTCTTTGGTGCGGCGCCATATCGTGCCGATCACGCAACGGCCAGGTAGTGACCAAGTTCACAGGTTCAACCCGATGGTGCCGGCAACGCGGCGGCGAGAATCGCCAACTTAGCCGGAAATGGGAGCCGATGCGGCGGGCAACATTACGGACCAAAAAAAAACGGCTGGCGCTAGCCCGGTGCCAGCCCAACAAAAAGCCCAACCTTTTGAGTCGGGCCAAGTGCTGGTTTCTTTGGTAGTGATGGGTGGAATTGAACCACCGACCTATGGGTTATGAATCCATCGCTCTAACCAACTGAGCTACATCACCACAGGGCGAAGGATTATAGGGCGATCTTCAGCTTGTGGTCAAGCGACAGTCGACCTATGTGCGGCACGTACTTCCGTATGGGTGACCTGCTGCAGCTCGAGCCCCCAGCGGCTCATCGCCTGAGCTACCAGTATCGCTTCGCCGCCGTTCAGGCAGCCATCAGCTTTGACGATGTCAATCATCGCGCTGAGCGCCTGCTTTTGCAGGTCCGGGGAACGGATGTCACCAAGGAGGTGATCGATCAGTTCGTGATCGAGTTCGATCTGCCCGATATTGGGTGCTCTCGCGCACTGCATCAGGTCATTGCAGAAGTCGTGCATCACCCGATCGAGGGTCTCGGGGTGGATGTTCAGCTTGCCGAAAAGATCGTGCTTTTCCAGCGAGTCGAGCTCGCTACGGTCCAGCGCACCATCGGCGAGCAGGGCGAGAGTTACGACGCGAGACATCGCTTCGGGGCTGTCGGTGGTGTAATTGCGCATGTGTTTCTCCTTGAGTGGTTGATCCGTATTCCCTCGTGGGGCGGGACGACCGAACTATGCCCACGCCACAGCATAAAGTCCAATGAGATAAAATAATGTTTTGCATTTGTTAGGGCTTATATATGCCACGTCGCCGAATCACTTTCCGCCAACTCGAAACATTCGCTGCGGTCGCGCGCCACCGCAGCTTTTCGAAAGCGGCGGCCGCCTTGCACCTGACACAGCCCGCTGTTTCGCTGCAGATCAGGCAGATCGCCGATACCCTGGGCCTGCCCTTGTTCGAACAGGCTGGCCGCGAGGTGGTCCTGACCGTGGCGGGCGAAGAAATGTTGAAGACGGCGCGCGAGCTGGACGATCTCTGGGGCCGTTTTGAATCGGCTATCGACGATCTCAAGGGTTTGCGGCGCGGCCGCTTGCGCGTAGCTCTGGTGCCTACCGCCAAGTACTTCCTGCCGCGCATGCTGGGGGATTTCTCGCGTCGTTACCCGGAAGTCAGCATCGAACTGGAGATCGTCGACCGGGAGCGTGTGGCTTCTCGCATGCGCGCCAACCAGGATGACCTTTACATCATGGTCTACCCACCGGAGGATCTCGAGGTCGTCAGCTACCCATTTCTCGACAACGAACTGGTGGTAATCGCGCCTGTAAACCACTGGGCGGCAGCCCAGCCAGTCGAACTCGCCACGCTCAGTGGCGAGCGCTTCATTCTCCGCGAAACGGGTTCTGGCTCACGCCGCACGATCGATGCGCATCTGGCGCAGGTCGGGATGAAGCTGGACGTCAAACTGACGGTCAGCAGCAATGATGCGATTCGCGACTTGGTGGCCAGTGGCGTGGGCCTGGCGGTACTCTCCCGACACGCGTTGCCGGAAAATCCTGCCGTTGGCGGTGTGTGCATTCTTGATGTGTGCGGTTTTCCGCTGTGCAGGTCGTGGCAGGTAGTGCATCTCAAGAGCAAGTTGCTGTCGTTGCCGGCCAGCGCCTTCCTCGAGGAACTGCTGGCAGCGCGATCCTTGCCGCCGACCACCAACTAGGCCCGGTTGCCCAGGGTTTGCACAGCGCTGAACGGGACCACCGCAATGCCGTACTTGCGCGCGACGCGCTGATACAGTTCGCGTGCTGAAATCACCCCGGCGCTACGCATGTCCCTGGCTTGTGCGAGGTGCAGGAAACGCAGGCCACGCTTGGCCAGGGCCGGGTCCCAGCCCTTGCGGTCGAGCAGCGTGAAAATCGCCTTCGTGGCATTGACCAGGAACTGCATGTTGGGTACGCGTTCAGCTGCCTCCATCAGCAACTTCACTGAACCCTCGACATCGCCGCGACGGGCGGCGAGCACGCCGCGATTATTGAGTTCGACGATTTCCCGACCAACCTGGGCGAGCAGCGCCTGCCCGTCTTCCTCCTTGCCGGTCTTGGCGTAGATGCTCTGGACATGAGCGATCATGGCGCGGTCTGCATGGTTTTCAGCGGCGACCTTGCGAACGATGTCACGTGCGCTTTCCTGGTCGCCGGTGGCAAGGCAGGCGTGCGCCAGGTCAAGGGCCAGTTTCTCCGAGACCATTCGGCTCCTGCCTTCGTCTTGCAGGGCATCGTGCAGCACGAGGGCCTTCTCAACCGCCCGTCTGGCCTTGGCGGGCTCGCCGTCCCGGTCGGCGCACAGGCTTTCAACGACCAGGGCAGCAAATTCGCCATGCTTGTTGCCTCGCCAGTCACGGCGCAGCTCTTCGGTCACCAGTTTGGCGCCAGCGGTATGGCCGCGCTCGAGCATTACTCGCGCGAGGTTGGTGTAGTCGTCAATGTTGCGCAGGGACGAATTCCGACGGCGTTCGAGCACCTTGCCGTAGGCCTTTTCGGCCGTCGGAAGATCGTTATTGCGTGCCGCCACATCGCCAATCATCCGTTGTCTGGTCGAGTTATTGGGCGACATCAGGGCAGCGCGTTGCAACATCTCCTGCGCTTCTGGAAGCTTGCCAATTTCCTCGCGCAGTTCGGCCAGAAAATCGTAGGCGGCGATGAACTCGGGGAAGTCATCGACCAGCGCTTGCCCGCAAACCTCTGCCGCAGCGAGTTGCTGCTGACCACGCAAGGCGATCGCCAAGCCCATGCGAGCCCATGGCAGCAGGCGCTGTGCCAATACCTGCTGATAGACGCTCTGTGCTTCCGCATGGCGGCCAAGCGAATTGAGAATGTCTCCCTTGAAACGGTGGGCGTCGAAGAGAAAGCCGCTGTCCTGACCGATCAAGCGTTGGCAGGCGGCCAGTGCATCCGCGTAGGCGCCGTTATCCAGGTGCTCGTAGACCTGCGCGAAAAAGCGCTTTTTGTACAGCGCGCGCGCCAGCCTCGCCTGCAATTCGTTGGCCGTAAAAGGCTTGATCAGGTAGTCGTCCGGTGCCAGTTCGGCTACCGAGACCACCTTGTGATAGGCGCGCTCACTGGTAATCACGATGAATACGGTAGACAAGGACACCAGATGTTGCTGACGCAGCTCTTCGAGCAGCTGTTGACCGTCGCGACCATCTTCCAGAAGGTAGTCGGAGAGGATAATGTCAAAGTGGTGAGCCCTGACCTGTCGGAGGACGTCGGCCGAAGTTCCGGCGTTGTCCACCGAGCCAACGCCCATCGCCGAAAGCATCATGCGCAGCGAAGAGCGGGCATTCGGATAGCGATCGACCAGTAGCGCTCGCTTGCTGGACAAATCCTTGCGCAGCGTGTGCAACAGGTCTGCGGTGGTGTCGGGTATTGGCATGGCTTTCACCTTACCCGACAGCGCTCTGGCGATCAAGCCGCGCAAACTTGTCTGGTCGGTGGAAGCGAGCTCAAATAGGGTTGACTCGCGCTGCAGAAGAAATACACTGCGGCGAGTGTTTTGCTGCCGGCTTGCCTCCTCCTAGGCTGTATCGCATGACAATAGTTCTACATCAGGTGGACAAAGTACCCGCCGTCGATATTTGCTTGGCGACTTACAATGGTGCGCCTTTCCTGGAGGCGCAGTTAGCATCCTTGTGGGCGCAGACGGACCAGGATTTCCGCATCTTGGCGCGCGATGACGGATCCAGCGATGGAACCCAGGCGATCCTGGCGGCACAGGCCAAGGCGTTTCCCGGGCGTTTCATCATCGTTACATCGCCCTCAAATGGTGGCGGAGCGCGGGGAAACTTCGCCACCCTGTTAGCCGCCACTACCGCTCCTTACATTGCTTGCTGCGATCAGGACGACGTCTGGGAAACCAATCACCTTTTTGTCCTGCGCGGCGCCATGGCCGCACTCGAGGTTCGCAATGGCCGCAACGTACCTCTCCTGGTGCATAGCGACCTGCGCGTGGTGGACGCTGACCTGCACCAGATCAATCCATCCTTGTGGAATTTTCAGCACCTTGATCCCGGCCGCACACGCCTGGCACCGCTGCTCCTTCAGAATGTGGTGACCGGTTGCGCAACCCTGGCCAACCGCGCTTGTGTGCAGTGCAGCCTGCCCATCCCGTCGGAATGTATGATGCACGACTGGTGGATGACCCTTGTGTGCGCGGCATTCGGCGCCTTGGCGGCCACCCCGGAAGCTACCGTCCTTTATCGGCAGCATCGGGGGAATGCACTGGGGGCGCAGCCTCGTATTGATCTGCATGCCTACTGGCGCAGGCTGCGGGAGGGGGGACTGGGCGAGGCGGGTTTCAGAGCGAGCTATCGCCCAAACCTTGCACAGGGTCGGGCGTTCCTCGCGCGCTTCTCCGACAAGCTATCGTCGCAGGCAGCCGGCACCGTAGCTGCTTTCACTGCCCTGGAAACCGCCGGCTGGTGGCGTCGTCGCTGGCTAGTCGTGCGCTATGGCTTTTGGAGGATCGGCGCCTTGCGCAATCTTGTCTGGTGGCTAAGAGTCTGAAAACTATCGCTAGGCGTATGGTGCTTGATTGATCGTTGCCACCAGCTTCCTCGCCAGACATGCCTTCTCGGCGTCAGCTGAAATCGGTGCCTGCCGCTGATGCGGCAGATCATCCCGCCGCCATCAGCGAGAGGGGTCGTCGCTGCTGGCTAGCGAAAGTCGCGGGTGCCGCGGTGATTCCAGCAGGCGCGGCGAGAACACTTCGGTGACCAATACGCACTGTGCGCCAAAGCGGAAGTGCGAGCGCCGCGCCCAGAGCGAATGTGGTGCCCGCTCAGCCAGTTGCAGGGCAGTCACTGCTGGCGCAAACAGCTGATGGCGACGATCGATACGCTTGAAATGCATCGGTCCACGGATGAACCCGGCATGGGCGAAGAGCAGCGCGCCAAGCGATCGACTGCCCAGGCGCTGCAGCCAGAGGGTCAGCGGGCCGCGCGGCTGACAGGGGAGAACGGTGTGCGCGAAGACGACGATCTGCTCATCACAGAACAGCGCCACTTCGCGTACCCAGCTGTGAACCCCGCCGGCCAGTCCGAGTGCCAGCGCTTCATCGGCGGTCGGGCTGGCGCGGCCCTGGCGGAGCACTCGTACGGCGAAGCGCCCGCGCGCCTGGATGCGTGCCGTCAGCGATCCGCGATCCAGCAGCCAGTGCCGGAAAAGAAGATTGTCGGCAGTGCGCAGCAGGCTGCTGCGCCAGGGTGACTGGTCGGCGAGTCCCATTCCCGAAAACTGCGCTGTGCTGGTGGTCGTCAGCTAGCGTGGGGCCGAGGACTTATCGAGGCCGCCAACCCGGGTCCCGGGCTTGATGCCCTTGCTCGAAAACCAGCCGAGATTCATTTCCAGTGCGTAGCGCGCAGCTTTTGCGGCGCAGTGGTTGTCCTCGGTTTGCGGCTGCATGTTCTCGATATTCAGGATGCGGCCATCTTCGTCGAGAAAGGCCACCGACAAGGGCAGAAGGGTATTTCGCATCCACATGCAATGGGCCCCCGCCTGTGGAAAGACGAACAGCATGCCTTGGTTGCTGGGCATGCTGCGCCGGTGCATCAGACCCTGCATTCGCTTCGCGTCATCGGCAGCCACTTCGACTTCGATGCGGTAGAAGCCAGCGGTCAGCTCGAGGCGCGCCATCTCCGCCGCAACCGGGGACAGCGCCAACGACAGAGCAACAGTGAGCAAGGAAACGGGAAGCAAGGAAACGGGAAGCCTGTGCATCAAAAACTCCGGCAAGGATGACGATCAGAGATCAGACGGTCAGTTCGACAAAGCTCGGCTCCTCGTCGAGCCTGACGGTGAAGGCCACTACTTCTTCCGAGTCGGGCCATTGGACTTTGCGGGAGTCTTGCCAGCTGGCGCCGCTTTCGGCGCCTTGGCAGGGCTGACGCCTTTGGGCTTTGCTGACCCCTGTGGCTTGGTAACTGCCGCTGGCTTGCTGCTCCTGCCTGCGCTGCCTGCTTTACCCGCAGACGGTTTGGTGTTCCTGGCGGCAGCGTGTCCAGCTTGTTTGCCTGCAGGTCTCGTGGTGCTCTTGGCTCCCGGGTGCTTCGCCACCGTTGGCGCGGCGTGCTTTGCCGTCGGCTTCGGCGGCGAGCCGGCCTCACCGAAGGTTACCGCCTCATCCTCGTTCTCGGCAGCCTTGGGTACGGCCAGCGCAGCCGCACAGGACAAGCACAGGCTGATGGCCACCAGGTAGCGCAGCAGAGTATTGATGATTTCCTTCATAGCCAACTTTCTCGACATTGATGGCATTGCCTGGCAAACAGCCAACGCCCGGGCGCCCCGACCGGGTCAGTGACTGATGCCTTCGGAGCGCGATATTTTATTCCAGACGTTGTACTTGCCGACCGGTTTCTTCGCGGGGATGCGTTTCACTTCCGTGAGCGTGCGGGCGTCGATGACCACCAGCGCGCCGTCCATTTCCCACAGGCTGGCAAGCGCGTAGCGACCGTCACGGGTGAATTCGACGTGTGCCAGCGTCTGTCCGGGCTCAGCCATTATCTCCTTGACGACTTCCAGGGTCTGCTTGTCGATTACCTGCAGCGTGTTCCTGTTTTCCTTGCTCATCATCGAGTCGGTGAAGGCATAACGGCTGTTTTCATGGCTGCGCAGGAAGAAGCCCGGCCCGCGCGTCTTGATCTGCTTGACGGTCTCGTAGCTTTTCAGATCGATGACGGTGACGACTCCTTCGTTGAGATTCGGCGAGGCCATCACCGTTTGCTCACGCCCCGACGGGTTTTTCCACTTCCAGGTGATTCCGGAGCCAAGGTGCGGCATGCCGGGCAGGTCCAGGTCGGCGATCTTCCGGCGTACGTCGAGGTGAATCGCCTGGCCCTTGCTGGCCGAGCGCGACGACCCGAGGATCGTGTCGTAATTCTGGGTGAAAAAGAAGTCGTCAAGATAGTCCTTGAGAAGGGTCCGGCGGGGGTTGAACATGGCCGGCTTGAAGTGGCCCTCGCGGTACTGATAGTCGTGCACCAGTCCCTCGGCAATCGGCTCGGCGTCCGCGTTGTAGCTGATCTCCCAGACTTCCGGCAGGTCCTTTAGTGCGGCGACGAAACTCTTGCGCGGCGCCGCGTCATACACCGCCGACACACGTGAGCTCTTGTCGCCAGCGGTATTCACCGCCGGGATGATCTTGATTAGCGAAAGATCGCTGGCGTCAAGCACCACCAGGCTGTGCGGCAGGTAATTGCCGACCATCACCCACTTGCCGTCAGCGGAGACTGCGGCATTGCGGGTGTTGATGCCGGCGCGGATCTCGGCGACCAACACCAGGTTGTAGAGGTCGAACTTGCTGATCCAGCCGTCACGCGAAGCGAAATAGACGAAGCGCCCGTCCGGAGAAAACTTCGGCCCGCCATGCAGCGCATAGCGACTGGGAAAGCGGTGCAAACGTTCGAACTTGTCGCCGTCGAGGACCGAAACATGATGGTCACCGGTTTCGACGACGATGAACAGATTGAGCGGGTCGGCGCCTTTGAGGGCGGGCCCGGGACGCGCCGGTAGCCTGGCGGCGTCGGCATCGAATACGTGTGAGGCGCGGATCTGCGCTTCCCCCCAAACCGGCGCTGGGGTCACCGGGCTGAAGATCCACTCCGCCAGTTGCTGCACCTCATCGGTACTGAGTTGGTCAGCGAAAGCCGGCATCTGTGTCGCCAGCCGTCCCTCGCGAATGACCTGCTGGGCCTCCGGCTTGCGCAGGCGTTCGAGGCTTTCCGGCAGCAGCGCCGGGCCGATGCCGCCAAGCCGCGATTCGCCATGGCATGCGGCGCAGTGTTCCCGATACAGTGTCCCGACCTCGGCAGCACTGGCCAAGGCCGCCACGCCGGCGAGAATGGCTGCAGCACAAGTGGCAGGAAGGCTCAGGCGCCAGTTCATCAGGCTCTCCGTACCCTGATGTGCGGCGTGACGGTCAAGCGCTCTCTGCCCGGGGTAACACCGATCTCCTCGTCGGCGAGATAACAGCCGGGGTCCTCGGCCCAGGGGTCGCCGGTCAACTGCTGCGCGCGCACCCGGGTATTGCCGTTGCAGATGTCAAAGTGCCGGCATTCGCCGCAGCGTCCCGAGACGCTTCGGGGAAACTGCTTGAGCCCCGCCAGCAAGGGATCCGAGAGATCCATCCAGATTTCCGAGAAGGGACGCTGACGAACGTTGCCAAGGCTGTAATGCCACCACATGGTATCGGGATGCACATTGCCGAGATTGTCGATGTTGGCCACATTGACCCCTGATGAATTGCCACCCCACTGCACCAGCCGGGCGCGAATGTTCGCCGCCTGCTGCGGGTATCGCTGGTGCACCCAGTGCAGGAAGTACACGCCGTCAGCATCATTGTTGCCACTGGTGAACTCCTTGTGCAGCCCCCGCTGCTGGTAATCCAGGCAGGTATCGAAGAGCAGGTCCATGGCCCAGCGAGTCAGCCGGTGCTGCGCGTCGTCGCTACGGTTCTTGTTGCCCCGGCCGGCATAATTGAGGTGCGAAAAATAGAAGCGGTCAATGCCCTCGTCCTCGACCAGCCTGAGCAGCTCCGGCAGGTCCTGTGCGTTGTCCTGCGTCATCGTAAAGCGGACACCAATCTTCAGGCCAAGGTCGCGACACAGGCGGATACCTTGCAGCGAAGCAGCGAAAGCGCCGGGCATCTGACGGAATTTGTCGTGCGTTGCCCCGATGCCATCGAGCGAAACACCGACGTAATCGAAATCACATTCAGCAATGCGATCGATGTTCGCGGCGTCGATGAGCGTGCCATTGGACGACAACCCGACGTAGAAGCCCATCGATTGGGCGCGGCGGGCGATGTCGAAGAGGTCCGGACGCAGCAGTGGTTCGCCGCCCGAGAGAATCAACACCGGGACGCGAAAGCGCTTGAGATCGTCCATCACCGCAAAAATCTCTGCGGTATTCAGCTCACCAGGGAAATCGCGGTCAGTGGAGATCGAATAGCAGTGTTTGCAGGTCAGGTTGCAGCGGCGAATGAGATTCCAGATGACCACCGGCGCCGGCGGGTTCTGTTTCGGTCCGGGCTCTCTGGGTGTCGACAGTTCCTGCATGTATTGCGAGATTCGAAACATCGTTCAGACCCCAAATTTGCATATTAGAGAACAGGTCCTTTGGCAGGGCATTGACGTGCATCAAGGTGATCCGTCGCGGCCTGGTCCGCGCAGCAGCTTGCACTGTCCGCAGGACAATGGGAAACTGGTGGCACTTCAACTACAGAGGAGAAACTCATGACTTCACAGGATGTATCGCGCTGGCAGGATCTGGCGTTGCAATATGCATCGGAACTGGGTATCAAGGTGCTCGCGGCGATCGCTTTCTGGATCATCGGGCGTTGGCTGATCGGCGCCGTTGGCCGCCTCGTCCAAAGCGCGCTGGAGCGCCAGAAGGTCGATGCAACCCTGATGCGCTACCTCGGCACAGTGATCAACGTCACTTTGAACATCGTGCTGGTGATCGGCATCCTGGGATATTTCGGCATCCAGACGACCACCTTTGCCGCCCTCTTCGCCGCTGCCGGTGCGGCCATTGGCCTGGCCTGGTCTGGTCTGCTGGCCAACTTTGCCGGCGGCGTGTTCCTGATCATCCTGCGGCCGATCAAGGTTGGCGATTTCGTCACGGTGGGAGGCATTACCGGAACGGTCAAGGAGGTTGGCCTGTTTACCTCAGCGCTGAATACGCCGGACAACGTTCTGACACTGGTCGGCAACAGCAAGATCTTCTCCGACACCATCCAGAACTTCTCGAGCAATCCCTATCGTCGGGTCGATCTGAAAGCGCAGTTGTCCGGAGCTGCCGATCATGCGGCAGCCATGGCACTGCTCAAGGAGAAGATTGCGCTGATTGCCAATGTATTGCCCAATCCGGCCGTGGATGTCGAGATCCTCGAATTCAATCTCGTTGGGCCAGTCCTGGCGGTGCGCCCGTATTGCCATACCGATCACTACTGGCAGGTCTATTTTGACACCAACCGGACGATTCGCGAATCACTCGTGGGGGCCACCTTCCCCGCTCCGATGCCGGCGCAGGTGGTCTTCGTCAATCAGCAGTAGGTCAAAGGATGGCCACCTCGCGGGGCAACCGAGAACCTCGCGGCGCGGTGGCAGGAGGACCATCCAGCGAGTTGCTGGTCTGCTCGTCGCCGGCTTGAAGGCGCAAAGCAGCAGCTGGCGTGCTCAGGCTTGCGTTCTGCGCGATGGCTCCTGATTTCCTGCCTGGCAACCATCTGACCCTGCTGAACAGCGGCGCCGAGTATTTTCCGGCGCTGCTGCAGGCAATCAGGGCGGCGCGGCATGAGGTCCACCTCGAAAGCTACATCTTCGAGGATGATGCCACCGGTCGTGCCGTCGTCGGAGCCATGGCCGAAGCTGCTCGCCGGGGGGTCACCGTGCGCGTTCTCGTTGATGGCTTCGGTGCTCGCGATTTCGCTACTCGACTGCTGCCGGTACTCGTTGCCGCCGGTGTGCAGGCGCTGGTCTATCGTCCCGACATTGCCCGTTTTCAGTTGCGTCGCCATCGTCTGCGTCGTCTGCACCGCAAGCTGGTGGTCGTTGACGGGGAGGTCGCCTTCGTCGGCGGCATCAACGTCATTGACGACACCGATGCTCGACAGCAGCTGCCGCCTCGCTACGACTATGCGGTGCGCGTCGAAGGTCCGTTGCTGATCCCCGTGCAACAGGCAATGCGCCGGCTTTGGGAACTCGTGCTGTGGGCAAAACTCAATCGTCGCTACCGGCTGCCGAACGCCGCGCAGCATGCACGGCAAGCGCGCGGTGCGCAGACCGCCGCCTTTGTCGTGCGCGACAACATCCGCCACCGGCGCGACATCGAGCAGGCCTACCTTGATGCCATCGCCACCGCACGGGAAGACATTCTGCTCGCCAACGCCTATTTTCTGCCCGGCCGGCGCTTCCGACGGGCATTGCGCGATGCTGCCAAGCGGGGCGTGCGGGTGCTTGTCGTGCTGCAGGGGCAGGTCGAATACCCGCTACTGCATTATGCCACGCAGGCGCTTTACGGCCAGCTGCTCGGCGCCGGTATCCGCATCTTCGAGTACCGGCGCAGCTTTCTGCATGCCAAGGTGGCCGTGATCGACCAGCACTGGGCGACCGTTGGCTCATCGAATATCGATCCTTTCAGCCTGCTGCTGGCCAGGGAAGCGAATGTCGTCGTCAAGGACGCGGCTTTCGCCGCTGAGCTGCGCCGCAGCCTGCGACAGGCAATGCACGAGGGCGCTTGCGAGTTGCCCGTTGCGAGCTGGCGACAGCTGCCCTGGGCTTCACGCCTGCTGCACTGGGGCAGCTATTATCTGCTGCGGCTTCTCTTCGGCATTGCCGGTCACGGCGGCAAGCGCTGACGCGGAAAGACGCTGCGCTGCACAGGCACCCGCTGGATCGACCAGCTGGCAACCGCCCACGACCAGAAATCGCGGAGCGCTCCGCTGCGGATTTCCGCGGGTACCGGGTGGCCCAGGAAGTTCAATGCCGCTGCCAGCAGCGTGCTGCCAGCGGCCGCGTCGACCGCCGCTGCGCGCGTCTGCTTCGAAAGCTTTTCTCCAGCGGCATTGCTGACCACCGGCAGGTGGGCGTAGCTCGGCGTGGGCAGCGCCAAGCCTTGCTGCAGCCAGATCTGGCGCGCGGTTGAGTCGAGCAGGTCGGCGCCGCGGACGACGGAGTTGACCCCCTGTGCCGCGTCGTCGACGACCACCGCCAGCTGGTAGGCATACTGTCCGTCGGCGCGCAGCAGGATGAAGTCTCCGACGGCGCGCGCCAGGTCTTGCCGCAGCGTTCCCTGCACGCGATCGTCAAAGCGGATCTCGCACTCGGGGACGCGCATTCGCCAGGCGCGGGCTGCCCTTCCTGCGGCCAGCCCGGCACGGCAGCTGCCAGGATAGACCAGCCCGCCGTCGACCGCAGGGGGCGGCGAGCACGCCGCAATCTCGCGCCGCGAACAGGCGCAGGGATAAACCTGGCCGTCGACTTGCAGCCGTGTCAGCGCTGCCCGGTAGAGATCAAGGCGTCGGCTCTGGATCAAGACCTCGCCATCCCATTCGAAAGCCAAGGCCTCCAGCGTCCGCTGGATGTCGTCCGCGGCCCCGGGGAGAGCCCGCGGCTGGTCGACGTCTTCGATGCGCAGTAGCCATTCACCGTCGTTGGCGCGGGCGTCCAGGTAGCTGCCCACTGCGGTGACCAGCGAGCCAAAGTGCAGCGGACCCGTCGGCGAAGGGGCAAAACGGCCACGGTAGGGGGTGTGGCCATCGACGGGCTTGGAAAGGCTCATTCTCCCTCGCACTCGGATACGCTCGGCAGCGGCGATAACGGTCGCCGCGGCACCTTGTCTTGGTGTTTGCTGCGCTGCCGAGTAAAATTCGCCGCTCCTTCTCAGGATTCGCGCCATGAGCGATCGTTCGATCACCCCCGCCGACGAAGCTGCCATTCTCGCCGAGGCTCTCCCATATATCAAACGGTTCCACGGCAAGACCATCGTCGTCAAGTATGGCGGCAGTGCGATGACCGATGAAAACCTCAAACAGTGCTTTGCGCGCGACGTGGTGCTGCTCAAGCTCGTCGGGATGAACGTGGTGGTCGTTCACGGCGGCGGTCCACAGATCGAGAATCTGCTCAAGCGCGTCGGCAAGAAGGGCCGCTTCGTGCAGGGAATGCGCGTCACCGACGCCGAAACGATGGAGATTGTCGAGATGGTGCTCGGTGGCCAGGTCAACAAGGACGTCGTCAACCTGATCAATCAGGCGGGCGGCAAGGCGGTTGGCCTGACCGGCAAGGACGGCAGCTTCATCCGCGCCAAGAAACTGCTGCTGGCCAACCAGGATAACAGCGAGGACCTGATCGACATGGGTCAGGTTGGCGACATCATGCAGATCGACCCGGCGCTGATTGGACACCTGGAGGCTGGCGGTTTCATCCCGGTGGTGGCGCCGATTGGCGTTGGCAAGGGCGGCGAGACCTACAACATCAACGCCGATGTCGTGGCCGGCAAGATCGCCGAGATTCTCAAGGCGGAAAAGCTGGTTCTGCTGACCAATACGCCGGGTGTCCTCGATGAAGCGGGCACCTTGATCACCGGCATGACGCCGAAACAGATCGACGACATGATCACCAACGGCACGCTGTCCGGCGGCATGCTGCCAAAAATCAGTTCGGCGCTCGATGCCGCACGTAACGGTGTCAAGAGCGTCCATATCATCGATGGTCGCGTCGAGCATGCGCTACTGTTGGAGATTCTGACCGACCACGGCGTTGGCACGATGATCAAGTCACATTGATCGGGAGATGATGCGGAAGGCCGCCGCACGGGTCTGGCTGTTCGACCTCGACAATACCCTGCACAATGCGAGCCCGCACATCTTCCCGCACATCAATCGTTCGATGGTCGAGTACATCCGGGATCACCTCGGCGTTGACGAGGACGAGGCGACGCGGCTCCGGCAGGACTACTGGCAGCGCTACGGCGCCACGCTGACGGGCCTGATGCGGCATCACGGGACCGATCCGCAGCATTTTCTCTGGCACACGCATCAGTTTCCCGACCTCAAGCACATGCTGGTCCTCGAACGCGGCCTCAAGGCCATGCTGCGGCGGCTGCCCGGACGCAAGATCGTCTTCTCCAACGCACCGTTGCGTTACAGCGAGGCGGTCCTCGAACTGGCCGGGATCCGTGCCTGTTTTGCGGCGGTGTATTCGGTCGAACGTATCCGTTTTCAGCCCAAGCCGGCAGTTGCCGGTTTCCGCCATCTGCTGCGCAGCGAGCGTTTGCCTGCCCATCGCTGCATCATGGTCGAAGACTCGCTGGCCAATCTGCGGACCGCGAAGCGGCTGGGCATGAAGACCGTGTGGGTGAGCGGCAGTACCCGCCAGCCCGCATTTGTTGACCTGCGTCTGGTCTCGATTCTCGATCTACGCGGTCATCTGCAGCGTTTGTAGGGGCACACCCGTGCCGCACGTCAGCGGCCACCGACCGATGTCTTGATGCGGCTGAGTCATGTAGACTATGCCGAAAGGAGCTTCAACCCATCGCGATGAGAGAGTCAGGATCACTGCAACAACAGCTACTCGAATACAACGCAATCCTCGACCATTCGGGGATGGCTGTGGTGTGTACCCGCAATCGCCGCGTCTATCGCTGCAATCGGCGTGCCGAGGAATTGTTTGGCTGGCCCGCTGGAGGACTGCTGGGCGAGGCCGACCGGGTCTTCTATCCCGACAGCGAGGCCGGTGAAGGTCTGCGGCGGAAAGCTCGTGCGCAGCTCGCCGGCAGACAGGGTGTGGATCTCGAAACCCAACTGGTACGCCGGGACGGCAGCACCTTTGTCGCACATTTGATCGCCCGTGCGATTGACCCGGCCGCGCCGCGACTGGGAACGGTGTGGATCGTTCGTGATGTCACGCAGGATGTTCTCGACCGCGAGACCACCGCGCGTCTGCTGCGTGAGCAGCAACTCATTTTCGAGAATGCAGAGACCGGCATCGTGATTCTGCGCCGCCGCATCATCCAGCGCTGCAATCGTCGCCTGACCGAGATCCTCGGTTACGCGACCGACGAATTGATTGGCCAATCGACTCGCATCTACTACCCGAGTGAGGAGGCCTGGCTGGAAACCGGCCGAAAAGCCTACGCGGCGATTGCCGAGACCGGAATCTACCACGGCGATACGGTCTTGCATCGACGCGATGGCACACCGCTCTGGTGTCACATTACCGGCAGCATGATCAACCCGGCGGACCCTGACGAAGGGCATATCTGGCTATATGAGGATGTCACCGAAAAACGCCGGGCAAGCCGCGCCATGGACGCTCTGCTGCGTGAGCAGAGCCTGATTTTCGAGCGCGCCCCGCTGGGCATCGCTTTCATGCGCAATCGCATCATCGAGCGCTGCAATCCAGGTTTCGAGAGAATTTTTGGCTACTTGTTAGGGCAGCTGATTGGCCAGTCGACGCGCGTCTGTTTCACCAGCGAGGAAGAATGGCGCGAAGCCGGGGCACACGCGCAGGCGGTGATCGACGAGTTCGGAACCTTCAGCAGCGAGCGGCAGTACTGCAAGGCCGATGGCACGATCATCTGGTGTCAGATTACCGGCAGCCTGCTCAACCCCGCCGACCCGGACGAAGGCCTGGTCTGGCTGTTTCAGGACGTCAGCGCGCGGCGAACTGCCGAAGAGGCGCTGGTGGAGAGCATCTGGGAACAGCAGTTGATCTTTGACAACGCGATGATCGGCATTTCCTACCAGCGAGAACGCACCATCCTGCGCTGCAATTGTCGCTTCGAGGAGATTTTCGGTTATCCGGCGGGTGGCCTGGCCGGCCAGTCGAGCCGGCTCCTTTTTGCCAGTCAGCAGGCGTGGGACGAGGCGCGCCGCCAGATTGAGGAGGCTGCCGCCGTGTCGGACACCTTCGATGGCGAATTCCTCTACGCCAAGCGTGACGGTACGCCGATCCGGGTGCGGGTCATCGGCCGCACCATTGGCGTCAACGGCGAAGACCAGATGTGGATCTGGACCTGCGAGGATGTGACCGGGCAGCGCGCCGCAGAGCAAGCGCTGCGGCAAAGTCATAGCGAACTCGAACAACGCGTCGCGGACCGTACCCAGGAGCTGACGCAACAACTGCATTGCATGCGGCAACTGGTGGAGGCGATTCCCGGCCCGGTCTTTTACAAGGACCGCGAGGGACGTTATCTCGGCTGTAATCAGGCTTTTCTCGATCTGCTGGGCAGGGTACGCAGCGAGGTGATCGGTGCTACGGCCTACGACCTCGCTCCGCGCGATCTGGCCGATCGGTACATGGCTGCCGACGACGAGCTGCTGCAGCGTTCGGGTTCGCAGGTGTACGAATCAATCGTCCGGCGCGCTGACGGCAGCTACCGCGATGTCGTCTTTCACAAGGCCGCCTATGGCCAGCCGGGCGAACACGGCGGTGGTCTGGTCGGCGTAATGCTCGATATCACCGATCGAAAGCGCATGGAGGTGCGCCTGCAGCAGGCGGCGACGGTCTTCGACAGCAGCGCCGAGGGCATTACCATCACCGCGCCCGACGGCCGCATCATCGCCGTGAACCGTGCGTTCACCGAGATTACCGGTTACCGCGAGGATGAGGTGATCGGGTGCAATCCGCGAATCCTGCAGTCGGGATTGCAGGATTCGGCTTTCTATCGGGAGATGTGGCAGGCTCTGGCCGCTTCTGGGCGCTGGCAGGGAGAGATCTGGAACCGTCGCAAGAACGGCCAGGTCTTTGTCGAATCGCTGACGATCAGCGCGGTCAAGGACAAGGATGGTCAGCTTACGCACTATGTGGGCGTTTTTTCCGACACCACCGAACTGCGCAGGGCGCACGACCAGCTGGATCACCAGGCACACCACGATCCACTGACCGGTTTACCCAACCGTCTGTTGCTTGGCGACCGTTTGTACAAGGCTTTGCAGCGTGCTCACCGCGACGCGGCCGGAGTGGCCGTCCTGTTTATCGATCTCGATCGCTTCAAGAACATCAACGATACCCTCGGTCACCAGGTCGGTGATCGCGTTCTCTGTGAGGTGGCGCGTCGCCTTGGCCGGCTGATGCGTGAATCGGACACGGTTGGCCGCCTCGGCGGCGACGAGTTTCTGATTGTCATCGAGGACATCGCCGAGCCGACCGTCGCCTCGCACATTGCCGAAAAGATCCTCACCGCCCTGCAGGATTCTCCGGTGACTGTGGAACAGGAGTTTTTCGTCAGCGCCAGCATCGGCATCAGCCTCTTTCCCCAGGATGGCGCTGACGCCGAAACGCTGATGAAGAATGCCGATGTCGCCATGTACCGGGCCAAGGAACGCGGTCGCAATGCGTATGAGTTCTTTACCGAGGACCTCACCCAGTCCTCGCTGGCGCGTCTGCAAATGGAAACCGACCTGCGCCGCGCCATCGAGCGCGACGAATTGCGGGTCTATCTGCAACCGCAGTTTTCCCTGGCAACGGGTGAAGTTCTCGGCGCCGAGGCGCTGGTACGCTGGCTGCACGCCGAACGAGGACTGGTGATGCCTGGCGAGTTCATCAAACTTGCCGAGGAATCAGGCCTGATCGTGCCGATCGGCGAGTGGGTCCAGCATGCTGCCTGCTGCCAGTGGGCGGATTGGGTGGCCGCCGGGTTCGTTCCGGGTGTGCTGTCGGTCAACGTATCC
>RRZU013504752.1_pt1 | contig 20284 bp, 12 predicted proteins | sample 2165561 | NCBI WGS metagenome assembly RRZU01 (sample SAMN10456909, study PRJNA506462) | wastewater metagenome | isolation source: wastewater sludge | place: USA: Moscow, Idaho | reverse complement strand
CCGGCGCAATCCTCAGCCGTGTAACCGCCCATGAGCCGCGCCAGACGGCCGAACTTGAACCGGTCGCCCTGCCATGTGGCATCCACCACGGTCGGCGCGAGCGCCGCCAGCCCCTTGCCGTGCGTCACGTTCTTCAAGCCGGAGACCGGATGCTCCATGGCGTGCGTCAGCGTGATGCCCGCTGTGCCAATCACCAGGCCGCCGATTGTGGCCGCTTCGGACATGTGCTCCCAATCCTTGAGCGTGCCCGTGCCTGCGACAAGCCGTGGCAGGCTGTCGAGGATCAGCGGAAGTGCGTACAGCGCGAGCGCATCGGTGAACGGCTGCGCGTTCTTGGCTGTGTACGCCTCGAAGCAGTGGCAGAACGCGTCGAAACCGACCGCCGCCAGCTGACCCTTCGGCATGGTCATCATCGCTTCCGGATCCACAATCGAGCGTTTGGCCATGATCGCCGGGCATCGCAGGGACTTCTTGTCGCCGTTCTCCGGGTTCGTGAGCACCGCGAAACCATTGGCTTCGGAACCCGATCCACAGGTGGTGGGGATGAGCACGAGCGGCAGCGCTACATCGCTGGACTTGCGTCCATAGATGTAATCGTTGACATCGCCGTCGTTCTTCGCCATGAACGCGATGCCCTTGGCGCAGTCCATCACTGAGCCGCCACCCAGGCCGACGACCATGTCATAGCCGCCGTCCTTCGCGAAGCGCGCACCCTCCTCGACCGTCGTCGTCAGCGGGTTGGCCGACGCCTTGTCGAACAGGCCGGTGGTGATGCCCGCCGATGTGAGTGAATCGTTGACCTTGTCGTACACGCCGGTTTTCTTGGCGCTGGAACGGCCGGTCACAATAAGCGCCTTGGAACCAAGCGGTTTGGCGAGTTCGCCCGCCTTCGCCAGCGTGCCTGCACCGAAGGTGAGATTGACCGGCGCATAGTAGCTGAACGTGCGTGCCGTGGGCTCGGTTGCCGTGTCCGTAGCTGCTGCGGTGACTGCGGATATCGCCGCCGTGACCTCCGCCTGGCCGATGGTCGCGACTTTGGCTGCTGGTGCGGCCCCGACGGCCTCGCCGGCCGCGATGGAAGCGGCTGCGGAGCGCTCGCGAGCGTAATCCTGGTCAAGCTCGTCATTGGCGACTTCGACCAGTGTACCGAACTTCTTGCCATAGCGGGCCTTGCAAGCGAAGTAGAAGACCACGCCGAGCAGCGCCCACCCGCCGACGAACGCCCATTCGGTGGGCACGAGGGCCGCCGCGCTGCCGGGGATGCAGTACATGACGACCATGAAGCCGGACATGACGATGGCCATGAAGCCTACGAACTTGTAATGCTTCACCTTGTACGGGCGGGACATGTTGGGCATCTTCTTGCGCAGGATCACGAAGGAGATCGCGACCATGCAGTAGGCGACGCAGCACGCGAGGTTGCCGGCGTCCACGATCCACACGAGCATCTTGCGGCCGAGCAGCGGGGCGAGGCAGCTGAGCAGACCGATCAGGCCGATCGCCACCCCGGGGTCTTGTAGGTCTTGTGCAGCTTGCCGAACACCGGCGGGATCATGTAGGACTCGGCCATGGAGTACATGGCGCGGCTGCCGCCGATCATGAAGGAGTTCCACGAGGTCACCACGCCGCACAGGCCGCCGACGATCAGCACTTTGGCCATGACATCGGTGTGGAAGGCGCGGGCCATGGCGTCCGCGGTCACCAGGCCGCTGCCGGAATTCTCGGACTGCGCGATGGCCGCGGGGTTCAGCACGTAGCCGACGGCGAAGATGATCAGCACGTAGAACGCCACGGCGAGGAGGATTGACAGCAGCAGCATCTTCGCGATCTTCTTGAGCGGCACGTTGATTTCCTCGGCTGCCTGCGGAATCACGTCGAAACCGATGAAATAGAACGGTGTCATCATCGCGACGCGCAGGATATTGCCGAATACGCTCGCGGTGTTGCCGCCGACGAACGCCTGTCCTTCAAGGTTTGACGGATTGCCGCTGATCACGGAGCCGGCGATCAGCAGGATGCCTGCGCCGCCGATGACGCAGGTGAGCACGGTCTGTACGATCGCCGCCGTTTTCGCGCCGCGGATGTTGATATACGTGATGAACAGGGCCATGATGATGGCCACCGCGAGCCAGGAAGCGTAGATGTCGAATCCGGCGACCGTGTACAGATAGCCTTGCAGGAAGCCGGGGAACAGGTAGGTGATGATCGTCGGCATCGCGCATGCCTCGAAGCATACGACGCTTACATAGCCGAGGATGATCGCCCACGTGCATACGAACGACCCGGTCGGCCCCATGGCGCGGTGGCTGAATACGTGTTCGCCGCCGCAGTCCGGCATGGCGGGTGTCAGCTCCGCGTAGGTCAGGCCGATGAAGAAGATCATGACGCCGCCCAGCACGAAGCCGAGCATGGCGCCGACCACGCCGCCGCGGTCGATCCAGTCGCCGCTGGAGACGACCCAGGCCCATCCGATCATGGCGCCGAAGGCGATGACGAGAATGTCCCAGACGTTGAAGACCTTGTCGAATTCCGATGCTTTCTTGTCAGCCATCTGTCTCACTCCCTCTCGTCACTCGCCCAGCATCTCGACGAGCGTCAGCAGATATTTCGCGGTCTTGTCCCACCCGAGCAGGCTGGTGTCGAGCAGCAGGTCGCGTCCACGCCGGTCGCCTCGGTGGGTGCCGGTAATGTACTTGTGCCGCGAATGGTTGAGTTCGTCGTTGTATTCGACGATTTCCTTGGCTTTCTTGGCGTCTACGTGGTCCTGTTCCATGATGGATTCGATGCGCACGCTCTTCGGCGCGTACAGGAACACGTCAAGCACGTCGTCGCGTTCACGCAGCAGATAGTTGGCGGAACGGCCGATGATGACGCATGACGACTTCTCGGCAAGGTCGTTGATGACCTCGGATTGGGTGAAGATGACGCGGTTGCTCAGGTTCGCGTAGCGCGGGCCGAGCGATGTCTCGAAGGCGTATTGGACGTTCGGCTTTTGGTCGGCCTGCTCGACGAGGCCGCGGCTGACGCCCAGCTGGCTGACGACCTTGTCGACCAGGTCGCGATCGTAGTATTCGATGCCCAGAGCGTCGGCGAGCATCTTGCCGATTTGCGGGCCGCCTGCGCCGTATTCGCAGCCGATGGTGATGATGACATGGTCCGGGTTGAAGTTCATCGTGCCATCTCCTTGATATGCTTGGTTTCTTTGGTTTCCGAGGTGATTGTGCCGGTCGTGTGCGAGCCGAAAGGGGGTATCGGGTTGCGGCAGGTATCGTTCGGGGTTATGGATTGCATGTGCCCGCCGGTGCCGAGCCGGGTCGATATGAAGCCTCCATTGGGTGGTACACGCGTGGGATGTGCTTAGATCTCGTCTGCCCGCGACGATCTTGTGGACCGGTGTAGGACCTGTGAAATCTTTGATTTTGTTATAAGAGCGGAAGGTTTCGGGTGTTGTGTGCCATTCATACGTCGATTACGTGGGCGGAATGTGGACGTAACATTGAGTGTGAGCAACGGGCTGATTCGTTGTCGTGATTGACTTCGCGCGGAATCGGGGGTATCCGCGGGGTGGTTCGGGAGCGTGGGAAAGCTGTTCGAAGACGTTCCACATGTTGGACATGTTCAGACTCGTGGAATGTCAGCGGTAGGTTCCGGCGGTGGGCTTCGTAAATGTTCACCCACACCGGCGGCGGGTTTGGGAGCACGGGTAGGTACGATGGTGTGCAGCATATTCATGTCAAAGAAGCGAGGACTACTACCATGCCGAAAATGTTCGGAACCGATGGTGTGCGCGGGCTGGCGAACAAAGACCTTACCGCCCGACTGGCATTGGATCTGGGGGACGCCGCCGTCCGCGTGCTCGGTCAGGCCGATGCGCCGAAAACCAAGGATGATGACGTGCATTCCGAAGGACGGCGTCGTGCGTTGGTGGGGCGCGACACCCGTGTTTCCGGTGACTTCCTGTCATCTGCGCTGTCGGCGGGTATGAGCGCCGGCGGTTTCGACGTCATCGATGTCGGCATCATCCCGACTCCGGGCATCGCGTTCCTCACCTCCGTGCTTAACGTTGAGATGGGCGCGGTGATTTCCGCCTCCCACAACCCGATGCCTGACAACGGCATCAAGTTCTTCGCACGCGGCGGCTTCAAGCTTCCTGACAGCAAGGAAGACGAGATTGAAGCAGTCCTGGGCAAGGATTGGGACCGCCCGACCGGAGCCGGGGTAGGCCGCGTCAGCCACGACACCGTGACCGCCACGAACCTGTATATCGACCATCTGGTCTCCACGATCGCCCCAGTCGTCGGACCGGAGAAAACCCAGCCGAAGCCGCTTGCCGGCCTGCGTCTGGTCGCCGACTGCGCCAACGGCGCCACATCCGTGGTCGCCCCGGAGGCGTTGCGTCGCGCCGGTGCGGAAGTCATCGTGATCAACGCATCCCCGGACGGCTACAATATCAACGATCATGCAGGGTCCACGCATCCTGAGCAACTGCAGGCCATGGTCAAGGCAACGGGCAGTGCGATGGGCGTCGCCTTCGATGGTGACGCGGACCGCTGCCTGGCTGTGGACGAGGACGGCACCATGGTCAACGGCGATCAGATCATGGGCATCCTCGCGCGCGCCAAGAAGCGCGAAGGCAAGCTCAACCACGACACGCTCGTGGTGACGGTGATGAGCAACCTCGGCTTGAAACTCGCCCTCAAAGACATGGGCATCAAGACCGTGCAGACCAACGTCGGGGACCGGTACGTGCTCGAGGAGATGCTGCGCGGCGACTATTCGCTGGGCGGCGAACAGTCCGGCCACGTGATTAACCGCGAGTTCGCAACGACCGGCGACGGCACACTGACCGCGTTGACCTTGTGCAACGAAGTCGTCAAATCCGGCAAGAGCCTCAAGCAGCTCGCCGCTGACTTCCCACAACTGCCGCAGCAGCTGGTCAACGTCCGGTGCTCCAACAAGCAGGCGGTTACCACGAACGCTGCCGTGCAGAAGGCCGTTGAAAAGGAAACCGCGTTGCTGGGGGAGACCGGTCGCGTGTTGCTGCGCCCGAGTGGCACCGAACCATTGGTGCGTGTGATGGCCGAGGCCGCCACCCAACAGCAAGCGGACGAGGTGTGCGACCGTCTCGCCAAGATTGTCGCGGAGGAACTGGCATGAGCATGTTCACACGAGGCTCGAGTATCGATTTGGGGCTGAACCGTGCGGTTGAAAGTCTGCTCAGATCCGGCGATAGTGAAGGCATCCTCCCAATAGTCCAGGTGGGTGAGCCGGTGCTGCGCCAGCCGACGCGCCGCTACAACGGGCAACTGAGCAAGAACACCCTCACCAAACTCGTCCAGGCGATGCGAACCACCATGCTCGAAGCGCCAGGTGTCGGTCTTGCCGCCCCGCAAATCGGGCTTGGCATCGCGCTCGCCGTGGTCGAGGACCATATCCGTGACGACCAGGACGATCCGCGTGAGATATCCGAATTCCCGTTCCACGCAATCATCAACCCGTCCTACCAGCCGATTGGTACCGAAACGCGCAGCTTCTACGAAGGTTGCCTGAGTTTTGACGGCTATCAGGCGGTGCGCAAGCGTTGGCGCAATATCACCGCGCGTTGGCAGGATATGGACGGCACGTGGCACGAGGAGCAACTGCACGGATGGCCGGCTCGTATCTTCCAGCATGAGACCGATCATCTCAGTGGCGAGCTGTACATCGACCGGGCTCAGATTCGTTCGCTGGCAACCGATGAGAACGTCGAGGATTACTGGTGCGACGATCCGGTGCCGATTGCCGCGGCAAAGGAACTCGGGTTCAAGCTCAACTGAGCCAAGCGACACGCGCGTCTTGCCGCACGGCTCACTGCCCGTGCGCGAGTTCGTATTGCGCCAGATCGAGGATGGTGTGCCACTCGTCAGGGGCCAGCTGCGGCGGAATCAGCGCCATCTGCTGGTAGGGGTCGTCGGCGAGCACGCGCCCGGCGAAGTCCCGCAGCTGCCGCCACTGTCCGCGCCTGATGAGCTGCGCCGCATACGCGTCGGCCATCGGCTCGATGTCACTGTGCTCGCTGAGCATGCGGTCGGCCTGCTCGTCCTCCCCGCACATGCGCAACACGTCATGCCGCAGCATGAGCATCGACATATCGAACTGCTCGCGGATGCCGCCCGCCGACACATCGACCAGATTCCCCTCGGAATCCATCATGAGATTGCCCGCCGGGTCGTCCTTGTCGTTGGAGCGGATATCGCGCTCGACCGATGCCATGGTCGCTTGCGCCCGGTCTATCGCATCGTAGACAAATACCCGCGTGTCGTCCCATTGCGCAAACGGCAGCGAGCACGAGATAAGCTGAACCATCTGCACCGGGTTGAACCGGAAATCATCCTGACAAGCCGCTGATACGATACCGGAGAGCGCTTGCCCGCCGGTGACCGGATCCGCGTGCTGGGCCACGCTGTCGAAGTAAATGCGTGTCTCATCAATCAAACGCTTGAGATAGGCGAGTCCTTCGCCTTCCCGGTCGGCGATGCTGCCGAGGAATGAGGACGTCGTAATCAGCGCGGTGGCGAGGTTGCCGGCCGCATCGCACCACCTCGTGCTCATCAGCGCGTTTCCGACGACAGCCTCGACCCCGGACAGCGCCCCGGTGCTGTAGTAGAAGGTCGGCATGTCCGTGCGGTTGATGCCGTCGGCGCCGTCGGCTTGCGGAGTCGGGCTGAGCGAATCCATGGCGCGCAAATACCAACGAATCGGCGCGTCGATGGTCTGCTTCGCCTCCTCCGGGGGAGCCACGGGTATGTCTTCGCGCTCAGCGTCATCGCTTTGCGCGTCATCATGAATGGAACGATCCCACAGGAACGTCGGCCCTTGCAAGCCGGAATGGCTCAGCAGGTCATTGGCGAAGTCCCGTAATGCTTCGAAATGTTGGGGTGGTGTGGTGGGTTCGGTCATGCCGGTCCTTCTCATGTCGGTTGGTTCAAGCATAGCCGACTGGTGAGCATTGCGCGATGGTTCGTTTGTCTGCGACGGTGGGCGGGCGTTCGCGCATTACAGTGGTGAGGATACATGTGGTGAGGATATACGACAAGGAAAACGGAGATGTGATGGCTGGAACACCCAATTCGTCAGCGCCTGCGGTGAAGCCGAAACGCAAGCGCGTGCTTTCTGGCGTGCTTGCGGGATTGCTGATGATTGTCGCCGTCTTGGGGACGATTGCGCGGGCGCTGCCTGCTGATTTGCAGTCGCTGCCGTATGTTCCGGTCGTCGTCTCGCTGACCCCGTGGTTCGTGCCGCTCGCCGTGGTGGCGTTGCTGCTCGCACTGTTCTCGAATCGTTGGTTTGTGGCGCTGATTGCGTTGGTGTGCGTCGCGGCGCAGGTGTGGTGGCAGGCGCCGTTTTTCCGCTCCCAGGCCGCGTTGTCACAGGATGCGGTGACGGCGGTCGGTCAGGCGCATGCGGTGACCGGCGACCATTATGCGAGGGTGATGACGCTCAACGTGTTCAAAGGGCAGGCCGACCCGCAGGCTGTGGTCGATTTGGTGCGTGATGAGCGTGTTGAGGTGCTCGCGTTGCAGGAGACCACGGACGCGTTCGTCAAACAGCTGGAAGCGAATGGTATCGGCGATTATTTGCCGTATTCGCAGGTCTCATCGTCTGACGGCGTGTACGGCAACGGTCTGTGGTCCGCCGTGGCTCTCGACCGTCCCGTCGACGACGAGGTCAATTCCAGCGCCTCGTTCATGCCCGCGGGGACGGTTGATATGGGCGGCGTGCAGGTGCGGTTCATCTCCGTGCATACCACGTCGCCGCAGCCCGGGTATTGGTCCCAGTGGAACAGAGCGCTAAACGAGCTGTCCCTGATGCAGCAGAAAACCGGTACGGCGTATGTGATGATGGGGGATTTCAACGCCACATACGACCATGCCGCTTTCCGCGATATCCTCGGTTCGAGGTTCTCTGACGCCACACGCCAGGCAGGGCATGGTTTGGTGTTCACATGGCCGGCGAACCATACCGGCGTGCCCGCCTTCGCCGGCATCGACCACATCCTGATCGACCAGGGCATGGTCGTCGGGCAGGTGCAGTCCAAGCATGTGGCCGGTTCGGACCATGCGGCGCTGCTCGCCACATTGCAGGTGGCATAACAGCGCATTCACAGGTGGCGTGACGGCGCATCGCACCGGGTATGGCGATGCGCCTGCGGGGTGTCATCTGTGGGGCGTCGCATGTGGAGTGATTGCGGTTGCGCATGGTACGGCAGCGTAGACGCGCATCGGCTCACGTTGCTTGGCGGGCCGCAGCTAGACGGGCGCGCAACCGGCGGACGGCCATTCGGCTAACGGCCGCCCCGCTTCGGCTTGCCGCCGCACAGCTTCGGCTGGCCCCGCCTGCAAAACGCCCGCCAAGCCGGCGGTCACTCGAGGTTGGACTGGGTTCCCGCGGTGTCGGCGGAAGTCTGCTGCTGGGCCTGCGCGGCGTCAAGTTTGGCGCGGACTTGGTCGAGCAAGGTCTGGGCGCGCTTGGCAAGCGCTTCGCCGAGCTCCCACTGGCGCATGGACTGGTCGAGGTTCAGCCCGCCGGCTTCGAGCGCCTGCACCGCCTGGATCAGCTGGTCGCGCGCCTCCTCATAGGACATGGACGCGATGCGCTCGCGCTCCTCTTGGGTCAGGCTGGAAGCCGTGGTGTCGGTCTTCTGGGGGTCCTGTGCTTCAACTGTCATCGGTGTTCCTTCCATGGGTGTTGATGATTGATAGTGGTGATTGATGTCGATGATTGATAGGCGGATTGTCGGTTGCGTTGCGATGGGCTGGGGTCGTGGCGTTGCGCGGGCGATGCTGTGCCTGCTGGTGGCCATATGGCGGCAGGCACCAAACAAGCACCACACGGGCACTGCACGGGCACGCCGCAATCGCGTCAGTCGCCGGTGTCGATGTGGTTTCCGCCCGCCTGCCCTTTGACTTCGGCGAGCAGGGTGCCGTGGTGCAGGGTGATCGACAGTTGCTCTCCCATGCTCGCATCGGCCGCGTTGTCAAGCACATGCCCATCAGCGGTCTGCACGACGGCGTACCCGCGGTTCAAGGTCGCCTGCGGGCTCATGGCGGTGAGGCTGGCGTGGAGCTTCTCGACGGTCATGCCGGCGTCGTCGATGATTCGGGTCAACCCATATCGCATGCGTTGCACGGCGTCGTCAACCAGCCGCTGATGCGGTTCGAGCATGGTGCTCGGGTTGGTCAGGCTCGGCCGGTTCGCATAGCCTTCGATAAGCCGCTGCTCGTTGCCGACCAAGGCGTCCATCCGTAGGTTCATGCGTTGCCAGGCGTTGGTGATGAGCTGCCATTGCTCACGCACGTCCGGTACGACCTTCTTTGCCGCATCCGTCGGCGTCGAGGCGCGAAGATCGGCGGCCAAATCGATGAGCGTCCAGTCGTCCTCATGCCCGATTGCCGAGACGATTGGTTTGCGGCATGCCGCCGTGGCACGTACCACGTTTTCGTCGGAGAAGCCGATGAGGTCTTCGAAACTGCCGCCGCCACGCGCGACGATGATGACGTCCACTCTCGGGTCGTCGTCGAGCTTGCGGATCGCTTGGACCACCTCCGGCGGGCACTGCGCACCCTGGACGTGCACATGCTCAATCACGAAGTCCACCGCCGGCCAACGCAGGTTCACGTTGGTGATGACATCGCCTTCGGCGCGGGCCTGGGGCGCACAAATCAGGCCGATGCAACGCGGGAATTCCGGAAGCGGAATCTTGTTTTCGGCGTCGAACAGGCCTTCGCCTTTGAGCTTCTTGCGCAGTTCGTCGATTTGCGCCTTGAGGTCGCCGGCTCCCACGCGGCGGATGTCGTCGGCGATGAAACTCAGGCGTGTCGCCTTCACCCACACTTCCGGCTTGCCATGGATGACGACTCGCTCGCCCTGTTTGAACCCGCGGGCCATCGCGACGAAGTTCCTGAACCCCATGACGGACATCGAGATGTCCTGGGTGTTGTCGCGCAGTGTGATGTAGCCAGACGTACTGCGCCGCATGTTGATTTCGACAATCTGGCCTTCGACCCACGACGCCGGCCAGCGTTCGACGGCATCATGGTATTTCTGGCTGACCACGCTGACCGGCCAAGGGTTCTCCGCGGTGGTGTCGCGGGCGAGCCGCGGCAGCTGGTCGAGTGGCTTGGGCGCGTCGGCGTTGCCGGGGGCTGCCACGGCATTGCCATAGCCGTAATTCGCTTCCTGATACCCGTACTGCATATGCCTTCCCTTCGCGCCGTGGGCGTGGCGTGCCACTTGCGTGCGTGGCGTGACTGCCCTACCCGTCCGCCGTCGGCTGACGTAGCCTGACGGATGTTCGATGGCCTCTACTGTTGCGCATCGAACGGACAATTTCATTGCGCGCGCGCCCGCGTATATCACTCTTTCATGGGTGGTGGTGGCGTGTCGGAAACGACACGCTGAGGTGCTCGTGTAATTCTCATCACATTTGTCGCTTATTGGCGGAACGATGCGGATTGCTACTATATCTTGGGCAACACGCGGTGATTGTGCACTATATCTCGTGGTACAGTCGATGTGGCAAATACAGAACGATGAAGGCCGGGAGGCGCCCGGCCAAGGGAAAGGACGGAACTCAATGGACATGCAGGTTCTTGATGTGCCTCGGACCGCCACCCCGGACAGCGATGTGGCAGACACCGTCGCGGAAGGGAAGTCGGATATGGGCAAGGTGCTCGTCGAGAAGCGTGACGGCCGAATCGTCGAATTCGACCCGATTAACATCATCAGTGCCGTCAAGTCCGCCTTCAAGGATCTCGACAAGGAGATCGGCCCGGAGGAGGAGCAGCTGATTCGCGACCTCGCCAACCAGGTCGAAGGCGAAATCAAGGAACGCTACAACGGTCCTGCCAAGATCGAGGACATCCAGAACCTGGTCGAGCACGGCCTCATCGAAGACCATCTGTATGAGGTCGCCCGCAACTACACGACCTATCGTCTGAACAAGGACATCGAGCGCGCCAAGGCCACCGATATCAACGAAGCGGTCAGCCGTCTGGTCAACCGCGACGAATCCCTCGTGCGTGAGAACGCAAACAAGGATTCCAACGTCTATGCCACGCAGCGTGACTTGCTCGCCGGCGCCGTTTCTAAGGCGTCCGCGTTCTCCATGCTGCCTGACGCCGTGTCCAACGCCCATATGAAGGGCGACATCCACTTCCATGATGCCGATTACTCGCCGTTTACTGCGATGACCAACTGTTCGCTGCCGGACTTCGGCGACATGCTCGCCCACGGGTTCGAGCTTGGCAACGCGATGATGGACTCCCCGAAGTCCATCGGCACCGCCGCCACGCAGATCACGCAGATCATCAAGGACATCGCGGGCGCACAGTACGGCGGCCAGACCGTCAACCGCGCCGACGAGATGCTTGAGCCGTATGCGAAGCTCGACTATGAAAAGCACCTGAAGATGGCCCACGCCATGTTCCCTGACGACATGCCGGTCGAGGCCGCGAAAACCGTCGTGCGTGGACTCAAGGCCCAAGAGCCGTCCGGTCTGCACTTCGAGAACCGTGCCCCGCTGCCCGACGACGTCCCGTTTGACGCGGATGCCGAGCCTATCCAGCAGATTCGCGAAATCTATGCGAAGATCATGACCCGCAAGGCGATTTACGACGCCATGCAGACCATGGAATATCAGATTAATTCCAACCGTGTGTCCAACGGCCAGACCCCGTTCGTGACCGTCGGCTTCGGTCTGGGCACCTCGTGGTTCGCCCGCGAAATCCAGCGTTCCATCCTGCTCAACCGTATCCGCGGCCTGGGCAAGGACCGCCATACCGCGATTTTCCCGAAGCTCGTGTTCACCATCAAGCACGGCATCAACGCCGACCCGGGCGACCCGAACTACGACATGAAGCAGCTGGCGCTCGAATGCTCCACCAAGCGCATGTACCCGGATGTCGTTTTCTATGACAACATCGTCAAGATCACCGGCTCCTTCAAGGCGCCGATGGGCTGCCGTTCCTTCCTGCAAGGCTGGATCAATCCCAAAACCGGCGAGGACGAAGAGGACGGGCGCATGAACCTCGGCGTCGTCACCGTGAATGTGCCGCGCATCGCGCTGGAATCGCACGGCGACAAGGACCGCTTCTGGAAGCTGTTCGACGAGCGTATGGAAGTCGCGCACCAGGCGCTGCAGTTCCGCATCATGCGCTGCAAGCAGGCCACCCCGGTCAACGCGCCGACCCTGTTCCGCTATGGCGCCTTCGGACGCCTCGGCGCCAACGACAACGTCGACCAGCTCTTCCGCAACGAGCGTGCCACCGTTTCTCTGGGCTACATCGGCCTGTACGAGGCGACGGCTGTGTTCTACGGTAAGGACTGGATGCGCGACCACAGCTGGGATCCGGAAGGCAAGGAGTTCGCGCTGTCCATCGTCAAGCGCATGAACCAGCTGTGCAAGCAGTGGTGCAAGGCCGAAGGCTACCATTACTCGGTGTACTCCACGCCGGCGGAAAGCCTCACGGACCGCTTCAACCGTATGGACCGCGAGAAGTTCGGCCGCGTTGACGGCGTGACCGACCACGACTTCTACACCAATTCCTTCCACTACCCGGTGTGGCTGTCCCCGACGCCGATGGAGAAGCTCGACTACGAGAAGGACTTCCCGTACTACGCGTCCGGCGGCTTCATCAACTACTGCGAGTTCCCGTGCCTGCAGGACAACCCCAAGGCGCTCGAGGCCGTGTGGGATTACGCCTACAAGATCGGCATCGGCTATCTGGGCACTAACACCCCGATTGACCACTGCTTCGTGTGTGGCTTCCAAGGTGACTTCGAGCCGACCGAAGAGGGCTTCAAGTGCCCCGAGTGTGGCAACTCCGACCCTGACAAGTGCAATGTGACCAAGCGCACGTGCGGATACCTCGGCAACCCGGTCCAGCGCCCGATGGTGCATGGCCGCCACGAGGAAATCGCCCACCGCGTCAAGCACATGAGCGGCGAAACCGGCCATGTGACGCTCAATGACGGTTCTGAGCGCGAATGGTTCGAAGAGACCAAGTAGCCCGGAGCGCATAATCCGGAGCGCAACATCCGGAAAACATAGCCCGGAAAACACCGGGAGCAGGCCGCCAGACGGATATCCGGAGGCGGCGAACCGGGAAACAATGATGACGGCCGTGATGCACGCTGCACACGGCCGTCATTGCCGTGCGGGCAAGCTTCGGCGGCGTGCCCGGAATACAACAAGGAGCTAAGGAGCAGGGGAGTACAGATGGCAGCAACGACATTGCACGATTTCGCGGCGGGGGAGACCGACCGCGGTCCGTTCATCCCGACCAACCGGTCGAACAACCCGAAAGCCGGGCAGTGGACGAACCGGATGAGCCACAATATGATCGCCGACTACAAGCGGTTCCTCATGACCGACGGCGAAGGCATTCGCTGTTCCCTGTACGTGTCCGGATGCCCGTTCCACTGCGTGGAATGCTACAACAAGTCGATCTGGGATTTCCAAGCAGGCCATGAATACAATGACGCGCTCGAGGCGCAAATCATGGACGACCTGTCCCAGTCATACGTGCAGGGCATCACCTTCCTCGGCGGCGAGCCCTTGCTCAACACGGGTGTGTTGCTGCCGCTGGCACGCAAAGTCCGCGAACGTTTCGGCCATACGAAAGACATCTGGTGCTGGACCGGCTACACGTGGGAGGAGCTCATGCGCCCCGGCGAGACCCAGGACAAACTCGACCTGCTCCACGAGATCGACATCCTCGTCGACGGCCGGTATATCAAGGACCTGCACGATTCTTTGCTGCAATTCCGCGGTTCGAGCAATCAGCGGATCATCGACGTGCCCAAGTCCTTCGCCGCCGGAAAGCCGGTGATCTGGAGCAAATTGCACGACCAGGAGCGCTTCATCCCGGAAATCTATGGCAAGGATCGCGCCGCCGGGGAAGGCAACGACAGCATCTCCTCCGAACACTGGAAACCGGACACCTTGCCCTGCATGGTCGCTGAGGGTAGCTGACATGATGAAACGAATCGGATACACGCTCTACGCGATGTCACTGAGCGTCGTCGTTCTTGCGATAGCCGCACTGTTCCTGCTCGTGGAAAACACGATGGTCACCCTGATCTGGGATGTATGGGTCACCCGCATACCGGTACGGTGGGCGTTCTCGCTGCCGGTCGCGGCAGCGGGCACCGCGCTGCTGGTGTGCGGGAAGCGGCGTTGGGGTGATATTCCGCACACCACGCGTGAGGTCATCGGAGCGCTCAAACGCGGCGAACCGATCGACTACCACACCGCGTGGCGCGATCTGCTCATCGCCCTGATCATCCTCGCCGCAGGCGCCGGGGTCGGCCCGGAAGCCTCGCTTATGGGCGCGGTTATCGCGTATTCCGTCTGGCAATGCGACAAGCTGCAGTATCTGCGCGCGCATGAGCGGGACATCCTCGCCGCTCCGATCGGCAGACGATTGCTGATGCTCTACCATCCGACGCGATGGATCCAAGCCGCGCATGACGCTGCCGATGCACCGCGCGTCATCCGTGTTTGCGCAGCCAACAGCATCATCGTCATCGTCATGTTCATCGGTATGACGACCATGCCCAGATTCTCCGATGCCGGTATGGACACGCTCGCATTCTGGCGGAGCACATGGGTGGCGTTGCCGCTCGCGGCGTACGCGCTCGTCGTCGCAGGGGTGTGCGCACTGGTCAGGGAAGGCATCCGGATGGTGTCACGGCGCCTCGACATCCCGATGACTGCACGGCTGTTGGCCGGGGGAGCGCTGGTCGCGCTCGTCGTCACCGTGATGCCGGTCCTGTCCACCTCGGGCCAGCATCAGATCCACACGATCGGCACCCTGTCCGCCACACTCGGTGCCGGCGCGTTGTTCGCGCTCGCCGCCTGCAAACTCCTGTTCGCCCAGTGGTGCATCGAATGCCGGTGGACGGGCGGTGACATCTTCCCGATCATGTTCGCCGCACTGCTGCACGGCTGTGCGGTCGCCAAACTGGTGCCGGGCTGGCAGCCGGTGGTCGTAGTGATGACGGTCGCCTTCTGCACCGCCATCGTGTTGATCGGCAACGCCCCGCTCGCAGGCGTCTTGATGGCGTTGTTCTTCCCCGTCAAACTCTTGCCATTGGAACTGGCGGTCACCGTCATGGCTTGGGGAGCGATGCAAGCTGCGAACGCCATTCGCACCGCGGCACAATCCAAGGCGACGAAACGCCGGATAACCGGTGCACGGCGATGACAGACTGGGCGTCGATAGCTTCAATCCGCCGCGACAGGCGGTGGGGCTTTCGCCACACGCGTATCGTTTCGCTGGAGGCGAGTTGTGCTGACGTGCGTATGCGTTAGCATTCACTAGAGGATATTCGGCCGGATTCACCCGCGCGACCGTTGCGTCACGCCGTCACGGCCGACAAAGAATGAGGTATAGATGACCAAGCAGGGAGAACATGCCATGACCGACAAGAACGTGCGCAAGCCGTTGCGCGTCGGTCTCGACATCGGATCGACCACAGTCAAAGCGGTGGTGCTCGACCAAAGCGACACGCTTGACGGTGTGCTGTTCTCCGACTACCGCCGGCATCACGCGAATGTGCGAGCCACCGTCGCCGGTCTGCTCGAAGACATCCGGACGAGACTTGACGAGCTCGGTCGGGGCGACGAACCGATTCGCTTGGCGATTACCGGCTCCGGCGGCCTGACGCTTGCCGACAACATGCATGTGCCGTTCATCCAGGAGGTCATCGCCGAAACCCGTGCGATCGACCAGGAGATCCCGCAGGCGGATGTCATCATCGAGCTCGGTGGCGAGGATGCGAAAATCACGTATTTGAAGCCCACCCCTGAGCAGCGCATGAACGGTTCGTGCGCGGGCGGCACCGGCGCATTCATCGACCAGATGGCCACCCTGCTGGATACGGATGCGGCCGGCCTCAACGAAATGGCCAAGCATTACCAGACCTTGTACCCGATTGCTTCGCGTTGCGGTGTGTTCGCGAAATCCGATTTGCAGCCGCTCATCAACGACGGCGCGGCGAAACCCGATTTGGCGGCTTCGATCTTCACCGCCGTCGCCACGCAGACGATCGCGGGTCTTGCTTCCGGCAGGCCAATCCACGGCAACGTCGTCTTTCTCGGCGGGCCGCTGTTCTTCATGTCCGAGCTGCGCGAAGCCTTCCACCGTGCGCTCGAAGGCAAGGTCGACGAGTTCATCACCCCGAGCAACGCCCATTTGTATGTCGCGTTTGGTGCCGCGCTCATCGCCGGCGACGACAACGACGACGATGACGACACAGGCACCGCCACGGTCGCCGAACCACGCACTTGCACGCAGATTCTTGATGATTTGGAGCGACTGAAGAACCTGCCGAGCAATACGAAGACCATGCCGCCGCTATTCCCCACCGAGGCGGACCGCGAGGCGTTCAATGCCCGTCACCATCGCGAACACGTGCATGTGGGCACGCTCGAAGGGGCGTCCGGCCCGCACTTCCTTGGCATCGACGCGGGTTCGACCACCATCAAGGCGACCCTCGTCAACGACGACCGCGAAATCGTATGGTCCTCCTACGCCACGAACGAGGGCAGTCCGCTGACCGCCGCCGTGGATATCGTCAAACGCATCCAGGCTCAGCTGCCGCCTGAAGCGTGGATTGCGCGTTCTTGTGCGACCGGCTACGGCGAAGGCCTGATTTCCACTGGTCTGCATCTGGATGAGGGCGTTGTCGAAACGATGGCGCATTACCGCGGTGCCGAAATGGTCAGCCCCGGTGTGACGGCCGTCATCGATATCGGCGGTCAGGACATGAAATACCTCGCCATCACCGACGGGGTTATCGACTCGATTGCCGTCAACGAGGCCTGCTCGTCCGGCTGTGGGTCCTTCCTGCAGACTTTCGCCCAGTCCATGGGGTTGAGCATCGAGGAATTCACGCAGAAAGCCCTGAACTCCACACATCCGGTAGATCTGGGCTCGCGTTGCACCGTGTTCATGAACTCCTCCGTCAAACAGGCGCTGAAAGAGGGCGCCTCCATCGAGGACATCGCCGCCGGCCTGTGCTATTCGGTCGTGCGCAACGCACTGTACAAGGTCATCAAACTGCGTGACGCCGACGCGCTCGGCGACACGGTCGTCGTCCAAGGCGGCACCTTCCTCAACGATGCCGTGCTGCGTGCTTTCGAACTGCTGACCAAACGCGAGGTCACCCGCCCGAACATCGCCGGCCTCATGGGCGCGTACGGTGCCGCGCTGACCGCCCGCATGCATTATGTCGACGCTGCGGACGATGATCCGGCCGCCGAGCATACGCGTTCCGGCATCCTGAGCGGTCAGGCGCTTGACAATCTGTCAATGACCACGTCCCGTGATGTGTGCAAGCTGTGCCAGAACCACTGCAAGCTCACCATCACGACCTTCCAGGACGGTTCGCGCTACGTGACCGGTAACCGGTGCGAACGCGGTGGCGACGCGAAGAAGAAGCGTTCCGACCGGCCGAACCTGTACGACTACAAGTACAAGCGCTGCTTCGCCTACCGCCGCTTGACCGACAAGAAGGCGCCCCGCGGCGAATTCGGCATTCCGCCCGCGCTCAACATGTACGCGCACTCCCCGCTCTGGTTCCCCCTGCTCACCAACCTCGGCTTCAAGGTCATCATCTCCGGGCGTTCCAGCCACGAACTGTTCGAAACCGGCCTCGAATCCATCGCCTCCGAGAACATCTGTTATCCGGCGAAGCTGGTGCACGGCCATATCAAATGGCTGCTCAACAAGGGTGTCAAGACGATTTTCTACCCGTGCGTGAGCTACGAGGAGAACCTCGTACCCAACACCGACAACCACTACAACTGCCCGGTCGTCGCGAACTACCCGGTCGTCATCGGCGCGAATATGCCCGAACTGCGCGAACCCGGCATCCGCTACATGCGCCCCTATTTCAACCTCGCCAACCATGAGCTCATGGCTAAGCGCATTGTCGAGGAATTCGCGTGGGCGAACGTGACGATGGACGAGGCCCAAGAGGCGGTCAAGGCTGCATACGCCGAGGATAAGCTGTTCAAGCATGACGTGCAGCAGGAAGGCTTGCGCTCGCTCGCGTACATGAAGGAGCATGATTGCCGCGGCATCGTGCTCGCCGGGCGGCCTTACCACATCGATCCTGAAGTCAATCACGGCATTCCCGAGACGATTTGCTCGCTGGGTATGGTCGTGCTTTCCGAGGATTCAATCTGCGAGCTGCAGCCCGGTGAGGACTTGCATTTGAGCGACTATCTGGCCGCGGGGGAGAAGAACCCCCGTGCCAAGGATTCTGCGGGATTCCGCGAGGTGGGCGACCGCAAGGTCACACGCATGCCGTTGCGCGTGCAGAACCAGTGGGCTTACCATGCCCGCTTGTATGCGGCGGCGCGCTTCGTGTCCTCCTATCCGGGGCTTGAACTCGTGCAGCTCAATTCCTTCGGCTGCGGCCTCGACGCCATCACCACCGACCAGGTCAGCGAAATCCTCGCCGACAAGGCAGACGTGTACACCGTGCTCAAAATCGACGAGGTCAGCAACCTCGGCGCGGCCAAGATTCGTCTGCGCTCGCTGAAAGCCGCCGTCGAGGAGCGTGAACGCAACGCCGAATTGCGCGACGGTCACAAGTCGTCGGAATCGCTGGAATCTCCTGAATCGCTGGAACCGCAGCCCGCGCAAACCGCATCCGACAGCGGCTTCCGCCACACCGGCGGCCCTGCTCCGACCCCGGGACGTCAGGCGATGCTCGACACCGTGATGGCCGAGAATCCGAAGCTCACCGAGGCGGTCAGGAAGGCCGCGCGCCGCAATGCCCAAGCATCGCAGCAGGACGGCGCGAAGACTGGCAAGCGCGGCGGATCCGCCCGCAACGAGGCCACCATGAGCCGGTACGCGCACAAGGTCCGCTTCGAGAAATCCATGCGCGACTACACCATCGTCGTACCGCAGATGAGCCCCGTCCACTTCTCGCTGGTTGAATCCGTCATCCGCTCAGGCGGCTACAAATGCGACGTACTCAAGCACGCGAGCAACGAGGACGTGGAAACCGGCCTCAAATACGTGAACAACGACGCCTGCTATCCGGCGATCATGGTCGTCGGACAACTGGTGGACGCCATCATCCAAGGCAAGTACGATCCCAACCATGTGGCGCTCGCCATTTCGCAGACCGGCGGCATGTGTCGAGCCACCAACTACTACGGTCTGATCCGCAAGGCGCTGATTGACGCCGGATATCCACAGATTCCGGTCATCGCGCTGAGCTTCCAGGGGCTGGAAAGCAACCCGGGCTTCAAGGCGACACCGGCGATGCTGGAACGTGCCGGCAAAGCGCTCGTGTACGGCGATTTGCTCATGAAATGCCTGTACCGCGTCCGCCCCTACGAGGCGGAACCGGGCAGCGCGAACGCCCTATATGAACAGTGGGATACGATCCTGCGCGAGACCATCGAACACCATGGGTATTCCAAGACCGCCAAACGCGTGTACGGCAAGGGGTATTGGGTTTATCCGCAGCTGCTCAAGAAGATCGTGCGCACCTTCGACGAGCTGCCGCTACGGGATATCCCGCGCAAGCCGCGTGTCGGTGTGGTAGGTGAGATTCTCGTCAAATACCATCCGGACGCCAACAACCATGTCGTCGACCAGATCGAGGCGCAAGGTTGCGAGGCTGTGGTGCCGGGCATTATCGAATTCATGACCCAGCACCCGTACACCGACAAGTGGAACGAGGACCATCTGGGCACCGGCGGTAGCCAGACTATGGACGCGATCATGCGGTGGGCGCTCAACCGCGGGCTTAATCCGGTGCGTCGCGCCATCGCCACCGCGCACGGCAAGTTCAGCCAGGACGAACGCATGGAGCAGCTCGTCAAGACCGCCGACGAGGTTACGTCAGTCGGCGTGCAAGCGGGCGAAGGATGGCTGCTGACCGCAGAAATCATCGAGCTGATCGAATCCGGCTGCCCGAACATCGTGTGCGCCCAGCCGTTCGCGTGCCTGCCTAACCATGTGACCGGGCGAGGCATGTTCGGCAAGATCCGCCGCCTGTACCCGCAGGCCAACATCGTGTCGATCGACTATGATCCGGGCGCGTCCGAGGCGAACCAGCTCAACCGGCTCAAGCTCATGATCGCCGCCGCCAAGAAGAACCACAAGGCTCATCTTGACGAGCCGATGCACGGTGCTGCCGGCAACCGGCCGGGGCAGGGAAGCGATGCGCAAGCTCCGCTGTCCACCGCGGACTGAAGCGAGCGAACGAACTG
>RRZU010131887.1_pt1 | contig 20289 bp, 16 predicted proteins | sample 2165561 | NCBI WGS metagenome assembly RRZU01 (sample SAMN10456909, study PRJNA506462) | wastewater metagenome | isolation source: wastewater sludge | place: USA: Moscow, Idaho | reverse complement strand
CATGATGGCGACGCGGTCGCCCAGCTTGAACGCCTCGTTCATGTCGTGGGTGATAAAGAGAATGGTTTTGTTGAGCTTACGCTGTATCTGCAGCAGCTCAAACTGCATTTCGCTGCGCACCAGCGGGTCCAGGGCAGAAAAAGGTTCGTCCATCAGCAGCACCTCCGGGTCGTTTGCGAGGGCGCGGGCAATGCCTACCCGCTGCTTCATGCCACCGGACAGGCTGGAAATCGGCTTTGCTTCCCAGCCCTTCAGTCCCACCATCTCGATAAATTCCATGGCTCGCTCTGTCCACTCGGACTTGGACGCACCGCGCACCTCCAGGCCATAGGCCACGTTCTCCAGCACCGTGCGGTGCGTGAACAACCCGAAATTCTGAAACACCATAGAGACCTTATTTCGCCGTAGCTTCAAAAGCTCTTGTTTGCTCATGGAACCCACCGCCTGACCCTCAACGTACACATGGCCGCTGGTGGGGCGTAATAGCTGGTTAAAGCAGCGGATGATGGTGGATTTACCCGATCCGGACAGGCCGATGATTGAAAAGACCTCGCCCTTCATCACCTGGAAGGACACGTCCCAAAGGGCCACCGTGGCTCCTGTTTTCTGACGTACCTCCTCTTTGGTGTGTCCGGCGGCCATCATGCGCGCCGCCTCTGTCTTGTTGATGCCGTAGATTTTAGTGGTGTTTTTTGCCTCCAGCACAATGCTGCGCTCATCCATCCGCGTTCACCTCGCTCCGCTTGACCGCTGCCTGGGTAAGGCGGTCAAGAATGACCGCCACAATCACAATGGCGATTCCGGGCAGCAGGGCTCTGCCCACCTGCACTTGATTGGTGGCCACTAAGATTTCCATCCCCAGCCCCTCCGCACCGATGAGGGAGCAGGTGACCACCATCGCCATTGCCATCATTATGGTCTGGTTCACACCTGTCATAATGGTGGGCGTAGCCTGTGGGATCTGCACTTTAAACAACGTCTGCATTCTGGTCGCACCAAACGACTGGGAGGCCTCCAGCATTTCGGCGTCTACATAGCGCAGGCCGTGGCTGGTCATGCGCACCATGGGTACAATGGCATAGATTACGGTCGCCAGCAGGGCCGGCGTCATCCCGGGCTTGAACAGGAACACCGCGGGCACCAGGTAGACCCAGGACGGCATGGTCTGCATGGTATCCAGCACAGGCCGCAGGATGCGGTTGGCCCGACTGGACATAGCCAGCAGGATTCCCAACGGAAAGCCCAGCAGCAGACAGAGGATAACACTGGCGATGACCATGCTGAGCGTCTGAAGCATGAGCCCCCACAGGCCGCTACAGCCGATAAAGGTCAACAACAGGCCGTAGATGACCCCAAGATGCCACTTTTTTGTCACATACCAGGTGAGCGCCACCACCGCCAGCACCAACACCACCCATGGGATCCACTCCAGCACCCCCCGGATCCCGCTGATGACCGCGATGATGGCCTTTCGAATCACCTGGAGTCCCTCTCGATGATCAACGGCAAAGTGCTTGACCGCGTCATCCACGGTGTCCCCCAGCTTGAACTGCCAGGCAGTCGGAAATTGAAGAATATAATCCTGAATAAATTGTGTCATGCGTTTCCCCCTATACCCCGGAGAGATAGCTTCGCACAGCGGCGGCGTTTTCCTCGGGAAGCCACTGGCTCAGTAGTGCGTCGTTCTCCTTCAGGAACCAAACCGCGGTCTCCTCAACGGTGCACTGGTTTTCATCCAGATAGGCCAGTGCCTCGGCAATCTGGACACTTCCGGTTTGATAATTTTGGAAGAATCCAAGCAGGTCCGGGGCTTTTTTCGCAAACTGTTTGCTGCTGACGATTTTCAGTTCCTGGGCGGGGTAAGCGCACAGTCCGTCAAAATAGGTCTCCGGGTCATAGGGCTCATCCTCCAGGTGAACCAGGTCCAGCTTACCGGTGACCAAAGTAGGCTCGTAGCCGTAGCCCACCCAAGCTTCCCCCAGGTTATAGGCCGAGACCAGGGATGCGGCAATGACCGACTCGCTCCCCAGCCGGGTGTAAGTATAGTACTTGTCCAGCCCGTAGGCCTGGTATTTTTTGTAGAGGACTTCATCGGCCATATAACCGGGGGTGCCCCCATAAATGCGTCCCTTGGAGGGGTCCTCATCGTCGGGGAACACCTCGGGGTAGTTTGCAAGATCCTTAACGGTCTTGAGCCCTGGGGCCATGGGCTCAATGCCCCGTTCCGGGTCCCCCTCTATCACGTAGCGGGGAACGTAAAGGCCCTGACGGCTGTCGGGCACTAATACACCCACGTCCACAATATCCCCCTTGGCCACGTCATCAGGGTAAGAGAGCACGTTGTCAGTCCAGCTCTCGATGTCCAGATCAATCTCTCCGTCCACAATTGCAAGCCAGTTCATGTTGGACGCGGCGGTGGAGGTCTCGAACTCATAACCCTCGTAGCCGTGCTCCACCACAATTTTGGCAATCGCATTATGGATTCTCTGGCTGTCCCACTGGTTATCAGTCGCGACGATCTTCACGGGTTTGCCAGCCGAGGACGGGCTGCAGCTCGCCAGACCGGCCACCAGGAGTGCAAGTACGATCAGTAGTATGGTTCCTCTGCGTTTCATGTGATTCTCCCCCATTCATTCAAAATTCGTCAACCAACAACCCGTTAAATTTTGTAAGTTGTCATTCAACACAACCTCATCTTAACACAAGGTTGTTACTTTGGCAACCATAAGTTTTCCATAAACAGGGGATTAACATGTGAAGCCAACGAACCGGTGGTCAAGGGCGGTGTGACACTCGTGAAGGGGTTCCCGGTCTCTCCTTTCCTTTTATTAATAAATATGGGCTTAGGGAATTGACGCAAAATCAAATCTGTCGTATAATCTTACCCGACGAAGCAATTTCACCTGCGCTTCCTCCTCTATTAACAATCCTAAAAATTAAAAGGCGTTTGTAACTGACGGGAAGTGGGTCACCACAGGGAAGCAAATTGCCTCGTATGCAAGCCGACCGTCTGGGCAGTTCTGTTTCCAACATTAGGGACAGTACTGCCCTTTTTTCTGCCCCTATATGGATAATATTTACAAAAAGGAGTGTATCAGGAATGAAGAAGGTTGCCATTATTATGGGAAGTGACAGTGACCTCCCCGTTGTGGAGAAGGCCATGGAGACCCTGCGGAATTTCTCTGTGCCCTATGAGGCGCATATTTATTCTGCCCACAGAACCCCGGAGCGGGCCAGAGAATTTGCTGTGAACGCCCGGGCAGCGGGCTATGGTGTCATCATCGCGGCGGCGGGGAAGGCGGCGCATCTGGCGGGCGCCTTGGCGGCAAACACCACCCTTCCTGTCATCGGCATCCCTATAAAAGCATCTGTGCTTGACGGCATTGACGCGCTCTTATCCACCGTGCAAATGCCTGCGGGCATTCCTGTTGCCACGGTTGCGATTGACGGGGCTGTCAATGCCGCTTTGCTTGCCGTGCAAATTTTGGCGGTGGAGGAGCGGGCACTGGCCGACCAACTGGAGCAGGCCCGGGTAGCAGAGTGCCGTAGGATTCTGGAAAAGGACGCGGTGCTGGGGGAGCGGTATGGGGGCTGAGGCCCCAAGAGGCAGCGGTACGGGGCCATGGGCCCGGCATCGATATAAAAATACAATTTGGGAGGCTACTAAAATGAACCTGATTTACTCTGGCAAGACCAAGGATGTGTTTACCCTGGAAAACGGCAACTACCTTCTCAAATTCAAGGATGATGTGACCGGGGAGGATGGGGTGTTCGATCCCGGCGCAAATACCATTGGCCTTACCATTGAGGGCGTGGGCAAGGTGAATCTGCGGATGTCCATCCACTTCTTCGAGAAGCTCAAGGAGGCCGGAATCAAGACCCACTATGTGGCTGCCGATCTGGACGCTGTGACCATGGAGGTCCTGCCGGCCAAGGTCTTCGGTAAGGGTCTGGAGGTCATCTGCCGCCACAAGGCCGTGGGCAGTTTCTTCAAACGGTATGGGGACTACATCGCCGAGGGCGCCGACCTGCCCGCCTATGTGGAGACAACCTTAAAGGACGATGACAAGGGCGACCCCCTGATCACCAAGGACGGCCTGGTGGTTCTGGGTATCATGAGCGAGGCGCAGTACGACCAGCTCAAGGTCATGACCCAGGAGATTTCCAAGGTGGTGGCGGCGGAGCTGCTGAAGAAGGGTCTGGTGCTCTACGATATCAAGTTTGAATTTGGCTACGACGAGAAGGGCGGGGTGATTCTCATTGACGAGATTGCCTCCGGCAATATGCGCGTCTTCAAGGATGGTCAATATGTCCAGCCCATGGAGCTGTCCAGACTGTTCTTTGAGGCATAGGCCAGGGGGGCTTGCCTGCACGTTGAGGGGTCAGGCGCAAGCGCATTGATGGGGAGCGGAGGAGGTCCGGGGGACAGGCTGTCGGGCCTCCCGGGTCATCCGCACTCACAGCTTACCGATTTCGTGGGAGGTGTCATTTACTTGGGCGGTTTTTTTGGCGCGGTTTCCAAGCGTGACTGCGTGTTGGACGTGTTTTTTGGCACGGACTACCACTCTCACCTGGGGACCAGGCGGGGTGGCATGGCAGCCTATGGAGGACGGGAGGACTTTCAGCGGGAGATCCACAACATAGAAAATTCCCCCTTCCGTACGAAATTTGAAGGGGTCCCCGACGAGATGCACGGCAATATCTGCATTGGCTGCATCAGTGATACGGACCCCCAGCCCCTGCTGGTGCGCTCCGGTTTGGGCACCTATGCCATCACCATTGTGGGGATCATCAACAACGCGGAGCAGCTGATTGGGGAGCTATTGGCCCCCGGCGGCTTCCATTTTGAGGCAATGACCGGCGGGCGGGTCAACTCCACCGAGCTGGTGGCTGCCCTGATCAATCAGAAGAGCAGCTTTCATGAGGGCCTGTGCTATGTCCAGGAGGTGGTGGACGGCACCGCTTCCATCCTGGTGATGACGGAGGATACCATCTATGCCTGCCGGGATCGGATGGGCCGTCTGCCCATCCATGTGGGTGGGGATGAGGATGGCTTTGCGCTGTCCTTTGAGTCCTTTGCCTACCAAAAGCTGGGCTACCGTGATGTGTACGAGCTGGGCCCCGGCGAGGTGCTGTCCGTCAAGGCCGAGGGCTATGAGACACTGGTTCCCCCGGGGAAGGAGATGAAAATCTGTGCCTTCCTGTGGACCTACTACGGCTACCCCAACTCCAATTATGAGGGGGTCAACGTGGAGGTCATGCGCAACCGCAACGGCGCAGCGCTGGCCCGCGCTGACCTGGCCAAGGGGAAGGCCATGGACATTGACTATGTGAGCGGCGTTCCCGACTCCGGCACACCCCACGCCATCGGCTACGCCAATGAGAGCGGCATCCCCTTTGCCAGACCTTTTATCAAGTACACCCCCACCTGGCCCAGAAGCTTCATCCCCGGGAGCCAGAAGGAGCGCAACCAGGTGGCGAAGATGAAGCAGATTCCCGTCCATGAGCTGATTGAAGGGAAAAAACTCCTCTTTTTGGACGACAGCATTGTGCGGGGAACCCAGCTGCGGGAGACGGTGGAGTTCCTCTATGAAAACGGCGCGAAGGAGGTGCACATCCGCTCCGCCTGTCCGCCCATTATGTACGGCTGCAAGTACCTGAATTTCTCCCGGAGCAACACCGAGCTGGAGCTGATCACCCGTCGCTCCATTCTGGAGCTGGAGGGGGAGGAGGGCTTCCTCCACCTGGAGGAATATGCCGACAGCGAAACAGAGCGGGGCAAGGGGCTGCGGGATCGGATCTGCGAAACCCTGCACTTCACTACCCTGGAATATCAGACCCTGGAGGGGCTTCTCTCGGCCATCGGGCTGGACCCCTGCAAGGTCTGCACCTACTGCTGGAATGGAAAGGGGTAAGCCCATTGAGTGATTCTGCTTCCAAGAGCTACGCCGCGGCAGGCGTGGACATTACCGCCGGCTACAAGGCGGTGGAGCTCATGAAGGCCCATGTGGCCAGGACCATGATTCCCGGGGCGCTGACGGATTTGGGTGGCTTCGGCGGCCTTTTTGAGCTGGATATCACCGGAATGAAGCGCCCGGTGCTGGTGAGCGGCACCGACGGAGTGGGCACCAAGCTAAAGCTGGCCTTCCTCCTGGACAAGCACGACACCGTGGGCATAGACTGCGTAGCCATGTGCGTCAACGACATTGTCTGCTGCGGCGCAAAGCCCCTGTTTTTCCTGGACTACATCGCCCTGGGGAAAAATGTACCCGAGAAGGTGGCCGCCATTGTGGCCGGCGTGGCCGAGGGCTGCGTCCGGGCGGGCTGTGCCATCGTAGGAGGGGAGACCGCAGAGATGCCCGGCTTCTACCCGGAGGACGAATATGATTTGGCCGGATTTGCCGTGGGTATGGTGGATAAGGAGAATATCTTCGATCAGAGCAGGGTCCGGGCGGGGGATATCATCCTGGGCCTGCCCTCTTCCGGGGTGCACTCCAACGGCTTCTCCCTGGTGCGCAAGGTGCTGGATGTGGAGCGCCGCGACCTGAGAGCCCCCATGGCGGAGCTGGGCGGCGCTTCCCTGGGGGAGACGCTCTTAACCCCCACCCGAATCTATGTGAAGAGTATGCTGGCCCTCATGGAGGCGGTTTCCGTGAAATCCGCCTCCCATATCACCGGCGGCGGCTTCTTTGAAAACATTCCCAGAAGCCTGCCCGAGGGCCTGTCGGCACAGATCAGGGAGGACGCAGTGCCTAGTTTGCCCATCTTCTCCCTGATAGAGTCTCTGGGGAGCATTCCCAGGCGGGATATGTTCAACACCTTTAATATGGGGGTGGGTATGACGGTAATTGTGGCCCCGGAGGATACGGACCGGGCCCTGGAGGCACTGCGCCAGGCGGGGGAGAGCCCCTGCATCCTCGGGAAAGTGGTGGCCTCCTCCGAGGGCGTCATTCTATGCTGAAGACCAGGATTGCAGTGCTGGTCTCGGGTGGCGGGACGAATCTCCAGGCGCTCCTGGACGCCCAGCGCACGGGGATGCTCAAAAGCGGCGTGATCGCCCTGGTGGTGTCGGATCGCCCCAACATTTATGCCCTGTGCCGGGCGCAAGACGCCGGAGTCGAAGCTGTGGTGCTGGATCAGGCTGCCCATGCCACCCGGGAGGACTTTGAACGAGAGCTGGGAGCCCTTCTGGAGGACAGGGGGATTGCCCTTATTGTCTTGGCCGGTTTCCTGCGGATTTTAAGCGGGGAATTTACTGCAGCCTATGAGGGGCGGATCATCAATGTACACCCATCCCTGATTCCCGCCTTCTGCGGGGAGGGCTACTATGGCCTGCGGGTCCACCAGGCGGCCCTTGACTATGGGGTGAAGCTCACCGGTGCCACCGTCCATTTTGTCAACGAGATTCCCGACGGGGGGGAGATTCTCCTGCAAAAGGCCGTCCCCGTGAGAAGGGGCGATACCCCCGAACTCCTACAGAGGCGGGTCATGGAGCAGGCGGAGTGGAAGCTGCTGCCCCGGGCCTGCGAATTGGTCTCCAAACGGCTACAAAAGGAGGGAGGCAGCCGATGAGCGCCTATGAGGTACAGCATCTGGAGGCTCTGCTCTCCGGAAATTCCTATCCCGGTCGGGGCATTGTCCTGGGGCAGAGCCGGGATGGCTCCAAACTGGTCGCGGCCTATTTCATCATGGGCCGCAGCGCCAACAGCAGAAATCGAATCTTTGTGAAGACGGAGGACGGCATCCGCACCCAGGCGCAGGACCCCGGAAGGTTGGAGGACCCATCCCTGATTCTCTATCACCCCGTCCGGTTGGTGGGGAAGGGCCTGGTGGTCACCAACGGGGACCAGACGGATACCATCCGAGACGCCCTGGCAGGGGAGGGCAGCTTTGAAAGCGCCCTGCTCACCCGCTGCTTTGAGCCGGACGCCCCCAATTTGACCCCCAGAATCTCCGGATTGCTGTCCCCGGAGGGGGACTATCGGCTCTCTATTTTGAAGAGCGCCGACGCCGAAGGCTCCGCCTGTATCCGACAGTTTTTTTACTACCCGCCTCTGCCGGGGGTGGGGCATTTTATCCACACCTATCACGGTGACGGCTCCCCCCTACCCAGCTTCACGGGGGAGCCGAAGCGGGTGGAAATCCCCGATGATATGGGGGCCTTTGCAAAGGGAATCTGGGGGAGCCTGCACCCGGAGAACAGGATCTCCCTCTACGTCAGATATACGGACACGGTTCAGAGCGAGACCGGAGAGCTGCTATTCAATCAATACGGAGAGGACGGTGTGCGATGAAGCGGGTGGAACTGAAATACGGTTGCAATCCCAACCAAACCCCGGCGGAGCTCTCCATGGAGGACGGCAGCCCCCTGCCCCTGGAGGTCCTCAATGGCCGCCCGGGCTATATCAACTTTTTGGATGCCCTCAACAGCTGGCAGCTGGTGAAGGAGCTGCGCGAGGCACTGCATCTGCCGGCGGCCGCCTCGTTTAAGCATGTAAGTCCCACCTCAGCGGCGGTGGGGCTGCCCATGGGGGAGGGGTTGAAAAGGGCCTGCTTTGTGGATGACATTGAGGGTCTGGATCGCTCCCCCCTGGCCCTGGCCTACGCCCGGGCCAGAGGGACCGACCGTATGTCTTCCTTTGGGGATTGGATTGCCCTCTCCGACCCCTGCGATGAAGTTACGGCCCGGCTGATCAGCCGGGAGGTCTCCGACGGGGTGATTGCCCCCGGCTACGCGCCCGAGGCCCTGGAGATATTAAAGAGGAAGCGGGGCGGGGCGTACAGCATTGTGCGCATGGACCCGGACTATGTTCCCCGGGAGACCGAGACAAAGGAGGTCTTCGGCATCACCTTCCGTCAGGGCAGAAACAACGCCATCATCGATGAACGCCTTCTGGCGCAGGTGGTGACGGACAATAAGACCATTCCTGCCGGCGCCGAGAGGGACCTGCTCCTCGCCCTCATCACCCTGAAATACACCCAGTCCAATTCCGTATGCTTTGCCATGGACGGCCAGGCCATCGGCGTGGGGGCGGGCCAGCAGTCCCGGATTCACTGCACCCGCCTGGCAGGGCAGAAGGCGGACCTCTGGCAGCTGCGCCAGCATCCCAAGGTGCAGCAGCTGCCCTTCCTGGACAGCATCCGCAGGCCGGACCGGGATAACACCATTGACCTCTACCTCTCCGAGGAGGACTGTGGCGACGTGCTGGGGGAGGGCAACTGGCAACAGTACTTTACCGTCCGCCCCGCGCCCTTCACCCGGGAGGAGAAGCGCTGCTATCTGGACGGCATCACAGGGGTATCCCTGGCCAGCGACGCCTTCTTCCCCTTTGGGGACAACATCGACCGCGCCCATCGCAGCGGCGTGACCTATGTGGCCCAGCCCGGCGGCTCGGTGCGGGATGACCATGTGATTGAGACCTGCAACAAGTACAACATGGCCATGGCCTTCACGGGCCTGCGCCTGTTCCATCATTGACGGGAAGGGGGAGATCACCCATGAAGGTTTTGGTGGTCGGTGGCGGCGGTCGGGAACACGCCATCATCAAAAGTCTGAAGAAAAACCCGGAGATTACGGCGCTCTACGCCCTCCCCGGAAACGGAGGCATTGCGGCGGACGCTACCTGCGTGGAGATTTGCGCCAAGGAGATTGAGGCTGTCGCCTCCTTTGCGGCGGAGCAGGGGATCGACTTTGCCGTGGTGGCGCCCGATGACCCCCTGGTGCTGGGGGCTGTGGACGCCCTGGAGGAAAAGGGAATTCCCTGCTTCGGCCCGAATCGGCGGGCGGCAATTTTGGAGGGGAGCAAGGTCTTCTCCAAACAGCTGATGAAGAAATACGGCATCCCCACTGCGGCCTATGAGGTCTTTACCCAGCCGGAGGAGGCCCTGGCCTATCTGGAGACAGCACCCCTGCCCGCGGTGGTGAAGGCCGACGGCCTGGCGCTGGGGAAGGGGGTCATCATTGCCGAGACCCGGGAGGAGGCCCGGGCGGCGGTGCGCGCCATGATGGAGGAAAAAATCTTTGGCGAGAGCGGCAGCCAGGTGGTCATCGAGGAGTTTCTCACCGGGCCGGAGGTTTCGGTCCTCTCCTTTACCGATGGAAAAGCTTTGGTTCCCATGGTCTCCTCCATGGACCATAAGCGCGCCTTGGACGGGGACCTGGGCCCCAACACCGGCGGTATGGGCACCATCGCACCAAATCCCTACTACACCGAGGCCATGGCGAGCCGGTGCATGGAGGAAATCTTTCTGCCCACCGTGCATGCCATGAATGCGGAGGGGAGACCCTTTCAGGGCTGCCTTTATTTTGGGCTGATGCTCACCCCCGGGGGGCCCAAGGTCATCGAGTATAATTGCCGCTTTGGCGATCCTGAGACCCAGGTGGTGCTGCCCCTGCTGGAGAGCGATCTCCTCACCGTGATGCGGGCCACTGCCGCCGGAACCCTCTCCGAGACAGCAGTCCGCTTCCGCAAGGGCGCGGCCTGCTGCGTGGTGATGGCCTCGGGGGGCTATCCGGGCCCCTATGAGACCGGCTTTCCCATCCACATCCCCGGGGACTTGGAGGGGGAGGTCTATGTGGCGGGCGGCAAGCGCAAGGACGGCGTCCTATGCACCGCCGGCGGGCGGGTCCTGGGGGTCACCGCCACGGGGGACAGCTTGAAGGCAGCGGTGGACAAGGCCTACGGGCTGGCGGCGCACATCCGCTTTGAGGGGGCCTATTACAGGAGTGACATTGGCCGCAAGGCCCTGCAGGCAGAAAGGGAGGGATGAGCTTTGGTCTACCGCGTCTATGTGGAAAAACGAGAGGGCCTGGCGGTTGAGGCAGAGGCTCTGGCTGCGGACCTGCGCACTCTGCTCCAGGTCGAGGGGCTTCAACGGCTGCGCCTGTTCAACCGCTACGATCTGGACGGGCTCTCCGAAGAGCTCTTTGCGGAGAGTGTACGCACCATCCTCTCAGAGCCCCAGCTGGACCTGGTGTATGAGGCGCTGCCCCAGGTACCGGGAGCTGCGGTCTTTGCCGTGGAATATCAGCCCGGTCAGTTTGACCAGCGGGCGGACTCCGCCGCCCAGTGCATTCAAATCCTCTCCCAGGGGGAGCGACCCCTGGTGCGCAATGCCAGGGTCTATCTGCTGGAGGGGGAGCTCAGTGAGGCGGAGCTTGCCGCCATCAAGCGCTATGTCATCAATCCCGTGGAGAGCCGGGAGGCCTCCCTGGACCCTGTGGAGACACTGGAGGTCTCCTACCCCGTCCCGGAGAGGGTGGCGGTAATCGGGGGCTTCCGGACGCGGGACGACGAGGGCCTTCTGGCCCTGAGGGAGCAGTACGGCCTGGCCATGGACCTGGAGGACCTCCAGGTCTGCCGAACGTACTTCTTTGAAGCACACCGGGACCCCACCATAACGGAGCTGCGGGTCATTGACACCTACTGGTCCGACCACTGCCGCCACACCACTTTCCTCACTGTCATTGATCACGCGGTGTTTGAGGACTCCCTCATCCAGAAGACCTATGAGGACTATCTGGAGACCCGGCAGGTCCTGGGCAGAACCAAGCCCGTGAGCCTCATGGACCTGGGCACCATTGCCGCCAAGTATCTGCGGCAGGCGGGGTTACTTCCCCACCTGGACGAATCCGACGAGGTCAACGCCTGTACGGTGAAGATCAAGGTGGAAACCCCCGATGGGACGGAGGACTGGCTGCTCCTTTTTAAAAACGAGACCCATAATCACCCCACGGAGATTGAGCCCTTTGGCGGCGCAGCCACCTGCATCGGGGGCGCCATCCGGGACCCCCTCTCCGGCAGGTCCTACGTCTATGCCGCCATGCGGGTCACGGGGGCGGCAAACCCCTTAAAGCCCGTGGGTGAGACCCTGCCGGGGAAGCTACCCCAGCGCACCATCGTCACCAAGGCGGCGGCGGGCTACAGCTCCTACGGCAATCAGATTGGCCTTGCCACCGGCCAGGTGGATGAGCTCTACCACCCCGGCTATGAGGCCAAGCGCATGGAGATCGGCGCGGTCCTGGGCGCAGTCCCGGCGGAGCATGTCCGGCGGGAGGTGCCTGTCCCCGGGGATCTGGCAATCCTCTTGGGCGGCCGGACCGGGCGGGACGGCTGCGGCGGGGCCACAGGCTCCTCCAAGTCCCATACCATCCAGTCCCGGGAGACCGGCGGCCCCGAGGTGCAAAAGGGCAATGCCCCGGAGGAGCGCAAGCTCCAGCGGCTGTTTCGCAATCAGGAGGCAGCCCTACTGATTCGGCGCTGCAACGACTTTGGCGCGGGGGGTGTTGCCGTGGCCATCGGCGAGCTGGCGGAGGGTCTTGCCATCAACCTAGACGCCGTCCCCAAGAAGTACGAGGGCCTGGACGCAACGGAGCTGGCGGTCAGCGAGTCCCAGGAACGCATGGCCGTGGTGGTGGCTGCGGGGGATGCAGACCGCTTCCTAGCCCTGGCCGCGGAGGAAAACCTGGAGGCCACCGTGGTGGCCCAGGTCACCGGAGACCGCCGCCTGACCATGACCTGGAAGGGGGAGACAGTCGTGGACCTCTCCCGGGATTTTTTAGACACCAACGGCGCGGAAAAGCATATGCAGGCCAGGGTTTTGGCCGCTCAGCCCTTTGAGAAAGCGCCCGTTACGGAGTTCACGGGCGGATACCTGGCTCTGGCGGCAGATTTGAACGTCTGCTCCAAGCGGGGTCTGGGGGAGCGCTTTGACGCCACCATCGGCTCCGGCACGGTGTTGATGCCCTTTGGCGGTCTCTATCAGCAGACCCCACCCCAGGCCATGGCACACAAAATTGCCCGGGAGGGGGGGGAGACGGAGACCTGCTCCCTCATGGCCTGGGGCTACAACCCTTTTATTACGGAGAAGAGTCCCTACCACGGGGCCTATCTGGCGGTGGTGGAGTCGGTTTCCAAGCTCATGGCCACCGGGGCCTCTCCGGAGGACATCTACCTGAGCTTTCAGGAGTATTTTGAGCGCCTGCGCCGGGAGCCTGTCCGCTGGGGCAAGCCCTTAGCCGCCCTGCTGGGGGCCTTCCGTGCCCAGATGGAGCTGTCTGTGGCGGCCATCGGCGGGAAGGACTCCATGAGCGGCAGCTTTGAGGAGCTGGACGTACCCCCCACCCTGGTCTCCTTCGCCGTGACCACGGACCGCATGTCCCGGGTGCTCTCCCCGGAGTTTAAGGAGGCGGGGCATCTTGTCACCTGGCTGCGCCCTGCGTATGGGGAGGACGGCCTACCCCAACGGGAGTCCCTGCTGGAGACCTTCCGGCAGGTGTCGGAGCTATGCCGTCAGGGCAAGCTTAGGGCGGCCTGGACCCCCACCTACGGCGGCGTGGCCGAGGGCCTCATGAAGATGGCCTTTGGCAACCGGATCGGTATAGATTTGGAGGATGAGCGCAGCCTGGAGGATTTGTTTGGCTACGCCTACGGCTCCTTCCTCCTGGAGTTTGCTGCTTCGGGCGACGCCGTGGGCCTGCCCCTGGGCCGGACAACGGCACAGGAGCACATCTCCTGGCGGGGGGAGACGCTGTCCCTAGATGCCCTGCAAAGGACTTACGAGGCGATTTTGGAGCCCATTTATCCCTGCAATATTTCACAGGCTCAGGGGGACATCCCCACCTTCACCCATGAAGCCGCAAGCTGGCCCGCCCCCGCGGTGAAGACGGGAGTTCCCCCCCGCATTCTGATTCCCGTTTTCCCGGGGACCAACACCGAGTACGACGCGGCAAAGGTCATCCGGGAGGCCGGGGCGGAACCGGAGATCATTGTCATACGCAACCTGGGTCCCGTGGAGATTGCACAATCTGTCTCCCATTTTGCACGGCGGATCAAAGAGGCTCAGGCAATCTTTATCCCCGGCGGCTTCTCCGGAGGCGACGAGCCGGAGGGCTCTGCCAAGCTCATCACCTCCTTCTTCCGCAGCGGCGCCGTGCGGGAGTAGGTGGGTGAGCTGCTGGGCAAGCGGGAGGGCCTGATGTGCGGGATTTGCAACGGCTTCCAGGCCCTGGTGAAGCTGGGACTCCTCCCCTTCGGCGAGATCATCGACACCGATGAGACCTGTCCCACCCTGACCTTTAACGCCATTGGGCGGCACCAGTCCCGCCTGGTTCGGACACGGATCTCCTCCAACCGCTCCCCCTGGCTGATGAACACGAAGCCGGGTGAAATTTATACGGTGCCCATCTCCCACGGTGAGGGCCGCTTCCTGGCCTCTGACGCGCTGGTGCAGAGACTGGCGGAGCAGGGGCAGATCGCCACCCAATATGTGGGCTTGGATGGGAATCCAACCGCACAGGTGCAGTATAACCCCAATGACTCTGTCTTTGCCATTGAGGGCATTACCTCCCCCGATGGGCGGGTATTTGGAAAGATGGGGCACACCGAGCGCTTGGGCAGGGGGCTCTATCAAAACGTACCCGGACAATATGACATGGGGCTGTTCCGGTCCGCAGTCCAGTATTTTAAGGGATAAACGAAGCCGTACTACCCCCCAGCTCTTTTCCACAGGACAGTCTTACTCCCATACTCCTAAAAAAGGGGGCGTTGCAAAACTTCTTGTTTTGCAACGCCCCCTTTTTTAGGCGTATGATTTGGGGATTCACCTGGTATCTGCGCCACGGAATTCCCCCGAATCGGCCAATCTCACTGGTCCCGGTCAGGTAGGCCGGTCAGCCAGCGCCGTGCCATGTCGAAGCCATTGCTTACGGCGCCCATGCGGATGCGCTCCCGGTCGGGGCCCAGACGGAGCTCCCGCAGGCGGGTGCCCTCGGGGGTGGCCAGTGCCACATACACCAGGCCCACCGGATTCTCCCACTCGTCGGTGTCGGGCCCGGCCACTCCCGTGAAGGAGAGCGCCAGGTCACACCGCAGGGCCTTTCTGGCCCCCTCCGCCATGGCGACGGCCACCTCGGGACAGACAGCGCCCTTCTCCCGCAACAGATCGCCGGGGACGCCAAGGAGGCTCTCCTTCCCCTCGCTGGTATAGCTGATAATGCTCCCCTTAAAGGCCATGGAGGCCCCAGGCAGGTCGGTCATGCGCTTGGCGGCCAGGCCGCCGGTCAAGCTCTCGGCAGTGCCCAAATTCAATCGGCGCTGGACCAGCTGCTTGAGCACCACTGCCTCCAGCGAGGGCACGTCCACCCCGTAGACCAGGGGGCCCAGGAGGGCCAGAAGCTCCTTCTCCACCGGATCAATGAGGGCCAAAGCCACCCCCTCGGTGATGGCCTTTGCCGTAATGCGCAGCTCCACCTCCCCCGTCTTGGCGTAGGGGGCCAGGGTGGGGTTTTTCAGGGCGTTCATCCTGTCGCGCAGCTTATCCTCCACCGCAGCCTCCCCCATGCCAAAGATGCGCAGGGTGCGGGAGAGGATGATGCCGTCGGCCAGGTCGGCCAGGTAGGGCATTGCCCGGTAGCGGAACATGGGCGTACACTCGTTGGGCGGCCCGGGCAGCATGATCACATGGGTCCCGTCCGCCTCAAATGCACAGCCGGGGGCGGTGCCCCAGTCGTTGGACAGGATGGTGCAGCCCTCGGGGAGCCAGGCCTGCTGGAGGTTATTCTCGGTCATCTGCCCGGCTCGGTGGAGCTTGCCGAAGTAATACCTGATCCGGGAGGCGGAGCCCTCGTCATAGACCAGCTTCTTTCCAAAGCACTCCGCCAAAACGGTCTTGGTCAGGTCGTCGCAGGTGGGCCCCAGGCCGCCGGTGGTGATGATAATGTCGGCCCTGGTCCGGGCCACCTCCACCGCCGCGCGCAGGCGCTCTGGGTTATCCCCCACCACGGTGTGGTAGTACACGTTGATGCCTAAGGCGGATAGCCCCTGGGAGAGAATTTGTGCGTCGGTATTTGCGATGTTGCCAAGTAAAAGCTCGGTCCCAACCGCGATGAGCTCTGCTGTATGCGCCATACTTTACCTTCTTACGTTAAATGAGTGGGGTCGCCCGCTGCGACCCGGATACGCTCAATGCCGGTTACCGCATCCTCCACCAGGCGCTCCATGTCCAGGCGGCTCTCAGCCTCCTCAATCTCACCGGGGAGGGGGCGTAGGCGGGGGTGGCGGGGGGTGAAGACCGTACAGCAGTCTTCATAAGGGAGGATGGAGGTCTCGAAGGTGCCGATTTTTCGGGCCAAGCGGACGATTTCCTCCTTGTCCATGCCCACCACAGGGCGGAGGATGGGTAGGTCGCACACTGCGGTGGTGGCGGCCATGGCCTCCATGGTCTGGCTGGCCACCTGGCCCAGGCATTCGCCGGTGACAATGGCCTTGGCCCCCACACGTCCGGCCAAACGGCAGGCCACGCGCATCATCATACGGCGCATGAGAATGGTGAAGAGCTCCTCAGGGCAGGAGCGGCGCAGTTCCTCTTGGATGGCGGTGAATGGGACGATGTGGACGTTTAGCCGTCCGCACCAGGGCGTGAGGAGACGGGCCAGGTCCAGCACCTTCTCCTTGGCCTCCAGGGAGGTGTAGGGGTAGGAGAAGAAATGGACCATCTCCAGCTCCAGCCCCCGCTTGGCCATCATCCAGGAGGCAACGGGGGAGTCAATGCCCCCCGAGAGGAGGCTCACCGCCTTGCCCCCGATGCCCACAGGCAGACCGCCCGCCCCCGGCTCGGCGTTGGCGTGGACAAAAGCGGCGTAGTCCCGCACCTCCAGGTAGACGGTGAGCTCCGGGTGGTGGACGTCCACCTTCAGGTGGGGGAAGCGCTCATGGAGCTCACCCCCCACGTACTGGGCCAGCTGGATGCTGGTCATGGGGAAGGTTTTGTCCGCACGTCTGGCTTCCACCTTGAAGGTCTTGGCGGCGCGGAGCTGGTCGGCCAGGTAGGTAGAGGCCGTTTCCAGCATGGCATCCCTGTCCTTCTCGCAGGAGCGGGCCAGGGAAAGCCCAATGATGCCGAAGACCTGCTTTATGGCCTCATAGGCACCTGCGATATCGCTCTCGTCGTTTTTCGCCTCCACATACATGGTGGACTGCTTGGTGTAGATTTTGAATTCCCCGTAGGGCCGCAGCCTCCGCCGGGCGTTGGCGATGAGCTTGTCCTCAAAGCTGCGGCGGTTCAGGCCCTTGAGCACCAGCTCGCCCAGCTTGAGTAAAATCATTTCATCCAAAACTTAAACTCCTTCTATGGACAAGAATGTGGGGGCCCTCCGTGTGAGTACCCCTTGTTGTACCCGGGAGGACAAGGCTAACGCAGTGCCTTCTCCACCGCTTTTGCGAGGATGGCCTGTCCCTCGGGGCTGCGCATGGTCTCCAGGACAATATTCTTCAGCAGTTCCTGGGTCTGCTTGCTGGTGAGCAGGGTGTCCCACACGGTGGGGCCGTCCTCCCTGGGTGGCTCGTAGACCTGGGTGGGCTTGACCCGGTGCGCGGGAGCGGAGGGGCGGACCTCCTCCTCATTTGCCGCCACATCCATCCAGGTCTCCTGCCGGGTGCGATCATTGCTCTCCCCCCGGAGATAAAAGAGGGAGACGCCGAAATAGGCCGCCATCTTCTCCTGCTGCTCTTTGGTGGGCGTGGCTCGCCCGGTTTCAAATTTATCCAGGCTCCCCTTGGGGAAGCCCAGGGCGATGGCCAGGGCGCTCCGGCTCAAATTGGCCTCGGTGCGCAGGGCCTCGATTCTCTGTGCCAGTGTTACCATGTCGTTCTCCTTCTTCTCAGCGCTTAAAATGATCGCTCTGCCGGTATTGGATGGCCTCGGCCAGGTGGGCGGGGGCAATCTCCTCCGAAGCGTCCAGGTCGGCAATGGTGCGGGCCACCCGGAGGATGCGGTCGTAGCTCCGGGCGGTGAGGCCCATGCGCTCATAGGCCCCCTTCATGAGGGCTCGCCCCCCCTCGTCCAGGGCGCAGTATTGTTGCAGCTCGGCCTGGCCCATCTGGGCGTTGCAGGTAGCTCCGTCCCCGCCAAAGCGACCGGCCTGCACGTCCCTGGCCCCATCCACCCTGGCCTTAATTTGGGCGGAGGACTCCCCCTCGCTCCGCCGGGAGAGCTCATCATACTCCAGCGATGGCACCTCTACATAGAGGTCGATGCGGTCCAGCAGTGGGCCCGAAAGCTTGCCCAGGTACCGCTCCACATCCTGGGAGCTACAGCGGCAGCGGCCCGACGGGTGGCCAAACCAGCCGCATTTGCAGGGGTTCATGGCGCAGATCAGCATGAAGTCCGCCGGAAAGACCTCGGTCCCGGAGGCCCGGGAAATCTGCACCCGGCCCTCCTCCATGGGCTGGCGCAAAACCTCCAGCACATCCTTATGGAACTCGGGCAGCTCGTCTAGGAAGAGGACACCGCAATGGGCCAGGGAGATCTCCCCGGGTCGGGGGATGGGATTGCCGCCCCCCGCCATGGCCATGGCCGAGAGGGTGTGGTGGGGTGCCCGAAAGGGGCGGCGGGTGAGCAGGGGCTCCTCCTCCGTGGTCAGGCCCATGACGGAGTGGATGGCCGTGGCCTCCAGCCCCTCCCGCTCGGTCAGGTTCGGAAGAATGGAAGGGACGCGCCGGGCCAGCATACTCTTGCCTGAGCCGGGGGGGCCCACCATGGCGATATTATGTCCCCCGGCGGCGGCAATCTCCAGGGCCCGCTTGACGCCCTCCTGACCCTTGACCTCGGAAAAGTCCGGCCCCCGATCCCGCCCCTGGGGCGGGGACCAGGGCGTGGCAGGGGAAATCAGCTCCTCCCCCCGCAGGTGGCGCATAAGCTGGGGAATGTTTTCTACCGGATAGACGCTCAACCCCTTCGCCAGGACCGCCTCGGCGGCGCTGGGGGCAGGGACGTAGAGCGCGCTCATCCCTGCGGCACGGGCGGCCAGTGCCATGGGGAGCATCCCGGTCACGGGCCGCAGTGCTCCGGTGAGGGAGAGCTCCCCCACAAACCCGGCCCCCGGATCGTCCAGCCGGACCTGCCCGGCGGCGGCCAGGATGCCGACCAGAATGGGCAGGTCGTACACCGTGCCCCCCTTTTTTCGGTCGGCAGGGGCCAGGTTCACCGTGATACGGGAGACGGGAAAGGGGAAGCCGCAGTTTTTGATGGCGGCGCGCACCCGGTCCCGGGCCTCCTTCACAGCCGTATCTCCAAGCCCTACAATATCAAAATTTGGGAGGCCGCCCGAAAGGTCACACTCGGCCGTCACCTCGTAGCCCGTCACACCGCGCAGGCCCAGGGAACGTATTTTGGTAACCATGAAACCTCGCTCCTCCCTTTGTGGTATCAAACGGACACAACAAGGGTATTATATGCTATCCGGCCTACCTTTTCAATGCGCCTTGGCCAAAATTTCACCCATAAGCTGTTTTGCCGGGAAAAGTTAGGTTTTCATACAAGAATCGATTTACAAATTTGTTGTTTGGTGATAGAATACTTCCGAAGCAACTAGGAAAGGCAACCGTTGATGAGCGCGGGCGAAGCAGTTTCGCGCGTGGTCATCAGCGGTTGCACGCACACAAATAAGGAGGAATCGTTCAATATGGTGAGAAAACTCAAAACCATGGACGGCAACACCGCGGCGGCACACGTATCGTATGCCTTTACCGAGGTGGCTGGCATCTACCCCATCACGCCGTCCAGCCCCATGGCCGACAGTGTTGACCAGTGGGCTGCCGCAGGCCGGAAAAACATCTTTGGTGAAAAGGTGCGGGTCATTGAGATGCAGTCTGAGGCCGGCGCCGCCGGTACCGTCCACGGCTCCTTGAATGCGGGCGCCTTGACCACGACCTACACCGCGTCCCAGGGTCTTCTGCTGATGATCCCTAACATGTACAAAATTGCCGGTGAGCTCCTTCCCTGCGTGTTCCATGTCTCGGCCCGTACCGTGGCCAGCCAGGCACTGAACATCTTCGGGGACCACTCCGACGTGATGGCCTGTCGTCAGGTGGGCTTTGCCATGCTGGCCGAGGGCAACGTGCAGGAGGTCATGGACCTGGCTCCTGTGGCCCACCTGTCCGCCATCAAGGGCCGCGTCCCCTTCATCAACTTCTTTGACGGCTTCCGGACCTCCCACGAGATCCAGAAGGTTCAGGTCTGGGACTATGAGGACCTGAAAGAAATGACCGACATGGCCGATGTAGACGCGTTCCGTAAGCGCGCGCTCAACCCCGAGCACCCTGTCATGCGCGGCAGCCATGAGAATGGCGACATCTTCTTCCAGCACCGCGAGTCCAGCAACCAGTTCTACGAGGCAGTGCCCGCCATTGTCGAGACCTATATGGGCAAGGTCAATGCCAAGCTGGGCACCGACTATCAGCTCTTCAACTACTATGGCGCTCCCGACGCCGACCGCGTCATCATCGCCAT
>RRZU010470102.1_pt1 | contig 20291 bp, 17 predicted proteins | sample 2165561 | NCBI WGS metagenome assembly RRZU01 (sample SAMN10456909, study PRJNA506462) | wastewater metagenome | isolation source: wastewater sludge | place: USA: Moscow, Idaho | reverse complement strand
CGAATCAGTGAAGTGCATTTTCTCATGCCACATCTGCATAATGGTGCGAATAACCCGCTGTGCTTTATCGTTGGTTTGTGGTTGGGAAACTCGAGTAAACTTTTACCAATATTGTTTTGACAACATGCTTGAACAAATGCATGAGCAACATTGCCCTTATATTCTTTGCTATTGTCCGAATAAAGGTAGTCAATCCTGTAAGGACATTGAGACAATGCTGTATCCAACAGAAACTGTGCCACACTATTTTGGGATTTGTCAGGCAGAATCGTTGCATACAGCTCACGTGAAGAATCATCAATGGCCACAAAGAGGTATTCTCTGGGCTGTATATATTTTGTCCTTTGAGCAAAGGAAGGCATTTTGTATCAACATACATCAGCTCACCGGGGCCACTGACGGGTTTGGTGTAAACGCAAAATTTCTTTTCGATCTAATACTGTAAGACGGATACGTTTATGCATATTCATAACAGCAGTCTCTCAAAAATACAGTAAACAACCCGTAAATTTCCTACAGATAATGGCCTGAGCGTTAGGGACTTGAATAGCATTAACGAATTGATTGCAGTCGTAGCCCTTGTTGGCAATGACTGCATCAGTAAGGGTAGCTTCTATTAGGGCCGCTCCTTGCATCACATCAGCCACCTAGCCTAGCGTTAAAATCATTGCCAAAAGCATCAACACAAGCGTGGGTTTTTATGCTTAGTTCACCTTGCGAGCGACCGATTGGCTGATCAGCACTGTTTTTTTTGGGGGCCCTGCTCTATGCTGGTGGGCACGAACAATCATTGCATCAATAAATAGTTCTTGAAGGTCAGGATCGCTTTGCAGTACTTAAGCAATACGATGCCAAACCACCATAACCTTTCCAACGCGCAAGTCGGACATACACTGAGTGCAAGCTGTCAAATTCTTTAAGCAAATCTTGCCATGGTGATCCCGTACGAGCAAAGTACAAAACTGCTTCAACAAACAGTTGGTTATCAGCCGCATGGCCACCTTTATCTGTAAGCTTGCCAGGAAGAAAATTCACTGTCCAAAAACCACTATTCATCAGTGAGCATCCGTTCATCCATTGATTACATCCAAACTCCAGAATATAAACATAAATCAGATACTGTAAACAGGCTCCAGCCTTTAAGCTTTAAAAAGCGCGCAAAACAGATCTACATCAAATTGCCCACCCTCCAGCGTAAAACGTCGCTAGCACGGTTGCAATTAAGACCGTACCAATACTAAGCTTTAGAAAATCCCCTGAAACTATCCGCCCCACTACAAAGGTACAAAGCCCTAACATAATTCCAGTTACAATATTACAAGAAAAAACAATAAAAACTGCACAAACCAAACCTGCCATTGCACCAACAAAGTCATTAAAATCTAAATGCAAAATATTACTCAGCATTAATAAACCAACATACATAAGCGCAGGTGCTGTCGCATAGCTTGGAACAAGAAAAGACAGCGGAGCTAAAAAAATCATGCTTAAAAACAATCCTCCAACAGCAACGCCAGCAGATGACTCAAGATAAACAACCGCCGGGGATGAACCTAAAATACTTGCGAAAATACTGCTGAATGAGGCCACAGCTGCCGCACGAGAACTATTAATAGCCTGAACATCTTTTTGTAACAAATTAACCTGACCCACAACGGCACCAACAACCCCAGTTATGTCAAAAGCAGCACTCATGAACAAAGCCAAAATACTTGGTAAAATGGCTAGCTGCAAAGCTCCAAAAATATCAAGACTCATTATAAAAGTTTCACCATCAGCCCCAGTAAGAGTTGGCATGCCAAAAGCGGCATCTGAAATATGCTGCATGTTTGTATCAAAAGATAATCCCAGCAGAGAAAGTACGATAATCACCATTAGAATTCCACCCGGAACTTTTCGCTTTTCTAATCCAACCATAGCAGCCAACCCTAAAAGTGTTAGAAAAACAGGGAGCGAATTAAATTTGCCGAATGCGATAGGTAAACCACTTCCAGAATTCCGGATAATTAAACCTACACTATTTGCTCCAATAAATAATAAAAATAAACCAATCCCAATTCCCGTGCCATGAGCAATACAAGTAGGCAAATGGCGTAAAAACCAAGCACGCAACCCAGTTATAGACATTACTACCAGAAGTACACCCGTTACAAAAACAGCTCCCAGCACTACAGGAATAGGAATATTTTGCCCGGAAACCAAACTAAATGCAGTAAATGCTGTTAACGAAATAGCACAACCCACCGCCAACGGCAAGTTAGCCAAAAACCCCATCAGAAGTGACCCTAACCCGGCTACTAAACAAGTCGCAATAAAAACTGGACCTTTTGGAAAGCCTACTGAAGAGAGCATACTTGGCACAACAATAACAGAGTAAACCATTGCCAAAAAAATGGTCAATCCGGCTGTTAGCTCCTGTTTAATTGAGCTACCTCGCACAGAAATACTAAAAAACATATCCACTTTACTTTTAAAAGATCCGGCTTCATAGCGGTTAGACACAATCAATCTCCAAAACAATTTAAAAATTTTAATATTGATTGCTAAATTAAAATAGCATAATTTACACAAAATACTTTTTTATTAAAAAATTCAAAAACAAACAAATATCAATAAAAACTTTCTTTTTTAGCTAAAAAGGTACTAAAGCCTTAAAAAGCCATATAGATATGTGTTCTAAGCAATTTTATTAAACCTATTACAAACCATAAGAAAACACATTCTTTTAAAAAAATTAGACCTAAAATATTCTTAGACAACACCTTATTGCATTACTTAAAGACCTATATTTCCCTTTTAAAATAACTAAATACAAACGATCATTTTAATAAAGAGCATAAATGCATCTTAAAATTGCTTTAGCATATGAAAATACTTTCAAAAGGCCGACGAGTATACATTTAAACAAATAATTTTATCAACACTTTTTACAAAAAAATCTACTAATGCAAAAATTAAATTCTTTAATTAACTATAGAACAGCTAATTAAAGAATGAACTATAATTTCCAGGTTTAAAAAGACTCAACATGGTAGTGCATAGCTAGTTCCAATTGTTAAACAGAAAATTGCCATGATTTGAACGCACTTAAGCCCAAAAGGGTGGTGCCTCAAAGCAGTAAAAGTGATATTTTTCAAAAAAAACGCCAATCGCTTTCTCATAAACTTCTACAGAGCAAAAAATAGTCTTGCAAACCAATCTCTTAGTACATGTTATGAATGCTAAGTTACTACGCTCAATCCGCTGATTCATGCAAGGCTACAAGTCGGATTTAAATCGTATGCGTTGAAATCCTCTATCCATTCCTCTATCCATTCCTCTTGATAGCGTCTATACCATTAGATATGACTTCAAAAAAAGCAGCATAGCCTTCGCTTGTAATAGTTCTAGCCAATTAACAAGTCCTTTAATATTTATAAACATAATTTTTCCTTAGGCCACATCACATTAATATCTCTACCCCAGCCTAAACCAGAAAACTTGCTACCCCACCTGCAGCCCCGGGGAAATGGCTAAAAGTAACCCCACAGGCAAGCCCTACAAATGTCTTACATCCCAAACTGTCATTGGCACAAAATAAAAAAGCCCACATTCATCTGCGGGCTTCTTATGATACGTTGAATTTCAACGGAATTTGGTAGGCCGTGAGGGACTTGAACCCCCGACCAAGGGATTATGAGTCCCCTGCTCTAACCAACTGAGCTAACGGCCCGGTTAACTTTGTACTAACCAGCTTTTGAATATGACCTAAAAATTAAGCCATCCACTAAAGGGGCTTATTCTACATGAACATAATTATGTATGTAAGTCCGCGTTAACTTTCTGTGCCGTCTAAAAAGCTGCGTAATTTTTCAGAACGGCTCGGGTGACGCAATTTTCTGAGCGCTTTTGCTTCTATTTGACGTATACGCTCACGTGTTACGTCAAACTGTTTGCCCACTTCCTCCAGCGTATGGTCTGTATTCATTTCAATACCAAAACGCATACGCAGAACTTTTGCCTCACGCGCGGTTAAAGAATCGAGCACCTCGCCTGTTGCATCCCTAAGGCTTGCATAAAGCGCGGCATCTGCCGGAGCTAAGGTCGCATTATCTTCAATAAAATCACCTAAATGCGAATCATCATCATCACCAATCGGTGTTTCCATTGAAATAGGTTCTTTGGAAATTTTAAGAATTTTGCGAATCTTGTCTTCCGGCATCTCCATTTTTTCAGCCAGCGTAGCAGGATCCGGCTCTGACCCCGTTTTTTGGAGATATTGGCGACTAATTCGATTCATTTTGTTGATGGTTTCAATCATATGAACCGGAATTCTAATTGTACGGGCCTGATCTGCAATCGACCGGGTAATAGCCTGACGAATCCACCACGTTGCATAAGTTGAAAACTTATAACCCCGGCGATACTCAAATTTATCCACCGCTTTCATCAGGCCAATATTACCTTCTTGAATTAAATCAAGAAACTGAAGACCCCGATTGGTATATTTTTTTGCGATCGAAATCACTAAGCGCAGATTCGCCTCCGTCATTTCTCTCTTGGCTCGGCGCATTTTCGCTTCACCCGTGGACATTTGACGGTTAATGTCTTTAATTTCTTTTAAAGAAATACCTGCTGATTTTTGAAGCGCTAGTAACTTTTGTTGCTCCTCTAATATAGCGGGGTAAACGCGCTTAAGCATTTCAGAGTATTTTTCCTCTTTCGCTATTTCACGCTGACTCCACTCAGTATCAGTTTCATTACCGGGAAAAGACTTAATAACGTAAGTGCGAGGCATGCCTGCACGGTCTACACAAAGATTCAAAACTTTGCGCTCATGCTGACGAATTCTTTCAACCATCCCGCGAACAGAGTCGCACAAGCGTTCAATTGAACGGGCAGTAAAGCGAATGTTGAGTAGCTCTTGAGAAATAGCCTGTTGGGCAGCAATATATTGCGCGTCTTGCGTTCCCCCTTTTTCAAGGGCTGCCATCATCTTTGAGTAAGATTTACGAATAAGTTCAAAACGCTCAAGTGCATCTTCTTTGAGTTTTAACAATAAAGCTGCATTTGCTCTGTTTTCACTTTCCTCTGCGTCATCTTCATCCAAATCTTCTTCAAGTGATTCCGGGAGACTGGCCTGATCAAGCTCCTGACCTTGCTCATTTGGATCAATGACCGCATCAACCAGTTCATCTACTCGAATTTCATCTTTTACAATTTTATCAACCACAGACAGCATCTCAGCAACCGTAGACGGGCAAGCTGAAATAGCCTGAACCATGTGTTTAAGCCCCTCTTCAATACGCTTTGCAATCTCAATTTCACCCTCCCGGGTAAGCAATGAGACAGACCCCATTTCACGCATGTACATCCTGACCGGGTCTGTGGTTCTGCCAAACTCAGTATCTACAGTAGAAAGCGCTTGCTCAGCCTCTTCTTCCACCTCCTCTGCATCAACAGCAGCCGGGGCATTTTCTGAAAGCAGTAAATCTTCACTTGCAGGAGCAACATCAAAAACCTGAATCCCCATGTTGTTGAAGGTTGCGATAATACTTTCAATCTGCTCAACATCAGCTACATCGTCAGGTAAGTGATCGCTAATTTCTGCATAGGTCAAATAGCCACGCTCTTTACCTAACGCTATAAGCGTCTTGAGACGGCTTTTACGCACTTCTGCATCAACTTGCGTGGCCGGCTCAATTTTTTGCTCTACCACATTAGTTTTATTCTTAGCGCTTTTCTTAGCTTTGGAGCGATCTTTTTGTGGACTAGGAATGTCAGGAATGACGGCAACTTCGCTATCAAAATCTTCCTCATCACTGATATCCAGATCATCTTCGTTAGCGTCCCCCTCTAACATCTCTGCACTAACTTTAGTTTTGGCTTTAGGTGCAGACTGCGTCGCCTTCGCTGCCTTTTTGCTAGGCTCCTTTGTAGAAGCTTCCTTTTTAACCTTCCGTGACTTTTTTTCTTTAACTTCAGCGTCATCTACTGCAACAGACAGAGACTTCTCAACCTCCTCTTTTGACAAAGCCTTTTGAGAGTTAACTTTTTTGGAGCGCACTACTTTTTTCTCAGCTTGCTCTACAGGCTTACTTTTCTCAGATTCGGCTTTTTTCTCAACTTGCTTTGACACCTTCACTTCCAAAGGTTTGCCTTGAGATGGAGCAGAAGCTTCTACAGCAAGCTTATCCAACATACTTTTTGAGGGTTTACGAATCACCTTGGGCTTTCGCACAGATGGCACAGCTTCTTCTACAGCCGGCGCGACTTCTTTTACTGACGTACGATCTTTAGCTTTAAGCTTAATAACAGGTCGTGTGCTCGCCTTAGGGGCCTGGTCTCCAGTTTCTTCTTTTTGAACGGCAGGGGCTTTGACTTTTTCGCGGGCCATGACACTCCTCGTGCTGGATATAAGGGTGATTGAGAAAAACATTTAATTATACGTGCTTTTAGCATTTTGAACCAGCGCGCTTGAGAGCTTCTTTCTCTTGTAAAAGCGCAGCTAAAACTATCCGGTCCTCCTGAGAGGCAACTGCCGTTTTAAGCTTAACGCTAATATTTTGTATACGTTGGTCTAAGTGCTGTATATGGAGGCTTCTTAAAATATCTTCAAATACTTTTTCAGCATTATTTTGTACCTCACCTGCATCATTAATGCGCTTTACGGACAAATCAATAAGCTGCGCATGCTCCGTCTGACGAAAAAACTCTACGATAGCACCCAGCCCTCCTCTAGGGCTAAGCTCACCATGAGAAATAGCATCTGCAAGTGCTAATAAAGCCCGGCCTTCTGGGCTGACAGAGTCTATCATCGCCAATGGCAAACGAGTAACCCACGCGGAGTGCTGTAAAATTAAATCTAATAATATGCTCGTCGTCCCAAGTGGGGCTCTACGGGGCTGCCTTGAACTTGCGTATGATAAGGTTTGCTTCTTATATTTACGCTCAATACCATAAGCATGCTCAAGCTCTTCTAACGCCATGTGCGCCAAAACAGCAATTTCTTTTAAAATTTGAAGACGAACCAAAGGTGCATGTATTCTTAAGACATAAGACTTTGCGTGATGCACAAACTGTGCCCGCCCATCAGGAAGGGTAAGATCAAAAGGTTCCGTTAAAGTCTGAAGTAAAAAGCGCCCAAAAGGCATAGCACGGTCAACTTCCGCCTCAAACGCAGCTTGGCCATATTCACGGATAAAAGAGTCAGGATCATGATTTTGCGGTAAAAACAAAAAAGAAAACCCCGCATCATCACTCATGCTCTCTAAACTTGTCTCCAACGCACGCCACGCAGCCTTCTGTCCGGCCGCATCACCATCAAAACAAAACACAATACGTTTTGTTTGCTTTAGCAACTTCTCAATATGCTGGGCTGTAGTGGCAGTGCCTAGCGTCGCAACAACATTTTCAACGCCAAATTGCACTAAGCTCACAACATCCATATAACCTTCTACAATAATCACGCAGGCTTTTTGACGAATGCTTTTCTGAGCAAAAGAAAGCCCATATAACTCACGCCCCTTTTCAAATAGGGGTGTTTCAGGGGAATTAAGGTATTTTGGCTCCCCACCATCAAATACTCGACCACCAAAGCCAATAATCCGGGCACGCTGATCATGTATCGGAAACATAATACGGTGCCGAAAACGATCATAACGACGCCCCTCTTCGCTCTCAACTACAAGCCCCGCCTCAAGGAGAGACTTGCTATGATAGTCTGGGAAGACAGCCTCCAATGATTGCCAGCGATCCGGCGCAAAACCTATACCAAAACGAGCAACGACTGCACCAGACAATCCTCGCTGCTTCAAGTAATCTATTGCCGCAGGGGCCAGACGAAGCTGCTCCTGGTAAAACTTAGCCGCCTTTTCCATACAAGCATAAAGCGAGTCAAATTTAAGCTCACCCCCCCCCTGCGCCACACGCTCTTCAGGCACAGGTAAGCCAAGCTGCCCGGCTAACTCTTTAATCGCTTCAACATATGAAGAGCCGTTGTACTCCATTAAAAAACTAATGGCGGTACCATGCACACCACACCCAAAGCAATGATAAAACTGCTTGGCCGGGCTAACCGAAAAAGAGGCGGTTTTTTCACCATGAAATGGGCAGCACGCAAAATAATTGGCCCCCTTTTTTTTAAGGGTAATGTAACGCCCAAGCACGTCCACAATATCAACGCGTGCAAGCAAATTTTGTATAAAAGCTTGGGGAATCATGGCAGTTTACGCTGCATTATCCTGAAGACATTGTTTTACGATTTGAGAAACAACGCTCATATCTGCCTTCCCAGCCACTTGAGGCTTCAATAAAGCCATAAGTTTACCAATATCAGCAATCCCTTTGGCACCACTACTTTTCTTAGCATTCAACACCAATTGCTTAATCTCCTCAGGGGACATCTGAGCAGGTTGATAAAGGGATAATACTTGAATCTCTGCCAGTTCTGCTTGCGCAAGTTCCGGCCGACCACCTGCCTCATATTGAGTTGCGGAATCTTTACGCTGCTTAATGAGTTTCTCTACGATTACAAGTATCGCACTATCATCAAGCTCAATACGTTCATCAACCTCACGCTGCTTTATGGCCGCCATCAATAAACGAATCGCTCCCAAACGCGCCGTATCTTTAGCACGCATCGCAGCCTTCATATCTTCTTGAATTTGCAATTTGAGTGTCATGAAAACTCTCCAAGTTACAGAACAAAAAAACAAAACCGCAAAGAGGTAGATCCCCTTTGCGGCGCATCTTCGCCAAATAATGTGGACTTTTTAGTAAAGCTTTTTAGGTAGTGTTTGGCTATCTAAGCGCTTGTGGTGGCGTTTCACAGCCGCTGCCAACTTACGCTTACGCTCTGCTGTAGGCTTTTCGTAAAATTCACGTGAACGCAATTCAGTAATCACACCCACTTTTTCAATTGTGCGCTTGAAACGGCGCATAGCAACTTCAAAAGACTCATTCTCTTTAACACGTACACCTGGCATTAGGTCTATCCTTGGATAAAAGGTTGTTGGCGAATAAGCGAAGCATTATAAATACTTTGCCAAAAAAAACAAAGCCCATCGTGGACATTTGTCTAAAAAGGAAGCTTTTAAAACAAGTTAAATTTAAATAACATGATCAAAACTTCCTTTAAAAAATCAAATTCAAATTTTTAAGCTAATGCAGCAATACAAGCACCTTCGGCACGATACGCCACGGTTCTAAACAAATCAGGCAGCCGTTCTGTCACGTTTTTCCATGAAGCAATAAACGACTTCAAAAGATTTAAATATTTTTAATAAACACTTTGGACTTTCTAGCCGTGTTGTAATGCGCTCGTTTTTCAAGCGGCAAATTATCAGGCACCGCTTCTAAAAAGCCTCGCTCCAAAAACCAATGAGACGTGCGAGTAGTGAGCACAAAAAGTTTACGTAAACCGGCATTTTTTGCACGCACTTCAATCCGATTCAAAAGCTCTTCCCCTAGACCAGAGCGGCGATACTCGGGGGTTACAGCTAAACAAGCCAACTCCGCGCATGTTTCATTCGGATAAGGATAATAAGCAGCGCATCCAACCAAAACACCATCGTAATCAACAACAGTAAAACGCTCAATTTCGCGCTCCAAAGTTTCCCGGCCTCTACGTATTAGCGTTCCGTCAGCCTCCAAAGGTGCTAGCAGGCTTGCCAAAGCACCAATGTCATCGTGCGTGGCATCTCTTACCCTGTAGATCTGTGAACGGGATACAACAGTTCCTTCTCCTTGGTGGGTAAAAAACTCAAGTAATAAGCCACCATCTTTATCACGATCAATCAAATGAACACGCTTGACACCATTCCTAACAGCGCGAATAGCATAAGGCAAGAAAAGATCTAAATCTTCCGTCATGCCTTTCCCCGCATTCATCATTTCCTCCGCTTCATCAGCTGTCACGGAGCTGATCAAATCTCCATCCTCATCTAGCAAACCGGGCGCATCACATAAAAAAACCAATTTTTCTGCTTGCAAAGATTCAGCAACACAAGTAGCTACTTCTTCAAGCGTCAGGTCATACACCTCCCCCGCTGGCGTAACACCCAAAGGAGAAATCAAGACAACATTTTCTTGAGCCAAATCCGCACGGATCTCTTGCGCCATGATTTTTCTTACCGTGCCGGTGTAGTATAAATCTACCCCGTCCACTACCCCAACCGGGCGCGCCGTAATAAAGTTACCGCCTGTGACCCTCATATAACTGCCTGCCATGGGCGTATTAGGCATCCCCTGAGAAAGCAAAGCCTCAAGTTCAATGCGGGTAACGCCCATTGCAGATTTAACGCACGCGAGCGTATCGGCATCGGTCACTCTAGTGCCTTTATGAAAACGCGGCGTCATCCCTCGACGCTTCAATTCTGCGTCAATTTGGGGCCGGGCTCCATGCACCAATACTAAACGCACATCAAGTGCTGCCAACAAATTGCAATCATAGGCAAGACTCTGCGCCATCTCCCCGGCAACAACCTCTCCCCCAAAGGCAATCACAAAGGTTTTGCCTCCAAAGGCATGAATGTAAGGCGCTGCTCCCCGGACCCACTGAACATAACTAGGGGGACGAAATGGGCTGCGTGTACCAGAGGACTCTTGGTTTGTATCTGAATCTGGCATGTCTTTGCTCATGGTTTCAATAGCATTAAAATTGAAAAAGCCGCAAAAAAAATGCGGCAAGATGAGTATGCGCTATTCCTTCAAGGAAGCAAATGCAACGCGCCTAAGCGCGCAAAAAATCAAGCAGCGACTGCAACTGCCCACGCAAATCGGCTACAACCGCCGAATGTTCAGCTTGACTCTTTTCAATTTCCTTTTGCGCCAAATCCACTTCACCTAAGCGGCTTCGCGCCCCGGAAATGGTAAAACCTTCATCATAAAGAAGCTGACGAATACGCCGAACGAGAAGCACTTCATAGTGCTGATAGTAGCGCCGGTTGCCTCGTCGCTTAGCAGGTTTAAGCTGCGTAAACTCCTGCTCCCAATAACGCAAAACATGCGGTTTTACCCCGCATAAATCCGCCACCTCACCAATTGTAAAGTAGCGCTTAGCAGAAATAGGCGGCAGATCAGCCGTTTTGATCGACAGTTCCATGGTTTAACTTTCCAACATTGGCTTTTAGCTTTTGGCTTGCATGAAAGGTAACAACCCTCCGCGCTGAGATCGGAATCTCTTCGCCTGTTTTTGGATTGCGCCCGGGGCGCTGTGGTTTTTGACGCAACTGAAAATTACCAAAACCCGATAACTTTACCTCTTCTCCTTTTACCAGTGCAGCACGTATCTCATCAAAAAAACATTCAACCATGTCTTTAGCTTCGCGTTTGTTCAGACCCACCTTTTCAAACAGTAAGTCTGCCAACTCAGCTTTAGTTAATGTGTCAACAACAGTCATCTAAGCTCCTTGCGTCTCGCCCCGCAATTGGGCTGCACACATTTTTTCAGAATAGGCTATCAGCGTTTTTATCGCCTCGTCTATCTCATTATCCTCTAAAGTACGCTCGCTGTGTTGCAACAACACCTTGAATGCAAGGCTTTTTTTATTTTGCTCCAACCCTTTGCCCTGATAAAGATCAAAAAGCTCTATCCCAACAACAATCGGAGAAACGGCTTGTCGAAGCACACCCAGCAAGGCATCAGCTGAAATACTTTGGTCTACAACCAGTGCTAAATCACGCACCGCAACAGGTTGACGATTTAAAACACGATAGCTAGGTACGCCCAGCTCAAGCACCGTCTCTAAACAAAGCTCACAAACCTGTGGTGCACTGCCAAGTTCATAATTTTGAACCCAGCGAGGATGGATCTCGCCAAGCACGCCAACCACTTTACCGTCAACACTCACTTGTGCAGCCCGGCCGGGATGAAGTGCGGGGTGCTGCGTAGGCGTAAAACACGGCGCGTGATGCGCAAGCAGGCGTTCAACCTGCGCTTTCATATCAAAAAAATCGAAAGGACGCGCATCAACGCCCCACTGTGCAGAGAATGCGCTGCCAGAAGCCAGAAGACCCAACTTCATCGGCTGCACATAGCCCGGCACCTCTGTCGCCGCGGTTTGGTGCGAAAAAACACGCCCAAGTTCAAAGACCCGCACCCGTGCTTGCTGGCGTTTTCGATTTGTACGCAAGGCATTGACCAGCCCGGGGATCAGGCTGCTACGCATCACACTCATGTGACTGGCAATAGGGTTTGCAAGCTTAACCGGCGTTTCATTGGCACAAAAATCCCGCTCCCATGCTGCATCAACGAAAGCAAAGTTAATCAGCTCTTGAAATCCCTGCTCAGCCAAGCCATTGCGTAAACGCCACCGGCTTTGGCTCCCCTCCGGCTCAGAAAGCATCGCCAGCGCTCCTTTAGGCGGACAAACTGGAATGTTGTCATACCCAAAAAGCCGCGCAATCTCTTCGATCAGGTCTTCCTCAATCTCAATATCAAAACGCCAACTTGGCGGCGTAACGAGCAGTTGACCGGGGTTCTCAATGACATTAAGGTGATCCTGACGCAAAAGCTGAGCCATTTGCGTTTGTGAAAGAGCAACGCCTAAACGCTGATTGACTCTTTCAACACGCAAGCCAATTTGCTTGCGCACCGGTAAGTCCGCCGGAGAAGACACCTCTTGCAAAGGCCCAGCCTGACCCGCACAAATCTCTAAAATCAAGGCTGTTGCGCGCTCTGCAGCTTGCTTGGACAAAACAAAGTCTACGCCACGCTCATAGCGGTATGATGCCTCTGAACCTAAACCATAGTCACGTGCCCGGCCTGCAATTGCATCAGGTTGAAAGAAAGCCGCTTCTAGAAAAACATCGACCGTATCCAGCGTCACACCCGTGGCTTCTCCGCCCATTAAACCGGCAAACGCAAGCACTTTTTCCTCGTCAGCGATCAGCAATGTATCGGCTGCAGGCTTCACCGTCTGGCCATTTAAAAGCACCAGCGCCTCACCCGACCGGGGCATTCTGACGTGAATGGCGCCACTTAGCTTGACATTATCAAACACATGCAAGGGCTGACCTAGTTCCAGCATCACGTAGTTTGTAATGTCGACCAGTGCACTGACGCTGCGAATGCCGCTACGCTCAATGCGCTGGCGCATCCAGTCCGGCGTTAGCGCCTTTGCATTCACCCCTCGAATCACACGCCCGTAGTAACGCGGACACGCTTTGGGTGCATCTAAAACCACCGGGCGGGTGTCTGAAATACTTGCCGCGACCGCTTCGATGGCCACCGGCTTGAGCGGAATATCAAACACTGCAGCCAACTCACGCGCAATACCTGTGATGCTCAAACAATCTGCCCGGTTTGGCGTGAGCTTAATGGTGATGGCGGCATCATCTAAGTCAAGATATTCACGAATATTCTGCCCCACTGGCGCACTGGCCGGCAGCTCGAACAAACCATCACTGGCCTCAGACAGCCCAAGCTCTTTAGCTGAGCACAGCATGCCAAAGGATTCCACACCCCGCAATTTTGCCGCTTTAATCTCAAACCCACCGGGTAATTTAGCACCTACCAAAGCACACGGAATCTTCAAACCCGGCGCAGCATTAGGCGCACCGCAAACAATTTGCAATGGCGCAGATTGACCAGCATTGACCTCGCACACGCGCAGTTTGTCTGCATTCGGGTGCTTTTGTGCGGAAATAATTTCTGCCACCACAACGCCTGAAAAGGGCGGCGCAATCTCATCTACTTCTTCAACCTCTAGGCCGGCCATGGTCAATTGATGTTGCAGCTTTGCGCTATCCACGCCGGGGTTGGCTAAGAGACGAAGCCAATTTTCAGAAAATCGCATAATCTATTACCTAAATTGAGCTAAAAAGCGCAAATCGCTTTCAAAGAAAAGTCGTAAATCATCAATGCCATAGCGCAGCATCGTTAGACGATCGGGCCCCATGCCAAATGCGAACCCGGTATAACGCTCAGGGTCGATTTTGCCGTGACGCAACACATTCGGATGCACTTGCCCACAGCCGGCAATCTCAAGCCACCGGCCTTTGAGCGCCCCATCCATAAACGCCACATCAATTTCAGCGCTCGGTTCTGTAAAAGGAAAAAACGAAGGACGAAAACGCACTTGCAAATCGTCCGTTTCAAAAAACTTGCGTAAAAAATCAACAATCACACCTTTGAGATCTGCAAAACTCACAGATTGGCCAATCCACAAACCTTCAACTTGATGGAACATGGGCGAATGCGTTGCATCGGAATCCACACGATACACCCGCCCCGGCGCAATCACTCGTAGGTCCGGCATATCCTCCGCCCCTTCATAGCGCAAGCCATGTGCGAGCATTGCACGAATCTGAACCGGGCTGGTGTGCGTACGTAGCAGCACCTTGTCATCGCCCTCAAGATAGAACGTGTCGTGCATTGAACGTGCAGGGTGATTTTCCGGGGTGTTAAGTGCGGTAAAGTTAAAATAATCCGTCTCAATTTCGGGCCCATCGACCACTTCAAAACCAATGGACCGAAAGAGTGCTTCTAGCCGGTAAAGGCTGCGCGAAACAGGGTGAATCCCCCCCAAACTTTGAGAGCGCCCCGGCAAAGTCACATCTAGAGCCTCCGCAGCCAACTGCTGCGCAAGCAAACTGTCTTTAATAGCAGCACGCCGTGCTTCCAAAGCCTGCTCAATCGCTTGCTTAGCCTTGTTGATAATCGCACCGGACGCTTTTTTCTCTTCCACCCCTAAAGTTGCAAGGCCTTTTAGCTGCGCTGTGATAGCGCCTTGCTTACCCAAAAATCGCGCTTTTTCATTTTCGAGTGCGCTCATATCCACTGCAGCAAGAAAAGCGGCTTTTGCCTGCGAGACGAGATGATCGAGATTTTCCATTTTCATACCAAATCTAAAAAATAAGCCTCTTTATTCAAACAATACAGCTCATTTAAAAACAGTAAAGAAGCACAGAAGAACAAAAAGGAGGCTAAGCCTCCTTTAAATCAATCGACAACTCGTGCAGTACGCTTAAAAAGCGTACAACACGTTATCTACGCGGCCAATATAGCTTTAGCTTGAGCAGCAATTGCGGCAAATGCTGGTTTATCAAAAACAGCCAAATCTGCCAACACTTTACGATCAACCTCAATTGCAGCCTTTTTCAGACCATGCATAAACGTGCTGTAGGTCATGCCGAGTTCGCGAGAGGCTGCATTAATACGCGCAATCCACAATGAACGGAACTGACGTTTACGCTGACGGCGGTCGCGATAAGCGTACTGCCCGGCCTTCATAACAGCTTGTTTAGCAACCCGATAAACGTTTTTACGACGCCCCCGATAACCTTTGGCAAGCGCTAAAACTTTTTTGTGACGAGCACGTGCGGTAACTCCGCGTTTGACGCGTGGCATATTCTATTCTCCTATTTAAGCGTAAGGCATCATGTCGCGGACATGTTGAGCGTCAGAAGCATGAACTCCTGATAGCCCTCGCAACTGACGTTTATTTTTAGTGGTTTTCTTTGTCAAAATATGACGCTTGAAAGCCTGCGAACGCTTAATAGAGCCGCCAGCGCGAATTTTAAAGCGCTTAGCTGCACCACTTTTGGTTTTCATCTTAGGCATTACAACTCTCCTGTTTTAATAATATGCCACCAGGTGCACAAAAATCTATGCTTTAAAACCTGGCACCACTTGTAAAACGACCTATTTAATTAGGTCGCTATTTAGACACACCCAAAATAACCTTGGGCATGACCAAAATACAACACACCCGGGCCTATCCTGCCTTGGTGCTTTGTTTCTTTGTGGGAGATACCACCATCACCATCTGCCGCCCTTCCATCTTGGGCATTTGTTCAACTTGCGCCAAATCAGCGAGATCTTCTCTAACACGCTCTAACTGACGTAGGCCAAACTCCTGGTGAGCCATTTCTCGCCCTCGAAAACGCAGCGTAATCTTGGCTTTATCGCCTTCTTCCAGAAAACGTTTTAAATTTCGTAACTTAATTTGGTAATCGTTTTCATCTGTACCGGGGCGAAGCTTAACTTCTTTAACCTGCACTTGCTTTTGTTTAAGCTTGGCTTCGTGCGCCTTTTTGGCCTCTTGGTATTTAAACTTACCAAAATCCATAATGCGACAAACCGGCGGTGTTGCCATGGGGGCAATTTCCACCAAATCCAAGCCAACCTCCTCTGCAAGCTCATTGGCCCTAGAGGCTGAGACGATGCCGAGCTGCTCGCCTTCGGCTCCAATTAAGCGAACTTCAGGCGAATTAATCTCATGATTAATGCGCTGTTTCTTTTCCTGAGCGATGGTTTAAATCTCCATTAATTAAACAATATTCACCGCGCCAACACGATTAACCACTTCATGTTGCCAACGTCCAATCAAATCTGATAGAGACATCTGCCCTAGGTCTTGTCCGCCCCGGGCGCGCACGGCCACCAAACCCGCTGCCTTTTCTTTTTCACCTACAACTAGTAAATAAGGCAGCTTGTTTAAACTGTGGTCGCGTATTTTATAAGTGATTTTCTCATTGCGCAAATCTGATTCTACGCGGAACCCGGCTTGACGCAGCTCTGCGGTCACTTTTTGTACGTATTCGGACTGTCCCTCTGAGATGCTCATCACTACAGCCTGTAGAGGTGCCAGCCACATTGGAAACGCACCGGCATGATTTTCTATTAAAATTCCAATAAAACGTTCTAAAGACCCCAAGATGGCTCGATGCAACATCACCGGCCGACGACGGCTATTGTCTTCAGCAACATACTCTGCACCTAAACGCTCAGGCAAAACAAAATCAAGCTGAATGGTGCCACACTGCCACGAACGGCCTAACGCATCTTTAATGTGATACTCAATTTTGGGCCCATAAAAAGCGCCTTCGCCGGGGAGTTCCTGCCATGTGAGTCCCGAAGCACTTAAAGCTTCACGTAGACCATTTTCAGCTTTATCCCAAACGGCATCTACACCAGCGCGCTTTTCAGGACGAAGAGATAATTTAACACTCACATCATTAAAACCAAAATCTTGATAAACCTCATTAAGCAGACGATTAAAATCCCGAACCTCTGAAACAATTTGATCTTCCGTACAAAAGATATGCGCATCGTCCTGCACAAATCCCCTTACTCTCATCAAACCATGCAAAGCCCCGGAAGGTTCATTGCGATGGCAAGCGCCAAACTCTGCCATACGCAAAGGCAAATCACGGTAAGAGCGCAGGCCATGGTTAAAAATCTGAACATGACAAGGACAATTCATCGGTTTAACGGCATAGTCCCGCTTCTCTGACTCCGTTGTAAACATCCCTTCACGGTAATTCTCCCAATGACCAGAGCGCTCCCATAGCACACGATCCACCACCATAGGCGTCTTGACTTCCTGGTAATTGGCCTCTCTAAGTTTAGAGCGAATATACTGTTCAACCTGCTGCCACAAAGCCCAACCTTTTGTGTGCCAAAACACCATGCCCGGTGCTTCATCTTGCAAATGGAAAAGATCCAGCTGCTTACCCAAGCGACGATGATCCCGCTTCTCCGCCTCCTCCAGCATTTTTAAATAAGCTTCTTGATCTTCTTTTTTTGCCCAAGCGGTGCCATAAATGCGCTGCAGCATGGCATTTTTACTATCTCCACGCCAATATGCGCCAGCTACCTTCATGAGCTTAAATACTTTAAGTTTGCCTGTTGACGGTACGTGCGGCCCCCGGCACAGATCAATAAAATCCCCTTCTCGGTACAGGGAAACATCTTCTCCCTCGGGAATCGCTTCAATCAACTCAGCCTTATAGTGCTCACCCTGCGCTTTAAAAAAATCAATAGCTTTTTGACGCGGCCAAACTTCACGCTCAACAGCAAAATCTTTTTTAGCAAGATCTGCCATACAAGCCTCAATTTTTTCCAAATCCTCTAAAGTAAAAGGACGGTGGTACGCAAAATCATAATAAAAACCATGCTCAATCACGGGGCCAATGGTAACTTGTGCATCTGGAAATAAAGTTTTAACTGCATACGCCAATAAATGCGCAGTGGAATGCCGAATAACCTCTAGGCCATCAACGGGGTCTTTATCCGTCACAATCGCAAGCTGTGCATCATTTTCAATTAAATGACTTGTATCCACCAAACACCCATCCACCTTGCCGGCCAAAGCAGCCTTAAGCAAAGAAGGGGCAATAGAGGCTGCAACCTGCGCAACCGTCACAGGCTCAGCGAAATGACGAACAGAACTATCAGGAAGAGTAATTTGAGGCATGTCGAATCCGTATCAGTAAAAAGTGCGGCTAAGCCGCACTTCGTTCAAAATCTATTCGTCGCATTATAGCCTGAAGCCACAAAAGCATACCAGCAATATACGCTACGCCTTTACTGCTAACTCTTCACAAAGCCCGCCAATTTCATCGAGCGCCAATAGAATATTTTCGCTGGCCGGTGCAGTACGCTCCCAAGCCTTAGCGTCTACATTCATAATTGCAAACAAAGATTTTTGATATAAAAAATTGCTGAGAAACCAAAGCGAGATTTTTAACAATCTTCGGCATATTCTCCTTCATAGCTACTCTCAAAATAAGAATCTGTGCGCTATACCTTCAAAACACTCAACACATACACCCACAAAAAAACAGAGCCACTTCACGTGACCCTGTTTTTTTATCCAAATACCAGAAAGAATCTATTGGGCAGAAAGATATTTTGCAGGATCAACGGGCCTACCCTGCTTTCTAATTTCAAAATGCAGTTTAGTCCGATCTGTATCGGTATCTCCAACTTCTGCAATTTTTTGACCCTGCTTAACAACATCCCCTTCTTTCACAAGCAAAGTTCTATTGTGCGCATAAGCACTTAAATAGTCTCCTTCATGGCTTACAATAACCAGTTTCCCGTACCCTCGTAAGCCACTACCTGCGTAAGCCACCTTACCTGCCCGAGCCGCCAACACAGGCGTGCCTGCGTTAGCAGCAATATCTAAACCTTTCATATTTGCCGTCTCACTGAAACCAGAAACCACCTTACCTGTAACAGGCCAAGCCCACTCTCCTGACCCACCACTTTGCACATTAGTTTCGGGTGCTTTAGCAGGTGTTGCACTGGAAGCCGGCGTAGAGGCTACTGCACCGGATTTTTGCTGCTGCCACGCTTCATCCGAATAAGGCGTTTTTCCACCTTTAGTCACATCAGCGCTCACGGCACCGGCGGCGCCAGCCCCACCAGCGACTATAACCGGTTTGGTATGCACAGTTTCGGGTGCGCTATTGCCTACAGGCCGAGTTTCTACACCGGTATCTGAAGTGGCACTTGCGGCTGAAACTCGCAACACCTGACCAACAGAAATTTGATTGGGATTGGCTAAACCATTCCACGCAATCAAGCTAGAAGGCGAAACGCTGTATTGCCGTGCAATCATGTACAACGTTTCACCCGGTTTCACCGTATGCGTGCCGGGAGTCCCCTCCGGAATAGAAGAAACGCTACCGCCTGATGGCCGATTAACGCTACTGTCTTGCTCTGGCGCGCTAGAGGGAGAAGTACAAGCCGAGATCGACACCGCCAAAACCCCGGTCATTATCAAAAACTTATAATCTAAAAACGCACGGAAAAATAAATTAGTCTTCATTCGATTCCTGCAAGCATAGGGACAAAACGAACAGTTTCATACCAATTTTCTTTAAAAAACATACCTTGACGCTGAATAAGTAAAAGTCGCTGAGCATCTTCGCCAACAGGAATAAGCAAACGTCCATTTGGTGCAAGCTGTGCTTTTAATGCCTCCGGCACACCCAGCGAAGCCGCCGCGACAATAATACTATCAAACGGCGCAACTTCCGAAAGTCCAAGGTTACCATCGGCACACTTTAAACGCACATTCGGTAAGCGTAAAAGACGTAAATTTTCTTTGGCTAAATCTAATAACTTTCGAATACGCTCAACAGAATACACTTCCGGCGCAAGATGCGACAGCACGGCAGCCTGATATCCACACCCAGTTCCAACCTCTAATGTTTTGCCTAAATCCGCCCGGTCTTGCATCAAAATTTCACTCATTCGGGCAACCACAACCGGCTGGGAAATCGTTTGCTGAAAACCAAGGGGCAAAGCCGTATCTTCGTATGCCCGGCTTGCCAGCGCCTCAGCCACAAAATGGTGACGCGGCACAGCTAGCAAAGCAGCCAATACGCGCTCATCTCGAATACCTAATTCACGAACACGCTCAACCATTCGTGCGCGCGCACGGGTTGCGGTGCCGGAAGGATCTGCTTTAAGCCGGGTATTCATGCATTAAGCCAAGTTTGTAGCATCGACATTTGCCCAGTGTGGGTTAAATCAATCTGCAGCGGTGTGATTGAGACAAAGCCCGCATCCACTG
>RRZU011561519.1_pt1 | contig 20313 bp, 18 predicted proteins | sample 2165561 | NCBI WGS metagenome assembly RRZU01 (sample SAMN10456909, study PRJNA506462) | wastewater metagenome | isolation source: wastewater sludge | place: USA: Moscow, Idaho | reverse complement strand
TATGGTCCGTGGCAATGACCAACCCACCGGCGTCGGGGATCGAGCGCCGCACAGCACTTAGCCGCTCATCCGCCGCCGCAAGCACCGAGGGGATCCAGTCACCCTCGGGGTTAAGCGCGGTGCGCCATGCCTGGGCAATCATGTCCTTGGTGAGAGGCTCCCCTAAGGTCGCTTCCAGTACATCTCCCTGCTTGTTCTGCCAGCGCATCTGGCCTGAATAGCTAAGGAACATCACCGGACGCACGACGCCGTCGCGCAGTGCCTCCGTATATCCATAGACGTAGTCGGCGCGCGAGCGCTTGACGCCGTCCGGATCCGGCGCGTACTCGACGAAAGGAATGGGCGAGGTGTCCGAGCGGAAGGGGGTCCCCGTAAGCGAGAGACGACGCGTCGCCGCCTCAAACGCCACTCGGATGCCGTCGCCCCATGAGAGGGCATCCCCGCCATGGTGAATCTCGTCAAGAATAACGAGGGTGGGCCTGCGGCGCGTGCGCGAGCGATGCAGCTCAGGATTTGCGGCCACCTGAGCATAGGTCAGGCATACACCATCAAAGAAGGAACCTTCTTCGCGCTGCGCATTGGTGAAGTCCGGATCGAGCTGGAGACCAACACGGGCAGCGGATTGCGCCCATTGGGTCTTCAAATGCTCGGTTGGGCACACTACGGTGACTTTGCGGACCACTCCGCGCGCTATCAACTCTGTGGCAATGCGCAAGGCAAAGGTAGTCTTGCCCGCGCCCGGCGTGGCCACGGCAAGGAAGTCTTGTGGGTTAGTGGCGAGATAGCGCTCGAGTGCCTCGGCCTGCCATGCACGCAGCGATGACGCCGTTCCCCACGCAGCACGCTGCGGAAAGGACGGCGAAAGGCTCTCAGCGGCAGAAACTGACGCTGATCGTGGATGCGGGACGGAGGCGGGGCGCTTGAGGCCCCCGGTCACTTGCCGTTACCCGGAGTGCCGGGACCGAAGGGCCAGCCCATTCCACCCTTGCCCATCTGTGCATAGATCTCCTTGCACGTGGGACAGACCGGATACTTGTCCGGATTACGGGTGGGCGTCCACACCTTGCCGCACAGAGCCACAACGGGCTGTCCAGCAATCGCCGACTCAACAATGCGTTCTTTGCGCACGTAATGGGCGTAACGCTCTTCATCGCCAGGAGAGCGCTGTTCTTCTGTCCGCTCGAGAAGGTCGGTGCTTGCCGACTGCGCGGTATCAGGACCGCCCGGTGCACCGGGGGCATTGGGGGGCTCAGGAGACGAAGTGCTCATGACACCCAGTCTAGAAGGGCCCACGCCCAACACCAAGAGCATCGGCGCCTCGTGATTCTTTTCATGAGCTCTAGGGACGACGACGAGGCCACTCACCCACGCGCGGGCCCCGGACATCTCGCACCAAACCAATACGTTCGACAGCCCGCCCAACGTCGTCGACAGAAGAAAACACGAGAGGGTCCGGGACACATGTGGTTGTCCCGGACCCTCTCAACTAACTCAAGGCGTACGACAAGAAGTCTCGCCCATCGTACTTACTTGGCAACAGCCTTCTTCAGGGCCGAACCAGCGGTCAGCTTCACGCCGAAGCCAGCCGGGATCTGGATCTCTTCGCCGGTGCGGGGGTTACGACCCTTGCGAGCAGCACGCTCGGTGCGCTCAACAGCCATCAGGCCGGTAATCTTGACAGCTTCGCCGTTAGCCAGCGACTCGACGAGCACGTCCTGCAGAGCGGCAAGGGCCTTGTCTGCTTCGGTCTTGGTCAGGTTGGCCTTCTCGGCAATCTTGGCAATAAGCTCAGTGCGGTTCAGGGACATTCCCATACCTCTCGTTTCTCTGATGAAGGGCCCGTTTGGACCACTGGGAAAAATCTATCCGATAAATTCCGAAACTTCTTCATCGAGACCCGCGTGAATTCGCCGGTCTCGCCCTTATATGACCCGCGATATCCCCGCGGACATCCCGCATCTTTCCACATGTCTTCGTCGGGCGGAATACCCCGGGGGCATCGTGCACGCCACGATATAGCCGGTGATTTCGGAACCTAGTCCCACCCTTGTTTGCATTTCTTGAAGAACCCTGGGGGTTTCTTGGAGTAGCGCTGAGATTCCGCACGCCGCGGAGAAACCACAGAAAGTCCCGCAAAACCGCCACTTTCTACACACTGGGCGTTAGGCTATGCCCATGAACGCAATCGACAACCCCCACGTTTATGCTGGTGCGGCGGGAAAAGCTGAGGTTTACCCCTATAGCGCCAATCTCACACTCTGGCAGCCACCAAACCAGCACCCGGTGATCTGGGTTTCTCAGCACTCGCTCTACCAGGAGGGCACCGCCATCCGCGGTGGAGTGCCCATCTGCTTCCCCTGGTTCGCGAAGGGCTTAAGCGCCAATCTGCTTCCTTCGCACGGATTGGCACGTCTATCTACCTGGCAGCGGGAATCTGTGACGGAAGATGACAATGCTGTCACAGCCGTTTACACCCTCGACTCCGCGGATGCATATGAAGCGGAACGTTTTGCTCATCCCTACCATGTCAGCTACACGATACGCATGGGCTCCCACCTGGAACTCTCCTACGCGGTCACCAACACCGGTAGTGAGCCATTCACCTTCGAGGAAGCACTTCACACGTACTTCGCAGTCTCGGATGTCCATAACATCGTCGTTGAGGGGCTCGACGGACGCGACTACCGCGATAACACGAACGGGGAGACCTACACGCAGGATGGCGATATCCACTTCACGGGCGAGGTGGATCGCGTCTATAACACCGCGGACGAAATCCGCGTGGTAGATCCAGGCTGGAAGCGTACGCTCGTTATCACCCGCACCAACTCGGAATCAGCCATTGTCTGGAACCCCTGGTCTGAGCGTGCCAGCGAACTTCCCGATTTTGGCGACGACGAATGGACCGGCATGGTCTGCGTCGAAGGCGCTAACGTCCGCGAGGCTGGAGTCACCATCGCCCCCGGCCAGACACACACGATGGGTTACCGGGTCGACGTCGTCGCCCATCCCTGATCCTCGAACGGGAGCCGGTTCCTCCCCATGATCAGTGCCGGCTCTCTCAAGACGTGCAGAAGGGGTTACGTTCCAGTCTGGTGCTCCGGAACGTAACCCCTTCTGTGTGGTGTCGTTGTTCATGGAAGGACCACAAAAGGTCCCTCTGTCAGTTCATATCAGTCGAAGATACGGATGACGATGGGCGTGCCGCCCACCCATGAGTTGTTGCCATCCCGAGTTCCCATGCTCTCGTTCCACGCCCCGAAGTTCGTCGTGGAGTTGACGTATAGCGCCACGTGAGCGTTGCGGGCCACCGAGTTCTCCTTCGACCAATAGAGGATGTCACCCGGCTGCGCTTGGCTAAACGGAATCTTGCGGCCCACAGAGAGCACGTCACTCGTATAACCACCGATGTTGACGCCATACTGCTTGTACACGTATCGGATCATGCCAATGCAGTCCCAGCCAGACGGAGTGACTCCGCCCCACGAATACGGCGCACCGGTGTGCTTCTTCGCAAAGGCAAGGACCTCGGAACCCTTCGTCTTGCTCGCGACGGGAGGTTGCGTTGGCTGCGTGGAAGTCTTCGTGGTGATGGTACGAACAACTCCAAGAGTGTCCTCACCGTCACCGTTCCAGTCGCCAAGCAGAGTCACATCGTTGACTCGACCATAATCGACCTGGATATCCGCGTTACCGGACTTGATCGTCTTTTTAATGAAGTAGGTATTGCCTCGACGCACCGCGAACGAATCACGGCCAGGGTGCGAACGATCGAAACTTCCGGTATAGAGGTCGTCGCCGGCGCGGCCATAGGTGATGACCTTGTCCGTGCTTCCACTCACATTCTTATTGGAAATATGAAGCTTATTGCCGCGGCGAACAGCAAGGGTATCCGTACCGTTACCGTCCCAATCGCCAACGAATACTTCGTCCCGGTCATTACCAAAGTAAAAGAGGAGATCCGTGCTTGAACCGGTGAGGCTGTTCTTCACGTGATACGAGTTTCCACGTCGAATAGCTAGGGTATCTTTGCCGTCACCGTTCCAGTCGCCCACCAGGACAGTATCCGTGGGTAAGCCCCAGGTCAGAGTGAAGTTTGGAGTGCCAGAAGCCGGATTCTTCTTGGAGAAGGCGAACTGGCTCCCCTTGCGTAGCGCAATGGTGTCCTTGCCATCGCCATCCCAGTCTCCGACAAGCACCTGATAACTTGCCTCGCCCCAGGAGAACTCCATATTGGCTGTCCCGCTCCAGCGATCATTGAGAAAGAACTTATGGTTTTTCACCGCGGACGGGGTATTGGACGCGGTCTCGTTCCCGGGCTTCTCATTGACGATAATTTCGGGATCAATGCCTAGCTCATTTCCCCAGACAGCATGCGTGTTGTCTCCAAAGATATCGTCGTTCGACGACGTCGTATCAGCTGATTCTGCCGACGGTAGGGAAGTTGAGAGGTTGGATGGTGTCGATAATGCTTCGGAGGAAATTGACTCTGTCGGCTCCAAACTGGTGGAAGGAACGGGCGTACCCGACAGGTCTGGGGTGCCAGAAGGCTCTGGCACGCTAGACGAGTCGTCAGCAGGAGTTTTCTCTGCTGGAGTGGAGGTCTCGTCTGTGGGGAGGATAATAGCCCCTGAGTTGACGTCGTCGTCGGCTATTGCCGGGAGCGCAAACCCTAAGGGTAAAGTCATTGCCGCGAGTGTTGCGACAAGACGGAGTGAGCGTCGATAAGTGGAGTGGTGCATGAGTCTTTCTTTCGGCCTTCTGGTCAGCGTTGCCCTTGGGTGAGAAGGTGTGCAACCAGGTACTACAGTATCCGGCAATATTACAATTTAGCCACAGAACATAGTGTGTCATATATGTGATTTCATTAATTACATAACTTCTTACAAATAGCCAGTATGGACTTTTACGTTACCAAAAAAATTTTTCACTTTGGGTCAAAAGTCCCAGGAGCAAATCACGAGAATATAACGAGATGATCACGACAGAATCGTCGTTGAAAAAGCCGTTCTATCGACGACGGCCAGCGCACCAACCGACGATAGCCGGAGCACCAAGACTCCGGCATCTCACAGGAAGAACGGGCCGCACCCCTCAGTAATCTGAGGTGCGGCCCGTCCACTCACATCACCACAACGGAGCGCTGCGATGCCTGCGCAATGTTAGTCAAGCACTCGGATGACGATGGGAGTTCCACCAATCCAGCTATTCGGACCCTGTCGAGTTCCGTTCTTCACGTTCCACGCACCAAAGTTAGTGGTGGAATCCACGTAGAGGGCGACATGATCAAAATTGCCGGTCTTAGACCTTTCCTTCGGCCAATAGAGAATGTCGCCCGGCTCAGCCTGACTGAACGGAATCCTCTCTCCCGCCTCAAGAACCGAGGACGGACGCCCACCAATCGTGATGCCATATTGCTTATAGACGTAGCGAATAATGCCGATGCAGTCCCAGCCCTCGGGTGTCACGCCACCTTTGACATAGGGCGCCCCGTCATACTTCATAGCAAGAGCGAGAATTTGAGCACCTGTCGGCTTCTTCGTTGAGGGAATGACAGGCTGCGTGGATTCGGTTGTGGTGACAGTCCGAACGACACCGAGGGTATCTTCGTTGTCCCCGTTCCAATCACCGAGCAGGGTGACGTCGTCGATCCGCCCGTAGTCCAACTGAATATCCGCGTTGCCCGACTTGATCACCTTGTTGATGAAATAGGTATTTCCGCGGCGTACCGCAAATGAATCGAGGCCGGGGCGGGAGCGATCGAAGCTTCCCACGTAGATATCGTCGCCAACGCGGCCGAAGCTGACAACTTTGTCGGTCTTGCCGCTGGCGTTCTTGTTCGAGATATGGATCTCGTTGCCGCGACGGATAGCCAGCGTGTCAACGCCATCGCCATCCCAATCCCCCACAAACACCTCATCGCTTGCGCGACCAAAGGTGATAGTAGAAGCCACCGCAGTGCCCTTCAAACTGTTCTTTATGAGGAACGTGTTGCCGCGACGGATGGCGATAGTATCCTTGCCATCGCCATCCCAATCCCCTACCAAGAAGGTATCGGTTGGGCTCCCAAAGGTGAAGGTGAAATCAGGAGTTCCAGATGCCGGATTCGCATTGGAAAAGGCAAACTGATTGCCATTGCGTAGTGCGATGGTGTCCTTGCCGTCACCATCCCAGTCACCAGTGAGGACCTTGTAGCTAGAGTCCCCCCAGGTGAACTCAGTGTTAGCAGCCCCAGTCCAGCGATCATTCAAGAAGAACCGATGGTTTTTCACCGTGGTTGTCGCATCAACCCCAGTTGTTGCTTCTCGGTATACGCCGCCCTCGGGATCGAATCCGAGATCAACATCCAAGTCCATGTCCACCTCGGCAACAGGAAAATCTACCTGAGTCTCTTGCGACGGCGTCACATCCCCTGACTCCTGGGAAGATTCAGCATCCGATGAGCTTGGTGTGGCAGGAAGTTCCTCAGAAGGGGACTGCTCAACCACGCCCTGGTTATTCGAAGCCTCTGGAACGAAGGACTGCTCGGCTGGTGTGGGGGCCTCCCCCTCAGGGAGAGTTACGACTGGAGATGAATCGGGGGCGTCAGCAGCCACCGCCGGGAGTGCGAGACCAAGTGGCAAAGTCATCGCAGCAAATCCTGCAGCAGCGCGGAGTGTGCGCCGGGGAGTTGAATGGAACATAGGTCTTTCTTTCGGCCTTCCGGTCTACAGTGCTTCCTCGAATAAGGAGGCAACCACCGCTTACCCTAACGACAATTATTACAATTTGGCCACAAAATATGACCTATTACTTATGTTAGGACATTTTAGTTCACTTCAAAAGATGATCCATGAATGTGAGACCGTGGAACCAGGTCAGCCTCAACATGGGGTCATAAATTCGTGATTTCATAACGAACAAATAACGTCACAATTTTGCGGATAGTTACGAACCACACGATGATGCAATGAGAAGCTGGCCCGGAATCTCCGTCAATCCACGTACCCTGGCCCTATGAGAGTGAATGTGAGACCTCAGCGGATTCGCGGACTCGATGGCCTTCGGGCATTTGCAGTCGTCGCAGTCCTCATTTTTCACCTCCGCCCAGCTTCATTGCCGGGCGGGTTTATTGGCGTCGATATCTTCTTCGTCGTATCCGGATTCCTCATTACGACACTACTCATCCGTGAACTTTCCTCGACAAACAACCTGGATCTTCCACGATTCTGGCTTCGTCGTGCACGGCGCCTTCTTCCAGCCCTCGTCCTTGTCGTGCTGGTATCAGTAACCGCCGGTCTCCTTCTAGGAGACGATCTCCTCGTGGGGATTCGACGCCAAACGCTTGGGGCACTCACCTTCTCAACGAACTGGGTGGAAATTCTCGCGGGATCCTCGTATTTTGCCGGTACCTCACCGCAGCTTTTTGCCCACTTCTGGTCGCTGGCGGTCGAGGAACAGTTCTACCTCATCTGGCCAATTCTTTTCCTTGTCGTCCTGGCGATGGTGCGCTCGTGGAGGGCTCGTATTGCTGTGGCCACCGGGGCTGCTATCCTCTCAGCGCTCGTCATGGCACTCCTTTATTCGCCCGGCGAAGACGTTACCCGCGTCTACTACGGCACGGATACCCATGCCTTTGGGCTTCTTCTCGGAGTAGCTCTCGCTTTTATGTGGGCAGGTACCAGGTGGCTCGACTCGACGTGGTTCACTCGCTTAGCTCCTCTGGCCGCCCCTCTCACGCTGCTGTCCATTGTGGCTCTCATGTGGGCTCTCGACGAGAACTCGGCCTTTACCTTCCGGGGTGGACTCTTTCTCGCAAGTCTTCTAACGGCGTTACTCATCGCGTGTCTGTTATCCGGACATCGCGCCACCGTGGCCGTGGCTGAACTGCGCCCCGTGGTATGGCTGGGTGAACGTTCCTACGGAATCTATCTCTGGCACTGGCCCCTCATCCTGCTTCTTACCGCTCTTGCCCCGGCCACCGCCATCGATTCCGTGACACATTGGATTGTCCGAGCGGTTGCCTTCGCCGCAACTCTGGTCATCTCTGCTCTTTCTTACCGGTACGTGGAGGTGCCAGTTCGTACACTCGGATTCCGCGAATGCGGGAGGCGTGCACTAGCACCGATACGGGAACGGAATGTGATGCCTCAAGTTGTCCTTGCCGCTTCCCTCCTTCTTATAGCGGGTACCACCGCCGGGCTCATCACCGCTCCCGCCAAGTCAGCCGTACAAATCGCCATTGAACAAGGACAGCAAGAAATTGAGGAGAACAATCCTCAGGCCGGCTTAGAGAATAATGAGGGCCCAGGGAACAGCAACAAGCCCACTCGAACCCCGGCCACGGACTCGACAGTGCCGCCTATCATCAACGTAGACCACTCCGTCCCCACCGGGGATGACATCACCGGATTTGGCGACTCTCTCTTGGTTACGAGCACCGGCGGTCTCAATGCTGTCTTTCCCGGGATCTACCTGGACGCCGTGTCCAACCGCCAGTGGCAACACGCTGAGGATGTCGTCTCCACAGCGCTCGCCAACGGTACGGTCCGACGCGCGGTCATCATCGACTTTGGAACCAACGCTGGCGTACCGGACGCCGAGGTCGTTCGACATGTTCTCGACATGCTTGGACCGGAGCGAATGGTCGTCGTCGTTAACTTGTACGGCATGTCCACATTCATCGACCCTGCTAACAAACTATTAGCCGACATCGTTTCCGACTATCCCAATGCGATCATTGCAGATTGGTACTCAGCCGTCAGCGCTCAGCCGCAGATGCTGCAATCAGATCAAACCCATCCCAATATGGATGGCATGCATCTCTTCGCGGAGACTGTCCAGGGGGCATTCCAAGAACTTTCGGATCGGATCTCGGCACTAGATGGCACCTCGAAGGACGACTAGTCGCGGCAAACCACACCATTCTCATAAGCGTAAATAACCAGCTGCGAACGATCACGGGCGCCGATCTTGGCGAGAAGGTTTCCGATGTGAGTTTTTACCGTTGCCATAGAGATAAAGAGTTGCGTCATGATCTCGGCGTTGGAATAACCTTCAGCAATCAGCGCGAGGACTTCGATTTCACGTTTCGTGAGCAACGCTGTTACACGTGAGTTGTGAATGGCATTACCGGCACGTCCAAGAAAACTCGCCTCCATTCTGCCGAGCACCGCCGGGGAGTAGGTATGCTCTCCGGCCTTCACTCGCCTGATCCCGTCGAGAAGCACCTCGGGCGTCGAATCCTTGAGAAGAAACCCGTGCGCACCCACCCGTAGGGCTGCCTCGACGTATTCATCCATATCAAACATCGTCAGGACGAGAATCTTGACAGCTGCGAGCGATTGATCCGCGGAAATCGCCGCCGTCGCCTCAATTCCGTTGAGACCAGGCATCCTGATGTCCATAAGAATCACGTCAGGATGGAGCTCACGGGCGAGGGAGACCGCCTCCTGTCCGTTCGCAGCCTCGCCAACCACATGGACATCGGGTGCCGACCCAATAATCGTTGCGAGACTTTTGCGTAGCAGCGGTTGGTCTTCAGCGATGAGAACGTTCATAGTCCTTCCTCCGCGGGTATCCGTACCGTCAGTGCGAAACCTCGACCGTGGCGTTCGGCCATCACACCTCCGCCTAAAGCGGCAATTCTCTCGCGGAGTCCTACGAGTCCGTACCCTGCCCCTCGCGCCGGATGCCATCCGGGAACGGGACCTTGATCGATAACCCTCATAAGAATGTCTTCTTCGACCCGCGCAATGGAAAGATGTACCTTCGTCCCTCCGGCATGCTGACTGGCATTGATGAGGCCTTCCCGTACCGCCGCACAAATTGCCAGTTGTGCTCCCGCGGAGAGCCGTTCAATCGCTGGCTCATCGGTAATGTCCGTCGTTATGGACAGTCCCCGTGCTTCTCCATCGGAGATGATCAGCGGGAGCTCTCGAAGATCCTCAACGGGTCGAAACTCCGCAGGCAATTGATGGGGTTCTCTCAGCACTCGGAGCATACGTCGCAGCTCCAAGGTGGACCTTCGACTTGTCTCCTCAATATCCTCCAAAGCGCTCAGATAGCCGGATACATCGCGCTGGAGGCGTCCAGCAGCCGCCCGTACTGTGATGGTCCCGAGTCCGTGCGACGCCAGGTCATGCAGCTCGCGGGCAATGCGCAATCGTTCAATTTCAACGGCTCGCCGCGCACTCCATTCCACCAGTTCTTGCTGGTAAGCGCGCCGCTGCCGACTCGACCTCCAGCTGGCCCCGGCAATGATCGCCATGGCGGCCAGCGCAATAACTATGACAGTTGTGCGTGCTTGCTCGGCACTGGTATGTCCTGTTGCTAGAAGGATCACCATGAGAAGAACAAGAGCAACCGAAGCATTGATCCAGGTCCGAGACGTCCATATGGGGGCGTCTAATTGCAACGATGGGGACGATTGCGGTTCGCCCACATCACGCGGAACCCAACTATGCACAGTCTCTTGCGTTTCCACGGATTCTTCATTCACGCGGTCAGTCTAGTAAGCGAACCTGCGGATCACATCGGAGTAGGGTCTGAGACGGAAGCAAAAAATCCACCCGGGGTTCGGTGTGCTGTACGGAGGGCAGCGAGCACGATAGTCCGCATGATAACGATCAACAGCCTGACCAAAACTCATGGTTCGCGCCGTGTTCTCAATGCCGTGAGCTTCGAGGCTCACCCCGGTAGGGTTACCGCGTTCCTTGGCGCAAACGGCGCCGGGAAGTCCTCAACATTGCGCATCCTTCTTGGCATTGACCACGCAACATCCGGCACCGCCCTCATCGGAAACGTGCCTTATCGTAAGCTCAGGTATCCACTGAGGCACGTGGGATCTGTCCTTGACGGCTCCGGTGCGCATCACTCACGTACTGCCCGCAACCACCTGCGGTGGGTAGCCGCATCCAACGGTATCCCTCGCTCCCGGGTGGACGAGGTACTGGAAGAAGTTGGTCTCGTCGAATCGGCGCGTATGAAGGTAGGAACCTTCTCGCTGGGCATGGGGCAACGCCTCGGCATCGCCACCGCGTTGCTTGGCAAACCAGAGATATTAATTCTCGACGAGCCCGTCAATGGCCTCGACCCCGAAGGTATCCGCTGGCTCCGTGAACTCCTCCGCTCGCACGCCGAACAAGGCGGGACCGTCCTGCTCTCCAGTCATGTCATGGCAGAAGTAGCTGAAATTGCCGACGACGTCGTCGTTATCGCCAACGGACAGACGCGGGCATCCGGATCACTTGCGGACGTCACCTCCGGGTACCCAGATCTCGAGTCCGCCTTCTTCCATCTCGTCTCGGGCAAGGAGACTGTGCGATGAGCATCGTTAACGTCGTGCGGGGAGAGTTTGTCAAGGCTTTGACGCTGCCCGGAGTGTGGGCCGGGCTGGGTGTCGGAGTGCTCGCAAGCGTCGCTCTCACTCTTCTCAATGCCTCCACCGTACGTTCCGCAATTCGTTCAGGTGATCTTTCGAGAGTCGCCGATACCTCCACCTTCGAGACCGTCTTTGCCATCATGCCGCTGGGCACGGTGGGTGCTGTCATCATCGCAGTGATGGTCATGGGCAGCGAATACAGTGCGGAAACCGCCGAGTCCGGCGGCGCACGCCAAATTCTCACGAGCTTGCGTGCGGTCCCGACGCGGGGTCTGCTGCTGGCCAGCAAAGTCCTTGTCACGGTGAGTCTCGTCGTGCTCATGGCGGTGGTCATGCTGCCAACATGTTGGTTAGCCGCCGAGCTTGTCATCGGGGGAACCGGAACCGAGACTGTCACCCACCACAATGCCCTCATCCGAGCACTCCTGGGGACGCTCTACTGGATTCTTATGGGTCTCATCGCACTGGCCATCGCGGCTCTCGCCCGCAACGTGTTGATACCGCTTGCTTTTCTCATCGTTAACAGCTCGCTTGTCTCCTTCTCCTACCTGCTCACCAAGGTCACCTCGCTGGCTAACTACCTACCGGACATGGCGGGCAGAAATCTCTTCATGGGCGAATCCATGGGAGCACCCGAAGGCCTCGCGCCGTTGCCGGGCGGACTCATTATGGCGCTATGGATGGTGGGGTTGCTCGCCATGGCGACGATCTTTCTTCGGAGGACGGACGGATGACCAGCACAAACCCACCAACAGTCACGGCGAAACCCATGGATGAGATACATCGCCTGAGACTACTAACGAGTGCCACACGAGCAGAGATCGTCAAACTCGCCACACTCCCTAGCATCGCCACGGTAGCTCTCCTGACCATCGTATGCGTAGCCCTGACGGTTGGGGCGCTCGCGAACTCGTTCGAGCAACACGGGCAGGCTGTAGCGCAAAGCGGGGCGACGGCGGCCGTCGAACTCCTTCGTCCACTCATCCTGTTCTTACAGGTTGGACCTATCGTTCTCGGTATTCTCGCGGTGACACAGGAGTATTCCGGTTCTCAGGGCTCCACCACGTTGCGGTCAACGCCGCAGCGTGGTGTGGCCATGGGTTCAAAACTCACGACGATAGCGGCGGCTCAGGTTGCTCTCGCGGCCTTGGTGGTAGGCACAGGATGGGGTGTGGCGCAATTCTTGCTGGATCCCACCACTCACTCCGCCGGAGCATCGGCTTCTCACACCACGGCCGACCTGGCTGACCTCGCCGCCATGGTCCTCTATCTCGCGAGCGCGGGCATGATCGCCTCCGGAATTGCGCTCGTTACTCGTTCCCTGGCAAGCGCGCTGATATCAAGCCTCGCGCTCCTGCTGCTGGCTCCCCCGCTCCTTGCCGGTGTTCCCACACTCGCCCAATGGTTGCCAAGCAACGTCGAGTCGGTGGGACTCATCACCTGGGTGGCCATAACGCTGGCCATCGGGACAGCGAGCTTCCTTCGGCGCGATGGATAGGAGCTAAAGTACTAGGAGCCAACGTACGTGGCTGGGCGGCTCGCTGGTTACTGGTTGCCCGTTTGCCGGTCACAGGTTGCTAGTCAGCGAATTCCTCAGCCCGCTGCGCCACGACGTTGATGTAGTCGAGTGAACCGTTGTATGCGCCAACCCCGGCGCTCCAGCCATCGTTACTCGTCATATCTCCTCCACGATGGCAGAGGAGGGCTCCAGCCGTCAGGGCGGCATCGTCAATCTGTTGGGGATCGGCAACGCCGTCGCCATTGCCATCCTGACCGTAATACAACCAGGATTCAGGAATGAACTGCATGGGGCCAACGGCGCGGTCCCAGACGGCGTCGCCGTCATACTCGCCATAGTCGGTATCGGGGACGGCAGCAACCCCTGCGCTGCCATCCAATGCAATACCAATAATCGGAGGTGAGACGACGCCGTCGTCGCCCAACTGGGCCCCATCGTGGCTGCCGTGTTTCGACTCCGTGGCCCCGATACCGGCCAAAGTATTCCATCCAATTCCGCACTCAGGATCCGATTGGGCCAGCACAAGCGCTGCATTCGCGTAGGCTTCGACGGCGCGCGCGGGTATACCGGTACGATCCGCTGTGTCGGCGATCCAGGCAGGATCCGCCACCACGTCGGAATCCCCAGAATCGGGAAGCTGCTGGGGCGGGGCCGGCGGATAACCGAGCTGGGGATCTTCAGATCCAGAGCATGCGGCCAGGCTGCCTAATGCGAGCGCAGCGGCGGGAACAAAGCGGAGAGGTTTCTTCACAGAGGAGATGCTATCCGCTGCGACTTACTGTCTTCATCAGTCTGAGACGCGACCCACGTGCCCAGACGTGTCCGTCGGGGGAAGGACACACGGGATGAGTAAACCATCAGCGTGCCGAGTAGCGAAGGAACTCTTCAGCCAAACGATCGTTACCATAGCCCGCATTGATCGCCGACTGCCGTGCTGCCTCTCCCACATACTGGAGCATGAAGTCCATATCCTCGAACTGACTTTCGTGGCACTTGACCGCGTCCAGCTTCTTCCGAAGATCTCCCTCGGTGAGTTCCACGTAGTGATTCGGTGTATGGTGCCCTTGCAACCACACCTCCTCCACTGTCCACGGCTCCAACCCGGCACTTAGCAGCTCACGAAAGGCAAAAGGATTACGCGCCGCCGGATAGACCGCCTGGATAGCAGCCTCTCCCACCGCGCGATGGTCTGGATGACTTGCGGCGATACTCGTCCAATTGTGTTCCGGGGACATGGTGATAACGAGGGAGGGGCGGTGGATGCGAATCTGGGCGACGATATCGCGAATAAGATCGGTGGTGACACGCAGTTCGCCATCGATGTGCCCAAGGAACGTGACGTTCTCAATGCCAATAAGCGCCGCTGAGGTACGCTGCTCGCGCATGCGGACCGCAGACATCTGGTCCTGTCCTTCAGTCTTGAAGCCACCGGCACCTCCAGATGTGGCAACAACGATACTGACGCAAGCACCCTGCGCAACAAATTGTGCAAGCACACCGCCCGCGCCAACATCAGCGTCGTCGGGGTGGGCGAAAACACCGAGAATTCGTTCATGCGCCAAGATGGTGCTCCTTTTTCTGTCCTTCGTGGGCGTGTGGCGTTGATGGCTGCCTTATTTGGCACGAAGCAACGCGTGACGCCCAGTTACTTTGATTAACCCTCAAAAATCGCAGCTACGCCGGGAATGGCTTCGCAGTATTCGTCGAGAATTCGACGGGCGACATCGGCTGAATCAACAAGCGGATGCGTGGCGATGGCGTGCCACGCCTTGTCCCGATTTCCTTCTCGAACCGCGTCTATCACCAGGGTTTCACAGGCTTTGACCTGCACAATGAGGCCCAATTCCGCACCAGTGAGCGGCGCCAGAGGGACCGGCAGCGGTCCCTTACGATCCACCCAGCACGGAACTTCCACAATGGCGTCATCCGCGAGCGCCGGAATAATCCGCTCCCCGCCCTCGGTATTGCTCACCCCGAGAATCATGCGGGCAGATTTGCCGTTCCAGCGCGTGGACTCCCGACCGGATAACGCAGTCATGAGATCGAGCGCCACTTCCTGGTAGCCGCCGTCAAGATCGTCGTCTTCGCGGGCTCCTTCACCCGCCACCTCCCGCGCCTCGGCCATGTAGGTTTCCTCCCGCTCGCGGTGGGTAGCATCCCACAGGTTGGCGGCATGATCCAGTTCATCAAGCGCGGTCTCGTAGAAAGCGCGTTGTTGGGCTGAGAGGAACTGGCCGCGGGTCTGATCTTCGGTAAGAATCTGCGCCACAGCCTCGCGATTGCGATAAAAATAGAAGAGGTATTCATTCGGGATCATCCCCAGCTGGCGTACCCAGTCGAGCCCGATGAGCCGCGCCTCCTCCATCTGGGAAAGCAGCTCCGGGGTATTGAGCAGTGTAGGGAGCACGTCGCGGCCGCCCCTGGTGATGGAGCGCAGCCAACCAAGGTGATTGAGACCAATGTAGTCATACTCCAGCTCGCTCTCCTGGCTACCAAGAGCGCGCGCCGCTCGCCGTACTAGTCCAATCGGGGTATCGCAGATGCCGATGACCCTCCGTCCTAGAACTTCACGCATCGCCTGCGTAATAATCCCGGCCGGATTGGTGAAGTTAATGACCCATGCCTGCGGCGCGGCCTCTGCCACGGTGCGCGCCAGCTCCAGCGCGACGGGGATGGTGCGCAGAGCATAGGCGTAGCCACCCGGTCCTACCGTCTCTTGGCCGAGAACTCCGTGCCGGAGCGGGATAAGTTCATCCTGGACGCGGCCTTCGGTGCCCGCCACTCGAATCGCAGAAAAGACGAAGTCCGCGCCGCGCACAGCTTCTGCCATGTTCGTTGTAGCGACGATGCGGGGTTTGCGAGGCACATCCAGTTGGTCAAGCACCGCGGTCATGACACGTAGGCGCTCCGGAGCCACATCGTAGAGGTACAGCTCAGTCACATCGATTTCATCGCGGGGCCTCCTGCTTAGTGCCTCCACGATCTGCGGCACCCGGAACCCGCCACCCCCGACAATCGTGAGTTTCATACCGCGATGGCCTCCGCTCGTACATGAAAGAATGCTGGAGGACCAAGTCCTCACGCAGTCAGGCAAGATTCCGTGGCATCTGTAATAGGCCACGATCTATTGGCGTAACCTCCATAGTCTAGGGCATACATCGAGAACGAGGAGCCATCCATGCGGGAGTTTTTCCAGCGATCCAAAGCAGCAACCGCCGTTGTGGTTGGTCCCTTGTTTCTTGACGTCATTTTTAGCGCCGTCCCACGGGTTCCCGTGCCCGGAGAGGAACTATGGAGCGACCGCTGTTCCTTCGTTGCAGGGGGAGCCGCCAACCAAGCTCGCGCGCTCCGCCGCATGGGGTTCCATGTTCATCTGTGCTCATATCTCGGAGAAGATCTTCCCGGCCAGATGGTTGCGACGTTACTCGACGACGACGGACTGCCCACCACTTTGTTACATCCCACCGAGCATCAGGCGGTCACCGCGGCGATGAGCGTAGGTGATGATCGCGCAATGATTTCTGCTGGTACGAACGATGCACCGCCACTCTCGGGTGCCGCACCCGATCTGCTCATGGGCGATCTCCGAGCACTCGAACGTAATCGCGAGACCGTTCGTCTGTGGCGCGAGCATGGCACCTTTGTGATCGGCGATGTGGGGTGGGATGAGAGCGGACGCTGGGATTGGTCCGATCTGGCGCCACTCGACCTCGTTGACGTGTTCGTTCCCAACGAGGACGAGGCGTGCCATTACACGCGAGCGAATTCGCCGGAGGAGGCAGCCGCACGACTCACGGACTTGGTTCCTACGGTTGTTGTCACTCGGGGAGCACGCGGAGTTGTTGCCGCGGGCGTGGGTCTCGGGAAGAGAACCAGCGATGCAATCGACGACGGCGTCCTCTCGCTCACCGCCTTCCCCGCCCAGACCATTGATCCAACGGGTGCCGGTGACGTGTTCTCGGCCGTCCTCGCCTGGGGGCTGTTGCAGGGCGGCACGCTTCATCAAGCCGTGAGCGCCGCGGGCGTGGCGGGCGCAATGAGCACCGAGGGATTAGGCGGCAACGGCGCGCCATCCCTCCATGAGTTAAAGGAACGGACACGAGTCTTATCAGCTAGCCCCCACGGATACGACCTCACACTTCTCTTCTCGAGGTAGCACCCGTGACGATCATCGCTCAGAGGTGAACGTCGCAACCGCCGCCAGAATGTCCGCAATACGCGAGCGATCCCACACCACACCGGGGTCAACCTCGATATAGCTAAGAACAGTTGAGGTGACCGTATAGACGCCGGGGGTCCAGGGCGTCGTCGTCGACGAACCAAAAGCTCGCATCGGACGCGGAACCTGCATCGAACTGTCCCCAAGCGAGATCCGAGCGAGCACCCCCATCATGCTGGCGCCGGCCGCTCGACTCATCAACTCAAAGCCATCGGGGCCGTTCAACGGCGCCACCAAACGGTAGCCGAGCAGAGCTGCGAACTGCGCATACACCCGGGACCGTACAGTAACAGCGCGCTGGTCAGACTCAACGAGGGCCTCCGTCACCGCCTCGCGCACGGCCGGATCCGAAATCCCCTGATAGCTCGCGAGGAGAAGACGATAGGTGCGCCACTGCGGCGACGTGCTGACAATGTCAAAATCAGCGCCAATCGAAACGCGCAGCAGCTCAACCACGAGGTCGCGGTGATCCTGGGGCGAATCGAGATGCTCAGCGCGCTCGGCGAGAATGTTCGCGACCGAAATCATAAGGTCCTCGCCCGGCGCCGGCAGCGTGGCACCCCGCGCCAGCTCGGTGAGCACTTCCCCGTAGAAGCGCTCGCGCTGTGGCCAGCGACGGTAGGCAGAGGTGCGGGAGACTTCCGCCGCGCGAATCACCTCGTCAAAAGGAAGCGATTCCAGCCCGGTGGAGATCCCCCGGTCGTGGACGAGGGAGAGAGCTGCCGAGAGCATACGCTGCTCTGTTTCACGGTCGGTCATGCGGGCCATGCGATTACTATACCGAACCATACCGATAATGGTACTGTGAGTACCATAAACAATACTGATAGTTTCATCAATGAGGAGAAACATCATGAAGGCCGTCATTATCATCGAATCATGGTTCGGGAACACCGCCGCAATTGGTCAGGAAATCGCTAGGGAACTGCAAACACGCGGAACCCTCGTCAACATGGTGGGAGTTGCCGAAGCACCCACCACTCTCCCAGCAGACACGGACCTGTTACTTGTCGGCGCCCCGACCCACAATCGCGGACTCTCTACACCATCCACCCGTGAGAAGGCATCGGTCACGGCGAAGGTGGCGGGTGACCACTCCATTGGTGTCCGCGAATGGCTCGCCTCCGCCACTCTTCCGGACGGCGTCAAGGTTGCGGCATTTGACACCGTGACCGGCAAGAACTTCATCTCCGGTTCAGCAGCAAAGGCCGCTTCCAAGATTCTCGGACGCCGCTCCCCCGGGATCAATGTTGAGACGCGATCATTCGTGGTGCGCGGGACCGCCGGGCCGTTGGCTGATGGCGCACTCGCCGAGGCTCGTGAATGGGGCGGGCAGCTGGCCGCAACAAGAAACTGACGCGCTTGCCACCACCTGTGCCAGAACTCTCACGATCGCAACATAAGAACGATTGTACACATATTGATTGATGGTTAGGATCGTCGTGCCGCATTTTCTGCGCACCACCAACTATCGATTGAGACATGTATGTATTCGCTCCTGCTCGCGATCATTTACGTAGCATTCATCAGCCTCGGCTTGCCCGACTCCCTTGTGGGCTCAGCATGGCCCGTCATGCACGGTGAGCTGGGTGTTCCCGTGTCCTTCGCGGGCCTCATTACGATGATCATCGCCTCTGGCACCATCATCTCAAGCCTTCAGTCTGACCGCCTCACCAAGAAACTCGGTCCCGGCCTCGTCACCGCCATCAGCGTGGGCATGACGGCAGCGGCACTCATGGGATTCTCCTCGTCCGGATCCTTCCTGGCCGTCTGCCTCTGGGCTATTCCCTATGGTCTGGGTGCTGGCGCAGTTGATGCCGCGCTTAACAACTACGTGGCACTCCACTACGAGTCTCGCCACATGAGCTGGCTCCACTGCTTCTGGGGGATCGGCGCCTCAATCAGCCCCTTCATCATGGGCTACAGCCTCACCTCGGGTAGCGGGTGGAACCACGGTTATTGGATCGTCAGCGTCATTCAGATCATCCTCACGGTGGCGCTTTTCGTGAGTCTTCCGCTGTGGAAGATGACGCCGAGGAAGAACGGCGAGGTTACCTCCGGCACCGAAACATCCTCACCGAACGACGACGGCGCCGCGAGCGAACCAATTCCCTTGACTCGCGCACTGCGCATCCCCGGTGTTCCACTCATTTTGACAGCGTTTATGGCTTACTGTGCGGTTGAAAGCACCGCCATCCTGTGGGCTTCCACGTATCTTGTCGACGCCCGCGGTGTGGACAGTGCAACCGCCGCCCGGTTTGCCTCGCTCTTCCTGTTGGGAATCACGCTGGGACGGTTCCTTGGTGGTTTTGTTGCAGACAGGTTTGGCGACAATCAGATGATTCGCTACGGCACCCTCATCACCCTCACCGGCATTGTGCTGATCGCGCTACCGCTGGAGAACGATGTGCTGGCTCTCGCCGGACTCGTCATTGCCGGATTCGGCTGCGCTCCAATCTACCCCTCGATTATCCACGCAACCCCCACCAACTTCGGCCGCGCAAACTCACAGGCCATCATCGGTATCCAAATGGCCGCAGCCTATACCGGTTCGACCCTCATGCCGCCGCTTTTCGGTTTCATTGCCACACATACCAGCCTCAGCCTGTTCCCGTTCTACCTGGCAATCTTTGCCATCCTCCTGCTTGTCATGACCGAAAAGCTCACGCGTAAAGTCACCATCGCAGCATCCGCACAGGCATAACGCGTGCAGAATCACACCAAGGTAATGGAGTCCGCCGGGACGTGACCTCCAAACCGCAAACAGCTGATGGCACCTGTAACGAGAGGAGTTACAGGTGCCATCGTCATTTATCCCCGTGCCCCAGGAAGAGGTTGTTCCAACCGATGGAGCGCCCTTCGAGAGCATCTTGTAGAGGGACGTTGCCGCCATTCCCGCTTCCGCACCACTGGCCGATCAGGTCATGCACGATCTTGCACTTGCCCAGGTTTTTGCTGCCATTGAGGCCGACTCCCCCATCGTGCAGACAGGACTGACACTCTGTTTGCCTCGGATCTCCGAGTCCGCCAAGATCCTAGACCTCACAGCGGGCTGGAACCTGGCACTGGCGTCGCGGCTCCCCCGGGATCACATTGCAGCGGTCACAAACAATGTAGGGGCGAGGTTGCCCGCGTTCAGAGCCTCCAGTCACACTCGCCAGGGTGATAGTGTCGTAACGGCCTACGGAACGCCGAGCGAAAGGACAACCGAAC
>RRZU011569619.1_pt1 | contig 20315 bp, 12 predicted proteins | sample 2165561 | NCBI WGS metagenome assembly RRZU01 (sample SAMN10456909, study PRJNA506462) | wastewater metagenome | isolation source: wastewater sludge | place: USA: Moscow, Idaho | reverse complement strand
CTTTAAGTTGCCTTTAGACAGGATGTTGTCTCTGAAAGATTTGGCAACCTCCTTGTTAAAGATTCCCTTCTCTTTAAATAGAGCGAATGCATCTGCTTCCAAAACTTCTGCCCATTTGTAGCTGTAGTATCCAGCAGAGTAACCACCTGCAAATATATGGCTGAATGCAGGAGAGATTGCAGTTGAGTCAACAAATGGTAATAATTGAGTTCTTGTAATAGCTGCTCTTTCAAAGTCAATAACACCTTTATCAGTCATTTTTGCTAATGAGTGCCATGCCATATCGTTGATTCCATAAGTGAGTTGTCTTACACTACCATAACCGCTGAGGAAATTCTTCGAATCGATGATCTTTTGGATCAACTCCTCTGGAATTGCTTCGCCAGTTTGATAATGTTTTGCGAATGACTTAAGGAAATCTTTTTCAACAGCCCAGTTCTCCATAATTTGCGATGGTAATTCAACGAAATCTCTTGCAACACTTGTACCTGTTAAGCTAGGATATCTTCCTTCGCTCAACATTCCATGTAGTGCATGCCCAAATTCGTGAAGAAAAGTTGTTACTTCGTCGAAGGTTAGAAGAGAAGGTGATTTTTCTGTTGGTTTTGTGAAGTTCATAACCATGTTTACAAATGGTCTGTACTCAACGCCACCTTGAGAATATTGGTCTCTGAATGATGTCATCCATGCTCCACCTCTTTTGCTAGCTCTTGGGAAATAATCTAGATACAGTAAAGACAAGAAGCGTCCATCAGCATCAGATACTTCGTAGATTTTTACATCAGGGTGATAAACAGGAATCTTAGTGTTTTCAGTGAATTTGATACCATACAAAGAATCTGCAAGAGCAAATACTGCAGCTTGAACATTCTCTAGTTTGAAGTAAGGTTTTAATAGCTCGTCGTTAAGAGAGTATTTTTCAGATTTGTACTTCTCTGAATAGTAGCTAAAATCCCAAGGCATTAATTTTCCTTTAAATCCAGATTTTTCTGCATAAGCCTGAATTTCTGCAAGATCTTTCTTTGCAAAAGGCATTGATTTAGCAAGTAGATCGTCAAGGAAGCTATTTACTGTAGCAGGAGTTTTTGCCATATTCTCTTCTAGAACATAGTCAGCATAAGTTGGATATCCAAGAAGATTAGCAAGTTTAAGTCTTAAATCAACGATCTTCTTAATATTCTCTTGATTGCTCAACTCTCCGTCTAAACATTTACTGTTATAGGCTTTCCAAAGTTTCTCTTTTAACTCTCTGTTTTCGCTATACTGCATAAATGGAATATAGCTAGGACCTTGGAGTGTGATTACCCAACCCTCAAGCTTTCTCTCTTTAGCTTCAGCTGCTGCTCCCTCTTTTACAAATTCAGGAAGACCAGCTAGTTGAGTGCTGTCGGTAATATTGATAAAGAACTTATTAGTAGCCTCTAAAACGTTCTGTCCGAATTTAAGAGTTAATTGAGAAAGCTCTTTCTTAATAGATCTGAACTCCTCTTTTTTCTCCTTAGGTAGGTTTGCACCATTACGTGCAAAACTTCTGTAAGTCAACTCAAGAATTCTTGCTTGATCCTCTTCCAATTTCAAAGAGTCTCTCTTTTCGTAGACAGCTTTAATTCTTTCGAATAGCTTCTCATTAAGAAGAATGTCATTTGAATACTCTGTCAACATTGGAGATACCTCTAATGCAATCTTTTGCATAACTGTATCTGTACATGCTTCATTCAAATTGAAGAAGATTGCACTGATGTTTGATAACTTTCTTCCAGCATACTCCATCGCCTCTATAGTATTCTCGAAAGTAGGAGCTTCGGGATTGTTTGCAATAGAGTCTATTTGAGCCTTACCTTCAGCAATTGCTGCATCGAAAGCTGGCTTATAGTGTTCATTTTTGATCTTGTCGAAGGCTGGAGCTCCATATGGATTATCGGACTGAGTCAAAAGTGGATTTTCTGTCATATTAGATTTGCAGGAAAACAAAAAAGCGATAGCTGTTATAATGATTCCTATTTTTTTCATAAAAAGATTATTGAGTTTGAATTACTAAGTATTTTGTCTGTTCCCAGAATGTAGTAGGCTTAGAGATTTTAAGGATTTGATTTCCATTTGCGTCAGCCTCTAAAGTATAAGTTCCGTTTGGATGAACAGAAAGAACTTTAGCCTTTTTAGCATTTAAATTAATCTCAGTAACCTCTCTGATATCGATCTTAACGAATGCAGATTTTTCTGCTTGGTAAGAGATCTTAGCAGATTTAAACAGACCGCCTTTTGACATTACATTTGCTGCAATTAGCTCATTTTTCGAGCCGATAATATAATATCCAGCATTAATTTGTTGATCTTGGCTAGAGATAGTCTCTTTTTGAGCACTGCTCTCTTGGTGTAGAGCAGAAACATCTTCTCTTAAGGTAGAAACTGTTTTGTCCAAGCTAGCAATTTGAAGAGTTTTAACTTTAAGTTGAGCATCTTTTTCTTCTAATTGTTTGCTAAGATCCTCGATAAGTTGTGATTTTGACTCTAACTCTTTAGTTAAGTTAGCAAGTCTCTTTTTGAATTCTCTAGATTGAATTCTAGCATCATTCTTAAGTTTGCTTATCTGGTTTTTGTAATTCTTAATAGCCTCACCGATAGCACTGATGTCTTGCTTTAGTTGCTCTCTAGAATTAGCCGGTACCTCTGCACCACCGTTTTGTGATTGGATAACAAGGATATTTTCGGCCTCTCTTATCGATTTAAGACCATCTTCTACCTCGTTTAGAGTAGAGAATACCTCTTCGAATTCGGCACTTTTAGCTGTAGCTGCAACTGACAAAGAGTCTAGTCTAGCTTGCAAGGCTTTGTATTTACTTGAACTCTCAACACAAGATGTAAGAGAAAAAGTTACAACAGCCATCAAAGAAAAAAGAATAATTTTTTTCATCGTATTGAATGTTAGTTTGTTAATATTCTTAATTGAGTTTGGTTTAATCTTCAAATTTAAAGAATATTTCTAAATACGACTATTTTTTTTGTCTGTGATATAAACAACTCCCCTAGAGGAGATTAAATAACTGTAATTATAGCATCGGTACAAAAACCTTCCTTTCTCATACTCTTCGTGCGAAGTATATAGTTTAAAATTGAAACCTCTCTCTTCAAGCACCTCTTTTCGCACTCTTTTTTCGGACTGTATCAAACAATCCTTTAATAGTCGCCTGTTCTTATTCAATGTCTTGTTGACCAGTTTGACTAATGAAGGCAATTTCTCAAGTTTTGAATTATTAAAGGTGTTTCTACATAAGGTTGAACAAAATTTTTTGTCGCTTCTCCCAATAAGCGGCTTCCCACAATCAAGGCAAGTTCTCATTCAGTTTTAGTTTAAGTTGTTAGTATTTCATGTTTTAGTAATCCAAAAATAAAAAATCACCATTTTTTGATTTCACAAGTTTTACATTATTTTATCTATTAATCAATTAATTATATCATTTTAAAAAAATGTGCTATTTTTAGAAAATAATTCCGAGTTTATGACAGAGATCATCTTTACAAGGCATGGCCATACTGAATGGAACAAGGAGCAAAGGCTTCAAGGACGCGAGGACTCTCCTCTAACAGAGAGAGGTCTTCATCAGGCGTCTGTTCTTGGATTGTATCTCAAAGGAAAAGGGATAAAAAAGATCTATTCAAGCTCATTATTCAGAGCGGTCAGAACATCAAGAATCATCTCAGCTCAGTCTGGTATTTCTAATATACTTCTGAGAGATGATTTACGAGAGATCTATCTATCCGATTTGGAAGGACAGCAGTTTTCTAAAGCTCATGAGTTATATCCCGAAAAAATGGAGGCATTTTCTCATAAACCATCAAGTTTTGTCCCTTTAAAGGATGGAGAGACCTTTTTTGAAGCTCAAAAGAGAGCTGTAAATGCTGTTGAATCTATTGCTAAAGAGAATCCAGACTCTACAATTTTAATCGTTTCTCATGCAGTCTTACTCCGGTTAATCTTTGCTCACTATTCTGGAACTCATATCGACGATTATTGGCCAAAACAAGGTTTCTTTTATCCTTGTAGTCTGTCATCAATTGAATTTCATGACTTCTCCCGTAAGATTTCTTTAGTCAACAGCATCGAGTATGCAACAATGCAATATTAGTCTCCGTTATTACTAAAGAGTGTCTAAATAATTATAGTCACTTATAGACGTATATAACTGTTTATAAGAGATTTGATTAGTTGATATTGTTTTTCTTTGTATTGTAATCAATAAAATTTACAATCATGGAAAAATCAATTAACAGAGTGGAGCTTAAGGGAAACGTGGGGTTTGATCCAAAAATCACATCTTTAGATGATGGTTCGCAAGTGATGAGGCTCTCTCTCGCAACTAGTGAGACATTTAAAAACAGAAAAGGGGAGTTACAGGAGGAGACGGTTTGGCACTCAGTTGTTGCGTTCACAGGTAAGAATATGCCAGATTTCTCGCAAATTAAGAAAGGAAGCGTTTTATCGGTGGTCGGCAGGATTAAGCCAGTTCAGTATCAAACTAAGACTGGAATTGAAAGACAAACATACGAGATAGTTGCTGCAGCAATAAAGCAAATTGTACCTAATAACGGGTTATAAAAATTTATTGTAATTTTACGGACTGAAACAGGAGCTGTTTGATGCTCCAAAAAGTAAAATGAGATGACAAAAGAGATATTTCTTTACAACACCATCAACAGAAAAAAAGAGCTGTTCGAGCCACTCAGTCCGGGTATGGTGGGAATGTATGTTTGCGGCCCTACGGTTTATGGTGATGCTCACTTGGGTCACGCCAGGCCAGGCATTACCTATGATGTACTAGTTCGCCTTTTCAAGCACTTGGGATATAAAGTAAGATATGTTAGAAACATCACAGATGTTGGGCATTTAGAAAATGATGCCGACAGTGGTGAAGATAAAATAGCTCAAAAGGCAAGACTTGAGCAATTAGAGCCAATGGAGGTTGTTCAGCATTACACTCTTCGATACCACGAAGCGATGAGAATGTTAAACACTTTACCTCCAAACATCGAGCCTAGGGCTTCTGCTCACATTATTGAGCAGATAGACTTGGTGAAGACTATTTTAGATAAGGGTTATGCTTATGAAAGCAATGGCTCTGTATATTTCGATGTAGAGGCATACAATAAAAAGCATAAATATGGAATGCTTTCGGGAAGATCTTTAGAAGATATGCAATCTAATACAAGAACATTGGATGGTCAAGATGATAAAAGATCTTCATTCGACTTCGCCCTTTGGAAAAAAGCATCTCCTACTCATATCATGAGGTGGCCATCTCCATGGAGTGATGGTTTTCCAGGATGGCATTTGGAGTGTTCGGCAATGAGTTCAAAATACTTAGGAGAAGAGTTTGATATTCATGGTGGCGGAATGGATCTTCTCTTCCCGCACCACGAATGTGAATTAGCTCAAAATACTGCATCTAGAGGGAAAGGTGGCGTTAGGTATTGGATGCATAATAATATGATAACCATCAATGGTCAAAAGATGGGTAAATCTTTGGGTAACTTTATCACGTTAGAGGAGCTCTTTACAGGTTCGCATAAGATTCTTGAGCAACCTTATTCACCAATGACTATCCGTTTCTTTATACTTCAAGCTCACTACAGAAGTACTCTTGATTTTAGCAATGAGGCTCTCCAAGCGGCCGAGAAAGGTCTGAAAAGATTTATTCAAGCAGTCAAAGATTCTGCTAATCTAGAGATTAAGTCGGGAGTTGTGGACAATGTTCAAATAGAGGAGATTAGACAAGGGGTGTATAAAGCATTATGTGACGATCTCAATACTCCTGTTGCCATTGCTCATCTATTTGATGCTGTCAAGATTGTTAACCAAGTTAAAGATAAAACCATTTCAATCAATGAGCAGGATAAACTCAAGTTATCTGCTCTTTTCAAGGATGTTGTCGAAGATGTTTTAGGCCTAGTTGATGAGCAGGAGGGAAGTGGAGTCAGCGAAATTTTAAATGGTGTGATGGAGATGCTGCTTGAGGTTAGAAGCGGTGCTAAGAAGAATAAAGATTTTGCAACAAGTGACCTTATTCGCGATAGACTTAATAAACTTGGAATAACAATTAAAGATACTAAAGAGGGAACTGAGTGGTCTGTGAGCTAAAGTAGACTTAGATAAATCGGAGCCAACTTCTTTTTCTTTTGAACTTAAACTATTTTGAAATATATATAATGGAAAGAAGAGATTTTTTTAAAGTATTGTCTGCCAGTGGTGTTGGTATGGCGATGGCTCCGGTGATCAAGGCTGCAGAATCTGTTGAACAGATTGCTCAAAGCGACAAACCTGCGACAAATGTTGCAGATGCTATTGCTGCACCTCGAACAAAAACCTCAATGCCAGGAAGGTATCCTGGGCGAGTTGTAAAAGTTGTCGATCCAAAAAGTGTTGTTGACGGTGTTCCTCAAGAAGAGGTTGCATATGATATGCTTAAAAAGAGCATGTTGCTGCTAACTGGTGAGAAGAGTATTAAAAAAGCGTGGAGGCAATTTGTTTCCCCAAAAGATGTAGTTGGTCTAAAAGTTAATCCAGTTGCTGGAAAACTACTTACTACATCGCATGCTGTAACTAAAGCTGTAATAAGACAATTAGAAGAGGCAGGGATTAGCCGCGATAAGATTGTTATTTGGGATCGTCGAGAGATGCAGCTTCATGAGACTGGCTATACTAAAGAGAACTATCCAGGTATTAAAATAACAGGAACCGAATGTCAAGATGATAAAGGTGGTTATTATAATATGGAAGGTAAATTATATGCCGAAGAGAGAATCGATAAAGACCACTTCTTTTTTGCAGATGTAGAGGGTGAGTATGATGCATACACAATTCCGTTTATGGTAAATGGAGGTAAATACTCTTATTTCTCAAAGATTTGCACTCAAGAGGTTACAAAGATTATCAATCTTCCTATCATGAAAAATGCAGGAGGTTCTTCAACTCTGTGTATGAAAAACTTAGGATATGGTGCAATCACAAATACCGGAAGACTACACGCTAAATTATGGAACGAAACTTCTGCTTATGTCTGTGCTTTTCCTCCAATTAGAGACAAAGTTGTTCTAAATATCCTTGATGGATTGATTGGTTGTTTCGACGGAGGTCCGTCGGCAAAACCTCAATTTATTTGTAATTATAATACTCTTCTAGTAGGTTCCGACCCTGTGGCTGTTGACCGAACTGGTCATGACATCATTATCAATAAGAGGCTAGAAATGGGAATTCCTAGTGCTCAGAAAGAGAAATCTGTTGGCACTCCAAAATATGTTAAATTAGCAGAGGAATTAAAACTTGGAGTAGGTGATGTCTCAAAGATTGAACTACTCGAAATCAAAGCATAAATAATGACTCTCAAACCTAAAACAAAAACTAAATATTTGGTAATCCTGATCCTGTTCTTCTCCACAAAACTCTTCGGAGGAGAGCAGGATCTTCTTATCAAAAAGGAGACAAAATTTACTGGTGAAGGTCTATATGGCTTTATGAATGGAGGCGCAGACCTTTACTTAGAGTATGGTTTTTCTGAGCTGATTTATAGAGAGCTCACTTATAGGGGCGAGGACTTTTCTGTTGAATTATACAAAATGCGATCTCCAGAAGATGCATTTGGGATACACTCTGTTCTGTCGTTTAGATGTATATCTGCTGACTCCTTAGGCAGAGTTGAGTGTCTGACAAAATATCAGTTACAAGCTGTATCTGGTAATTATTTTATCTCAGTAGTCTTCTCTTCTGGTTCACTTAATGGACGTGCAGGTGCGTACGAACTAATCTCTAAATTTCTCCCTAATGACGAATCAAAAGTAAATTTTCCTGATTTTGTACAAGAGAAAAAAAGATATACTACAAACCTATTCTATTGTGCTGGATCGTTGGGACTTTCAAATTTGCCATCTGCAATAAGCTCTCTATTGGAAGGAATCTCAGCTTATAAATTGTGGTATTATAAAGATGGATTATCATCAAATAGGTGTAGAGTATTTTTTTCTGATAATCAATCACTTTCAATTGTTAAGCAGCGGATTCCCGCATCAGATATAGTTTCTATAAATAATTTAACTTTAGATTTTAAGTTTTGATTTAAAATATTTTTATATTTGTATAGAAATATCTTAAAATCTTGAAATTCGTTCACAACATACTGTCTTTCACAATCTTGTCGGTGTATTTGGTTTCACTGATGGGAATTGGTCGTTATTCGTGTGGTTGTGAACACTCCTCTAGAATTTGCCTGTTTGGTATTCATACTGAATGTAATTGCCATCATAAGCATCATGTAAAGACGCAAAAATTCTTTAGATGTGTGTGTGGCGCTATACTTACAGTGAAGGAGCCTGAACAGAAGGATTGCTGTAAGGTGAACTATTATTTCCTTAAAGATGAGCAAAATATAGCTAATATTCTTTTTGTAGCAGCCGATTCTTTTTCTCCAGCACTTAAGCCTCTTACATTTTTTATTATAAGTGAATATAAAGTCGAAAGGCCAATAATTAAATCGTTTCAGGCTCTATTCCAGCGAGTCACGGGGCCTTTGTTTAAAAAATTCAGTCAGTTTATCTTATGATTTATAAGTCGGGTGTAACTTTTATGCCCGAATGTAGTCTTATGTAAAAATGCCTGGGTATACACCTAAGGTAAGTGAAATCATAATTAATAAACTTAAGTACACCGATGAACAGACTTGGATTTATAATTCTAGCCCTAATCCTTTACATGTCGTCAGTAGCGTCCTTTGCAGCCGAAAAACGAGCATTTGCAATTGTGACCGACGAAAAGACATACGCTTCATGCAAGACGTCTGTCGACCAATATGCCGAATCTATCAAAAATGAGGGGATGAATGTATTTGTCATCAATAATGGATGGAGTACCCCCGAAGATATTAGAAAAAAATTAGTTGAATTATATAAAAGCAGCAACCTAGAGGGAGCTGTCTTTATTGGAGATGTGCCAGTTCCTATGATTAGAGATGCGCAACATCTTACAACTGCCTTTAAGATGGATCAAAGAAGAGATTGGCAAGAATCTTCTGTGCCGTCTGATCGTTTTTATGATGATTTTGATCTTAAATTCAATTTTATCAAAAGAGACTCTACAAAAGCGCTCTATTATTACTACTCTCTTGCCTCCGATGGGCCTCAGTCTATCAATTGCGATATCTATACCGCACGTATTAAGCCTCCAGTGGTAAAAGGTAAGAGTAAGTATGAGTTAATAAGCGAGTTTTTAATAAAAGCTGCTAAAAATAAAAGCTCAAAACATCTTATAAACAGACTTTCTTACTTTGCTGGCCATGGATATAATTCCGATTGTATGGTTGCCAGAATCGATGAGAAGTTGGCCCTTTCTGAGCAGTTTTCTTTTATAAATAAAGGGTCGAAAAGAGTTAACTATCTCGATCATAAATTTGAAGACAATATAAAATACCGTTTGTTAGCAGAATTGCAGAGTGAAGGATTGGATTTAGCGATTCTTCACCATCATGGTTCTGAGGACTTACAACTAATGAATGGCTCTCCTTTAACTTCCGACACTCAAAGATGGTTGGAGATGGCAAAAAAATTCTTCCGCGGAAAGATCAGAGGAGCAAAAGATACAACTGCTGCAAAAAAATATTATATCGACAACTATAAAGTGCCTGAATCATGGGTTGCAAATGCATTTGATAAAAAAATGATGTTGAAAGACAGCCTAGAAGATGCTGCGATAGATATTCATATTTCCGATCTTGAGGGCTTCAAGCCACAAGCAAAGGTTGTCATTTTCGATGCTTGCTTCAATGGATCATTTCACTTAGATGATTATATCAGTGGCCATTATATTTTTGCAGACGGGGAGACTATGGTTGTTAAAGCAAACTCAGTAAATACTCTGCAAGATACATGGACTAATCAATTAATAGGCTTGCTCGACAGAGGAGTATCGGTGGGGAATTGGGCAAAAGGTCAGATGACACTTGAGTCTCACTTAATAGGAGATCCGACATATAGATTTCTTGCTCAACCAGCAATCAACTTTGATTTGAATGAAAAGGTTGCCGACCACAATCCAAATTCAAAATATTGGCAAAAATTACTTCAATCTAGCGATCCTGAATTACGCTCTTTAGCGATTAAACGTCTTGCCAGCCAAGCAGCCATGAGCGATGATGAACTGCTAAAGATTCAATCTCAAGATCCAAATTGTATAGTTCGATTAATGGCATTCACTCAAATGAGGGAGAGGGCAAACGAGAACCTAGACAAGGCAATAAAAATTGGATTAAATGATGAATATGAGTTGATTAGAAGATTGTCTGCATACATTGCAGGAATGAACTACTCTCCGATTTATCTTCAAGATCTTTACAATATGAGAGTTGCTCCTGGAGTTAGCGAAAGGGTTGATTTTCAGATTAAGTCAGCATCAGAAGGCTACAAAAAAGAGGAGGCTTTGGCTGCATTTGATAATGCAATAAAAGGCAAAAGCGGAAAATGGTACGATGATTTAAAAGCAAAAAGGAAAAACATAGATTATACTTTGTCGAAAAATGAATCCGACATGAATTCATTATTAGACGAAAAAGTTTCTGCTAAAGAGAAGAGATTCACTCTGATGTCACTTAGAAACAGTAATAATATTGCCTACTTAGACATACTCTTTAAATTCATGAAAGAGTCGAAAGAAAAAGCGTTGAGACTTCAGTTAGCAGAGGCCTTTGGATGGTATAAATATTCATACAAAAAAGCAGAGATCATTAAGTTTTGTACATCACTCGCTTCTGAAGAGAGAGATGTTGAAATCAAAAATGAGTTGCTAAGAACCATTAATAGATTAAACAATTAACCACAATTAATAACACAAACTATGATGAAACCCAAACTAAAAGAACTTGCCGAAAGAGGAAAATTCTCTTTTTTGGTGGCTTTGGCAATTACTGCGATGCTTGTTCTTGGAACAACTGCAAACGCGCAGGTAGGAGCTGGAGGAAACTACTCTACACTTAAAGGGGTTGTGACCGAGAAGGGGACAAAAGCTGTCCCTGTTGAATTTGCGGCTGTAATTGTGAACCCTCAGGGGTCAGCCGGTATGACTGATAAGAATGGCGAATTTAATTTAACAAAACTCTCCCCAGGAAAGGTTAAAGTTAGATTCCAGTTTTTGGGAATGGAGAATCTCGACACTACAGTTGTTCTTTATGCCGGGAAAACTACAGTTCTCAATGTTGAGATGGAATATAGCTCATTCCGTCTTAAAGAGGTTGCCGTTGTAGCTCAAGAGAGTAAAGCGGGTCAAGCTACTGCTTCAAATATATCCAGACAAGCGATGGACCACTTACAAACAAGTTCGCTTTCTGACATCATGCAATTATTGCCTGGTGGAGTAACTGCTAACCCTAACTTGTCAACAGCAAAGACGATTAGTATCCGTAATTTGGGCGGCACAGCTAATGAGATGAATAGTCTTGGAACATCTATCATCGTAGATGGAGCTCCAATTTCGAATAATGCTAATATGCAAGCGCTCTCGCCAACAATTTCAGGAGGAGCTTCTGCAGTTGGTGGTGGAGCATCTCCTTCATCTGGTATTGACTTAAGAACAATCTCTACCGATAATATCGAATCTGTTGAGGTAATTAGTGGTATTGCATCAGTTGAGTATGGAGACTTGACCTCAGGAGCCGTTTTAATCAGATCAAAAGCTGGGCGTGAGCCATTAACTATAAGATTTAAAACAGACCCAAATACATATCAGATTTCGGTTAGTAAGGGTATGAGTCTTGGAGGGAAGGCTGGAAATTTGAACATCAGTGGAGACTATGCTTATAGCGTTTCAAAACCTACAGAGTCTTATGCATATTATCAAAGAGCTACTGCCAAAGTTCTATATTCAAATGTCTTTGGAAAACTTGCTTCTAACACATCATTTGATTTTGTACTAGGTAAAGATACTCGTGAAAAGAATCCAGATGATGTTCGTTCTCAATTAGCAACTGGAGCTAAGGATATTACACTTAGATTTAATACAAATGGAACTTGGAATGTTAACTATGGTTGGTTGAATAATGTAAAATATACATTGTCCGGATCATACGCAAATAAACACTCTTTCCAAGAGGAACTATTAGGCAACGCATTTGCAGCCTACTCTATGTCTGCAACTGATGGAGCTATATTGAGCAACAGACCTTACCAAAGAGTATATGATATTAATGGAGTTGAACTTACAAATATCCCTTCGAATGAAACCTCTTATTACGCGACTTATCTTCCTAATGAATATTTTAGCCGTTATGATATCTATGGAAAAGAGGTAAATATTTTCGCAAACGTCAAAGCCAACTTAACAAAAACAATTGGTGGGGTTTTCAATAAAATTATTATTGGTGCTGATTTTAAGAGTGATGGAAATCTTGGTGATGGTAAAGTCTATGATTTAAAGAGACCTCCATATAGAAATGTTTCAAGTGAAAACTCTTCACCTCGTCCAAGAAAATTTTCTGATATTCCTTTTGTAAACCAACTGTCTCTTTATGCAGAGGAGAACCTGCTCTATTCTTTTGGAGAGAGAGAGCTTAGTCTGCAAGTCGGAGGTCGCTATGACGTGGTTGCAGACAAATCTGCTTTGACCTATCGTCTTAATGGATCATTTGATCTTATCCCTAGATATTTAACACTAAGAGCAGGACACGGTTTGCTTGCAAAAGCTCCAACAGCTTTGTACTTGTATCCAGAAAATGCATATTTTGATTTTGTTCACTACAATACCTTAGGTAGTTCTACAATTCCTGAGTCGGAGCAACTGTTATTAGCCTCAACAAGAATTTTCAATACCGAAAACAAAGATCTAGAAATGGCTATTAATACTAAGTCAGAAGTTGGGTTCGATTTTAAGATCAAAAAGATGCGCTTCTCTTTTACGGGTTTTTATGATAGGATGAATAATGGCTATAATCTTGGATCTGATTTCTCTACATTCAAACTAATTGAATATACTCAATACAAAGCAGGAATCACTCAACCAGGGCATACTCCAAAACTCGATTTCAAGAGCAAAAACAACATCTTTGTGAATTATGCTAAACCGATGAACAATATTGAGTCTGTAAACAAGGGAGTAGAAATGGCAATCGACTTAGGTAGATTCGAAGAGCTACGTACCTCTTTCTATATTAATGGAGCATATACTCGTTCAAGTTCATGGAATAATGGTCACTCTTTCAGCTCAAAGAAAAACTTAAATAGTCTAGAAAAGAACATTGGCGTTTATGAAAAAGCTGTAAGCAAAGAGGAAGACGAGCGTTTAACTACAACTTTCAGAGCTACCCACAATATCCCTTCAATCGGATTTGTTCTAACACTATCTGCTGAAGTTAAATGGATTAATAAATATTGGTCAACATATGGAAACGACACAATGTTTGTCTCTTATATCTCAAGAGAGAATGGACAAGTGCTTCCGTTTGATCCTTCGAAAAAGGACGATCCAGAATTTTCGTACATGTTTGACAGCAAAAATCCTAGGCGATATATTGTGGAGTCTGTATTCCCTACAGTAATCTTTAACTTCCACTTGTCAAAAGAGATTGGCAAAAATATGAGAGCCTCTTTTTATGCAAACAATATGTTCAACTGTAGACCATTATACGAAAATAAAATGAGTCCAGGCTCTTTTACTCGTTTAAATATTCCAATGTACTTTGGATTTGAACTATCTGTTAAGCTGTAAATTGGATAAAACATGAAAAAAGTTAGAAACATGAAAAGAATAATACAAAATATAATAGCAGTGGTAGTAGCTTCGATTGCTTTTATCTCTTGCCAGCAGTTCAAAGACGCAGTGAATACCTCCGATGTCAGGGAGCTAAATGCTGTAGTTAAGGTGACCCTTAATGTCGGCAATGCACCGATACCAGATGTCCTGAATGTCAAGTTGATAAACTATGCTGAGAAGTATGAGATTACCAAGACAATGGATCCAAATGGAACTGTGACAATTGATAAAATTATCCCAGGTATTTATACAATTACCATTACATCCGAAAAGAATAAAGATGGATTTACTTATAATTACAGCGGGAATCTTGTAAATAAGGAGATTATCTCGACAGGAGGTGAGCTTAATGTGACAGTTGGCGCTTCAAAGTCGGGTGCTCTTGTGATGAAAGAGATTTTCTATTGTGGTTCAAAAACCCCTACAGGCGGTTCTTACTTCAGAGACCAGTTCTATGAAATCTATAACAATAGCGAAACTCCACAAAATGTCAAAGGTCTAGCAATTGCGATTCTTAATCCAAATACAGCCACAGCTAACCTTCCTGTATGGCCAGGTGAAGATGCTGCAAATTATGTTTATGCAACAACTATATGGCAGGTTCCATCTGATAAAGATTATATAATCCAACCAGGTGAATCTATCATTATCGCTCAAATGGCAGACAATCATCAAAAGAGCAACCTCAATCCTACATCTCCAGTTAATCTTTTAAGTGCAGAATTTGAAACCTATATAAATACAACATCAATTATAAGTGATAATCCTGCAATCAATATGTTTATGGCTTTCTGGCCATCTCCAACACCGCAATGGCTGACAACAGTATTTGGAGGAGCCTTTGTAATCTATTTTCCATCTACTCCTATAAATCCTGTTGATTATATTTCTCCAATTGGTTCTACATCTAAAAACTATAAAATCAAAATTGATGATGTAGTTGATGCAGTAGAACTTGTAGGTAATCCAAATCAAGTTCAGCTAAAGAGAGTTCCTGCGGTCTTAGATGCAGGTGCGACAACAGTGGGAGCTACATATGTTAGTAAAAGCGTAGCACGTAAGGTTAAAGAGACAAAACAAGATGGAAGAGTCATCTATTACGACACTAATAATAGCTCAGAAGACTTTGCTGTGATGGATGTCCCAATGATTAGAAGAAATGGTGCTAAAGCGCCTGTATGGAATACATGGAAATAATTTAAACTTAATTGAAAAACAATGAGAAAATTGAAAATTATATACAGGTCGGGAGCATTATTGGCGGCAATTATCTTTATGCAGCCGCTGTTTGCGCAAACCATTCAGACCAATCCTGCAACTATTGAACTGCAAAAAGCAAAAAGTTTGTGGTTCAACACTAACAATGGAGCAGGACTTGTACTGGATCAAATGAAGGACTTTACTATTGTGAACCTTGGCTACACTACCAAAACAGGTGACTTTAAACTTCGCCAACAAGGAACCAGAGAGGGAGACATTAATGTTGGAGCAGAAGGCGGTCTTACCTTAGGTGGTGGATATGTATGGGGTAAAATCTCTTACGACAATATTCTACAAAAGAATACACAATACAATACAACTATGCTCGACCCAGATAGGGGAATGCCATATTATGTAGCCGATCCGGTGATAAGCGACTGGGTTAAACAGAGCTATCAACTTTCGATGAAGGCTGCTACTCCTAAATTATGGAATCTTCTCTATTTAGGTATTGAAGCCGATTATCAGACAAAGACTGGTGCCAAGCAGATGGACCCTCGCTCCAAAACTGATTATTACAGTATTGACGTTCGCCCTTCGGTATTATTTAATCTAAAAGAGCACTCAATTGGATTAAATTTCGAATATCAAAACAATAATCAAGAATCAGCACCTACACTAAGTAATAGCCAGCAAGAACAGATTGTCTATCTTTTGAAAGGAGTTGGAAATTACTCGTCTGGTGTTGTTGGAGGTTTACAAGGGATTAGCTCTTATGTATATTCAGGAAACAAATTGGGTGGCGGTCTTCAATACTCTTATACGATTAATGAATACAAAGCCCTTCTCTCTGGAAACTATTCATATAGAGTTGAAGATGTTATAACTGCACCAAGTAAACCTAAAAAGGTAGGAACTATCAAGGATGCATTCTATGGAGGCAATCTTCAGTTAGTAAAAGCTGGAAAAGATATGCACAAACTGGAAATTGGATATAAAGAAAACAAACTTAGCGGCATTGAATATGTTCAAGTTCTTGATAATACCTATGAGGTTCAACAGTGGATTACCGTTCATAGTAGCGTAAGATCAAAGTTTACTTACAAAGAGGCTTATGGAAAATATGATTTCTTCAGAGGTGCAGATACCGAGTACAATTGGAGAGTAGGAGTAGATGGGTCATACAATTCATCAACAGATACTTATCTTCTGCCTCACTCAAGTATGCATGTGAAAAACTTTTGTGCAGGTCTAAACTTCAAGTATAATATTCCAGTTGATAAATCTACTAGAATCCTTGCTGGAGTTAATGGAAAGTTCAATAAAAACATCGAAGCATCTTATAATTACAATGGTGCCGATCCAATGTCTCTTGTGGTAACCGACTTTATGACTCCCGATTTCCTATATAGAGCTCAGGATTATTATAAAGCAGGTGCAGAAGCTACTATGTTTTTCAACATTAGCAAAGCAAATACCTCAGGTATGTTTGTAAAAGTTGCGTGTGATTATTACAAGCCAAAAGAGGGCGATGGTAATAGAGTAGTTGCCAACTTTGGCCTTGGTTTTACATTCTAGAAAAAACGAAATGGTTAAAAAAGCTCTTATATTCATAGTTGCAATCGGAGTATACCTCTCTGCCAGTGCTCAGAAGGCAGAGAGGAGCTCCTTCGCCGTTGTAGTCGATAATGAAACATACGCGGCATGCAAGAATGAGATAGATTCATACAAAGCCCTCCTCCAAAAAGAGGGCTTGTTTGCATCTATACTCAGTTCTAATTGGAACACACCTCAACAGGTAAAGGATGCCCTATACAAGTTGTATAAAACAGACAACCTCCAGGGAGCAATTTTCATAGGAAATATCCCTATTGTAATGGTCAGAGATGCCCAACATCTCACTACAGCATTTAAAATGGATCAAGAGAGGAATCCAATGTTCCAATCTTCTGTTCCGTCTGATCGTTTTTATGATGATTTCGACCTCCTTTTTAATTATATCAAAAAGGATTCAATCAATTCTCTTTTCTTCTACTACTCTTTAGATGCAAATTCACCTCAGAAAATTGAGAGCGATATTTACACAGGTAGACTTAAGCCAACAAAGAGAGGTGAAGCTGGGTACGATCAGATTCGTAAGTACTTCAAAAAATTGATTCAGGAGAGAAGCACTTCAAATAAATTAGATGTGTTATGCTCATACACTGGAGAAGGCTCTTTTTCTAACAGTCTGACAGCATGGAAAGAGGAGCCTGTAATCCTTAGAGAGCAGTTCCCACAAGCATTCAAAACTGCCAATTCTGCAAAGTTTTATATGTTCTACATGTACCCTGTTATGAAAGATGTCATAGCGAAAGAACTTCAACGTCAAGAGCTAGATCTGATGTTATTTCACGAACATGGTATGCCAAATAGACAATATCTTACAGGAGAGCCTGCTGAGAGTGAAAATTTAGTAGAATCTGCAAAACTTGCCTTTAGAGAGAGACTGCGTCGCGAATCTGGGAATCCTGCTAAAGTGAAGATGTTGAAAGAGAAGTATATGTCGACATTTAAAATTGACTCTACTTGGTTCAATGGCGCATTCGATAGAGAGATAATCATTAAAGACTCATTAGAGGAGCTTAGAAGAGGTATTGTTCTCGAAGATGTTCCTGTAATTAAGCCAAATGCCAGAATAGTCCTATTTGATGCATGTTATAATGGTGACTTTAGAGAAGATCGTTATATTGCTGGAGAGTACATTTTTTCAGATGGGAAGACTCTAGTGACATTAGGTAATTCAGTGAATGTTCTGCAAGACAAATCATCTGGAGATATGTTAGGCTTGCTTGGTTTAGGATTTAGAGTAGGAGAGTGGGCAAGAATGACAAATATTCTTGAGTCTCATATCATTGGTGATCCTACCTTTAGATTTACTGATAACAAAAGAGCTCAAATAGACTTTAACTCAACAAAAGCTGATTACTGGCTCAAAGTTCTTAGTGCAGAAAAACATCCCGATCTACAATCACTTGCCCTCCATAAGTTATTCAGTCTAAACTACAAAGAGATGTCGTCTTTACTCACAAAGACATATTTTAGCTCTAGCTCATATATGGTTAGGCTGCAATGCATCCATCTCCTCCCTTTTTACAACGACAATAATTTTAAAGAGGTTTTAAAGAGCTCGATCTATGATCCATATGAGTTCATCCGTCGAAAAAGCGTCTACGCAATGGGAAGAGTTGGTTACGACGAATTTATTCCAAGTGTAGTATCAGTTTACATCAATGACTATCTCGACGAACGTGTAGCCTTTAATGCAGTATTTGCTTTTGATATGTTGGATATACCAAAGGTGAAGGCTGAGTTTGAAAAACAGTTGTCGCAAAATAGCGCAATTTATGATAAGGCGAGAGCAAAAGATCAATTCTTTAAAAGGATAGAGAGCCGAGAGCGATTAGCCGCTGGAAGTCTTAATCTGACCGATAAAAAGATGAAAAAGGGTGAACGCCTATTTTCGGTTAGCTTCTTAAGAAACAACAATTATCATACACCTGTGGAGAGATATTTAGCCACTCTTGCCGACAAGTCCGAAGATTCTTTAATCAGGTTGAGACTTGCTGAGGCTTTAGGCTGGTATACATACTCCTATAAAAAGCAAATAATCATTGATTCGTGCAAAAAAATTGCAAGTGAAGAGCCAGATGGTTCTGCATTGAAAAACGAGCTGATTAAAACTGCAAACAGATTACAAACCTATATGAGATAGTGCAATGAAAAAGATAAGATCAATACTATATTGTGCAGTCATACTATTTCTGACACCAAATTTCACTATTGCAAAAGAGATTATACCTGCATCAAAAGGGGTATACGCCTCATCATTTGCAATTATTGTCGACACAAAGACACTATCTCAGGTAAGAGATGAGCTAATAGCATACAAAAACTGTCTAAACGAAGAGGGCTTGGGAGCTTTCATAATTGCAGACGATTGGGCTACGCCAGAGCAAGTAAAGAGCGAAATTGTCGCTAATTACAAGAAGAGGCCAATTCTCGAAGGTGTCGTTTTTGTTGGAGACATTCCTGTAGTCAGAGTCCATAACGCACAACACATGACCTCTGCATTTAAGATGGATGAAGTAAAATTTCCAAAAGAGGAGTCAGCTGTACCAACAGATCGCTTTTATGACGACCTCGACTTGAAATTTAACTTTGTAGAGAGAGACAACACAAATCCGCTACATTTCTATTACAGACTAAGTGAAGACTCTCCTCAAAACCTCCAGTCAGATATATATTCCGCAAGAATGACTCCTCCGTCAGATTACGGAGTTGACAGGAGTGAGTTACTTAAAAGGTACCTTAAGAAAGTTGTAATTGCGCACAAAGAGCAAAATACTTTTGATAAATTGATTGTTTTCAATGGTCATGGATATAATTCAGACTGTTTGACCGCTTGGAATAACGAGCAGTTTGTAATGAAAGAGCATTTCCCATTGGCATTTAAATCTTCCGAAGGCAATGGCTTCTATAATTTTCGCCAAGATCCATTTATGAAGTTTAAGCTCTACGATAAGATTCAAGAACCAAAGACCGATCTTTTTATCTTTCACGAACATGGAGCATTCGATACTCAATACATCACAGGCGAATATCCATCGGCATCTTCAACAGATGATGTTAGCTATTTCGAAGCAATAAACGATCCTACGAAGAAGATAGGCCATCTTGCTTATTTATCATCTACTATCAGAAACCAATATCGCAAGTACAAAGGTGAAAAGGCAGAAAATTTCAAAAAGACAGCAATCGAAAAGTATAAATTAACACAAGATTTTTTTGATCAAAAGAGACTAGATTCTACAAAGTTGTCTGATTCCAAAATCGTAAATGAAGTCAATATCTATCTTGATGATTTGAAGGATAAGAATATGCAGTCTCGAGTAACAATTTTTGACGCATGTTACAATGGTTCATTTCATCGCCCAGGATACATTGCTGGTTACCACGTATTTGGAAATGGAAATACTGTTGTTGCTCAGGGAAATACTGTAAATGTACTGCAAGATAAATGGACAATAGAGCTAATTGGAATTTTAAATGAGGGTGCAAGAGTTGGCTTTTGGCAGAAAGAGACTCAGTTTCTAGAGAGCCATCTTATTGGTGATCCTACTTTTAAATTTACATCTGCAAACTCCAAGAAGTTAAACTACGATTTGGCTCTCTCCGCAAATTCAAAGAGTATTTGGGAAGGCTATCTAAAATCGAATAACCCAAATCTCAAAGCAATTGCTCTTAAGATGATTGGCAAAATAGATGGAAGCACAAGCTCAGCATCGATGCTAAATAT
>RRZU011171257.1_pt1 | contig 20317 bp, 18 predicted proteins | sample 2165561 | NCBI WGS metagenome assembly RRZU01 (sample SAMN10456909, study PRJNA506462) | wastewater metagenome | isolation source: wastewater sludge | place: USA: Moscow, Idaho | reverse complement strand
TTGAAAGCGTGAAAGCCAGTTGCGTGATTGGATTTGCTCCCGCTTCGGCAATATGATATCCCGAGATAGAAACTGAATAGAAGTTCCTAACATTCTTAGCAATGAAATATTCCTGAACGTCACCCATTAATCGCAACGCAAATTCAGTAGAGAAAATACAAGTATTTTGTGCCTGATCTTCTTTGAGAATATCCGCTTGAACCGTTCCACGAACTTGAGACAAGGTTCTTGCTTTAATTTCGTTATACACTTCAAGAGGCAAAACCTGATCTCCGGTAACGCCCAAAAGCATCAATCCTAAACCGTCATTTCCTGCAGGTAAATCCCCTTGGTAATGTGGTCTTTCGACTCCTTTAGCTGCATATATGGTATTAATTTTTGCCTCAACTTCTTTTTCAAGACCATTTTTTTTAATGTAAAACTCACATTGTTGGTCTATCGCCGCATTCATAAAAAATCCTAACAACATAGGCGCAGGACCATTAATAGTCATACTCACTGACGTCATCGCATGAACTAAATCAAAACCAGAATATAGTTTTTTAGCATCATCCAAACAGCAAATAGAAACTCCGGCATTACCTATTTTTCCATAAATATCAGGACGTACATGCGGATCGTTTCCGTATAAAGTCACACTGTCAAAAGCCGTTGACAATCTTTTTGCCGGCAATCCTGCGCTTACATAATGAAAACGCTTGTTCGTTCGCTCTGGTCCACCTTCACCTGCAAACATACGAGAAGGATCTTCACCCTCACGCTTAAAAGGATACAAACCAGCGGTAAAAGGAAATTCTCCAGGAACATTTTCTTGCAAACACCAACGCAAAATATCCCCCCAAGCTTGATACTTTGGCAAAGCAATTTTTGGGATTTGAGAATGTGAAAGAGACTCCGTATGCGTCGCCATTTTTATTTCCCTATCACGAACTTTAAACGTATAAACTGGATTTTTATATTTATTTACTTTTTCATTCCAAGTCAATATGATTTCCCAATTATAAGGATCTAAATCCATTTTTACTTTATCAAATTGATTTAGTAAAAGGTTCAAAAAGATTCTGTTTTCATTATGTTCCTCGACTGCGCTCGGAAGGACAGATGTATCGTCTATTCCAGCTTTATTTATTTCTGGTGTTTTATTAGCTACCGTTTCAATCGTTTTGAAAATCCCATATAATTTCTGGGCTACTTGTTCTTGGCTTACCGCCGTAACATCATATTTCCTATTGCTTTCGGAAATTTCAGACAAGTAACGCGTTCTGTGAGGCGGAATGACGAAAATCTTCTCGCTCATTTCGCGCGTAATTTGGATTGTAGATTTCAAATCAGAATTTGTTTTTTCATGGACTTTATCCATAATCGCTTTGTAAAGCGTATTCATTCCTGGATCGTTAAACTGTGAAGCAATGGTTCCAAAAACTGGCATTTCATCTGGATTTACATCCCAAAGATTATGGTTGCGCTGGTATTGTTTTTTGACATCTCGAATAGCATCTAATGCACCTCTTTTGTCAAATTTATTTATTGCTACCAAATCAGCAAAATCGAGCATGTCGATTTTTTCCAATTGGGTTGCAGCACCAAATTCCGGTGTCATTACGTACAAAGAAACATCGGAGTGATCCATGATTTCCGTATCCGACTGACCAATTCCCGAAGTTTCTAGAATTATAATGTCATACTTCGCAGCTTTGATTACTTGAATGGCATCAGCAACATATTTAGATAAAGCCAAATTGGATTGACGTGTAGCCAGCGAACGCATATAAACTCGAGGACTATTGATGGCATTCATTCGGATTCTATCGCCAAGTAATGCGCCACCTGTCTTTCTTTTGGATGGATCAACTGATATTAATCCGATTGTTTTTTCTGGAAAATCACTTAGAAAACGACGCACTAATTCATCCACCAAAGATGATTTTCCTGCCCCACCAGTTCCAGTAATTCCAAGAACTGGAATCGTATTGTTTTCATTCTTTTTGTGGATGGCCTCCAAAGTTTTTGCCGCTACATCAGGAAAATTCTCTGCCGATGAAATAATTCGTGCAATTGCTTTTGGATTTTTGTCTTCTAAATGATTTATTTCATCCGTCAGTTTGTCTCCAATTGCGTAATCTGATTGTTGTACTAAATCATTAATCATTCCTTGTAATCCCAGCTCACGTCCGTCATCTGGAGCATAAATACGTGTAATTCCGTAGGCTTGTAATTCGACAATTTCAGAAGGCAGAATTACGCCACCGCCACCGCCAAATATCTTGATTTGCCCAGCTCCTTTTTCTTGAAGCAAGTCATACATGTATTTAAAATATTCGTTATGTCCTCCTTGATAGGAAGTTATTGCAATCGCATTCGCATCTTCTTGTATGGCTGTATTAACCACTTCTTCAACGCTTCGGTCATGCCCTAGATGAATTACTTCAACACCTGTAGACTGGATAATCCTACGCATAATGTTGATTGCGGCATCATGACCATCAAAAAGAGCTGCTGCGGTAACAATCCTTACTTTATTGTTAGGGATATATGGTTTTTGTTGTTCCATTTTATGAATATGACAATTTAAGCTTGCAATTTACAATTTTATTTTAAAAATTATTTGATGTTGCAGCTGGTTATTAATAAATAAGAAATATTTTTTGTTATTTAGCCCCGATTAAAGCGGCATCCCTCGCTGTTTTTTAGCGAGGATACAGCGGAAAGCGGGACAGGTGATACTTAATAAAACTAAACTTTGTGCTCCTAAAGAATAGTTGGCTTTGTTTTTGAATAATATAGTATTTTTACAAATTACCGATGACAAATTAATACAGAAAACAATTTATGATGAAGAAAATTTTAATTTTAGTGGTGGCAGTATCACTTTCCGGTTGTGCCGAAATGCAACAAGTTATGAATCAATTTCCACAAACACAAGGAATAGGCGGACTTGATATTGCCGGTGGATTGAAGGAAGCGTTGAATAATGGAATTTCGAAACAGGTTACAAAACTGACAGCTACCGATGGTTTTTATAAAAATGAAGCTGTAAAAATTTTATTGCCGGAAGAATTGAGAAAAGTAGATACCGGTTTAAGAAAAATTGGTCTGAGTTCTTTGGCTGATGAAGGATTGAAAGTGCTGAATCGTGCTGCTGAAGATGCAGTGAAGGAAGCGACTCCAATATTTGTAGATGCCGTTAGAAATATGACTTTTATGGATGCCAAAACCATTTTGATGGGAAACGAAAATTCTGCTACCAATTATTTACAAAACAGCACTTCGACAGCGTTGTACGGAAAATTCAACCCTGTGATTAAAAACTCCTTTACTAAAGTAGGTGCTGATACAGTTTGGGCTAACATTATTACAAAATACAACAGCATTCCTTTAGTGAATAAAGTGAATCCAGATTTGACTGATTATGTAACGAATCAAGCGTTGAATGGTGTTTTCAAGATGGTTGCCGTTGAAGAAAAGAACATCAGAACCAATTTGAGTTCAAGAACATCCGTTTTATTGCAGCAAGTTTTTGCGATGCAAGACAGAAAATAAATAAACCACCATGGACTAAAAGTCCATAGGTTTTGGTTTAGCAGCCTAAAAGTCTGCACGGTTATAATAATAAAAATCAGCCGCAGATTCGCAGATTTATTATAATCCCAAAAAAAAAAATCTGCGAATCTGCGGTAAAATTTTTTAGAACCTGAAAGGGAAATGCGCTAAAGTGCATAGTTTTAAACTATTTCTGTGACCAATAAATTTTTTGCTGTTTTTTTTAAACATAAAACAGCTTAATCTGAGTTTTTTATAAAAAAAAATACGTTTAGTTTTGAAATCACTATTCCTTACTAAAAACAAAGCTAAAACAAGCCTCTTATGCAAAAAATTACGATTCTAATCCATTGTGAAGATCAAAAAGCAATTATTGCCTCCGTTACAAATTATATATCCTCCATTGATGGCAATATTATCTATTTAGATCAACATGTTGATGCCGATGAAAATGTTTTTTTCATGCGTTTAGAGTGTGAATTTGGTGCCAAAAATTGGAATATAGAGGCTATTAAAACTGATTTTCAAGCTAACTTAGCTGCTCCATTTAATATGTCTTGGGAAATGTATACCCAAGACGAAAAACCTAAAATGGCTTTGTTTGTTTCTAAATATGACCATTGTTTGTATGATATTTTAGGACGGTACAGTGCAGGTGAATTACCTCTTGAAATTCCGTTGATTATAAGCAACCATGAGGACTTGAAATCAGTGGCGGAACGTTTTTCTATTCCGTTTCATTATATTCCTTTCACGAAAGACATTAAGGACGAAGGCGGACAAAAACAGCTGGAATTACTCCAGCAGTATCAGGTTGATTTTATTGTTTTGGCCCGCTACATGCAGATTATTCCACCTAATTTGATTGCGCAATACAAAAATAAAATCATCAATATTCATCATTCTTTTCTTCCGGCATTTCCTGGGGCAAAGCCTTATCATTCCGCTTTCAAACGCGGTGTAAAAATCATCGGTGCCACCAGTCATTATGTGACCGAAGGATTAGATGAAGGTCCAATTATCGAGCAGGATATTGCCCGAGTTTCACACAGTCATTCTATTGAAAATTTCATTATGAAAGGGCGCGATCTAGAACGCATGGTTTTGGCAAGAGCCATAAAACTGCATGCCGAAAGGAAAACAATGGTTTATGACAATAAAACGGTGGTGTTTTTATAGGAAGTAATATCCTTTTCGGGTAGTCTGACTTTTCAAAGTGTGTTTTTTTTTGAAAATTTAATCTACTTTGCAGACTTTCAAAATAAATGTTAAAAAAACTTAACTTATGTACAACAAAGTAATAACAAAATCTTAACAGCAAAACGTCTTCTTAAGTGTGATCTTTGTAGAGTAATAAACTGGTTATTTATTATTTTGGTTTTGGTTAGTTAAAGAATTGCCTGCATGTATAATGCAGGCATTTTTTATTTAGTCGTATTTATAAAGGAAATGACCGCATCATTAAAAGCGCTAGGTTGTTCCACATTTACAACATGGCCACAATTTTCTATTACAAATAATTGTGAGGATTTATAATGGCTCTCGACTACTTTACGAACCGATGGCAAGAACATATAATCCTCTTCACCCATAACATAAAGCGTAGGGATATTCAATTCAACTTGGCGGAACCATTTGAGCACTGGGTTTATTTCGGCAGTGAGTTTAAACCATTTGATAAATTCTTTTTGGTATAATTTTTTAGCCTCATTAATAAAAAGGATTCGGGATTGTTTGTGACTTTTTTTAGGCATGATAACAAAGGCAAAAAACTTGTATAAAACTAAATAAGGCAGTACGTATTTAAACACATTTCCCAATCGCATTAATACTTGAGAACGGAAATTCATTTTCAGGATTGCACCACCAAGAATCATACTTTGCACACGTTCCGGATACATTTCAGCCAACTGCCTGATGAGTATGGTACCCAATGAAATTCCAACAAAATGTGATTTATTTATTTTAAGAAAATCTAAAACTTCCAGAATATCATTGGCCAAAGCCGAAAAAGTATATTTTTGTTTGAAGGCTGTTTTTAATATTGCTTTTGATTCCCCATGACCACGCAAATCCAATAACAACACATTGTATTGTTTCTTGAAATCCCTAATTTGTTTGAACCAGATAGACGAACTTCCACCAGCTCCATGAACAAAAGTTACCCATTGGTCACTGTGTTTATTTTCGTAAATGGTATAATTAATCACGTTTCCTTTTTTTGTAAAAATAGAACTTTAATTTTAAATCTCAATCTTAACAAATAATAATGTATTTTAAAGATTGTATGTCTTAAATTTGCAAAAAAATTACACCCATGAAAGGAATACTGAAAGAGAAAAGTGAAATCGAGAAACTTAAAAAAGAATACCAAACGTTATCAGAACTAAATTTTGAGATCGAAAAGTCTGTTGAAAAAACCGAAGAGTTGATTTTAGAGGAATGTGAATTATAATTTTTGATGCATTTTTTTAAAATAATCAAACGCTTTTAGTAGCCTGCTTCCATACCAAGAAAACATTTCACCATCAACAAACACCGTTTTTGCATGATTCGTGTGTCTTCCTATCTCAAAAGCATCTTCCTCTTTGAAAGGATAGGGCTCTGAAGAAAGGAGAACTAAATCTGGATCACCTTCTACACGTATTTTTTTGAGTTCGATTTCTGGATACCGTCCGGAAGTCTCCGTATTGTTCTCATAAATGTTTTCAAAATGATTTAGTTTTAGCAATTCATTGATAAAATTATCGGAACCAGCAACCATAAAAGGATCTTTCCAAATGAAATATGCTACTTTTTTAACGGGTTTATCTTTGATGAAGTTTTTAAAATCGCACATGGCAAAAGCCAATTTGTCGTTCCATTTCTGAGCTTCGGTTCTACAATTAAAGAGCTGACCAAAATCAGTAATCATTTGCAAATTGTCTTCAATCGTGATAATATCCGTCACCCACACTGGACAAATTTTACGCAACTCATCTACAATTTCTTGTGTATTTTCCTCTTTATTACAAATGATGATATCTGGTTCTAGCAATTTGATTTTCTCAAAATGCACTTTCTTGGTTCCACCAACTATTTTCTTCCTTGACTTGAAATGATACGGATGCACACAGAACTTGGTAATCCCAATAATTCGGTCTTCTAAGCCTAAGTCATGTAGTAGTTCCGTTTGGGAAGGAACCAATGAAATAATTCGTTTTGGCGAAGTTTCAAAGGAATGGGTGGTCCCCATTTGATCTGTAAAGATTTTTTGTTTCAAGTTTAAGATTTAAAAAGTTTAACCACACCCGAGCGACAGTACTGACGAAGTAAAAGGCACAGTGATTCTCACAAAGATCGCAAAGTTTTTATTCAAATTGAGGCGCAAGCGTAATGAAACTTAATCTCTTACTGGTTCAAAAAAAATAAACTACCATGGACTGAAAGCCCATAGTTTTGGTTTAGCAGACTGAAAGTCTGCACGGTTATAATAATAAAAATCAACCGCAGATTCACAGATTTAATATAACCTCAAAAAAAAATCTGCGAATCTGCGGTAATTTTTTTTAGAACATGAAAGGGAAATGCACTAAAGTGCATAGTTTTAAACTATTTCTGTGACCAATAAAGTTTAAAAGTCTTAACCATTAAGGCATTAAGAAAAATTAAGACAAAATGTTTTCGTACTATTTTATGGGCAATCCAAAAAACCTAAACTTTAAACCTTTTCAAACCTTACACTAATTATTGCTGCCATTTCCTGTTGCATTTTCAGGGCTTCTTCTCTTGCTTTTTTGGCAAAATCAGTTCCATTTGAAGCATAAATAATTCCTCTGGACGAATTTATTAGTAATCCTACATTGGCACTCATACCGTATTTACAAACTTCGGATAAACTGCCACCTTGCGCACCAACTCCAGGAACCAGCAAGAAACTATGTGGAACAATTTTACGGATTTCAGTAAAATATTCCGCTTTAGTAGCGCCTACCACGTACATTAGGTTTTCGCTGTTTTTCCAGGTTTTAGACGTTTCTAATACTTGTTTGTACAATTCTTTAGCTCCGCTCCGTTCGGCTTCGCCTCGAGTTCCGTCAATGATTAAGGTTTGAAAATCAAACGCACCTTCATTGGAAGTCAAAGCCAACATAATGGTATGTTTGTTCTCGAAAGCCAAGAACGGTTCTACCGAATCTTTTCCCATATAAGGAGCAACCGTCACGCTATCGAAGTTTAAATCTTCAAAAAAAGCTTTGGCATACATCGAAGATGTATTTCCTATATCACCGCGTTTTGCATCTGCAATCGTGAAGATTTCGGGATAGTTTTCGTTGATGTACGCAATTGTTTTCTGCAGTGACATCCAACCTTTTATTCCGTAGGCTTCATAAAAAGCGGTATTGGGTTTGTAAGAAACGCATAAATCATGTGTAGCGTCAATTATCGCTTTGTTGAACTCAAAAATGGGATCTTCGAATGCTAAAAGATGTTTTGGAATTTTATTTAAATCGACATCTAAACCTACGCATAGAAACGATTTTTTTTCTTGAATTTGATTGTAAAGTTGTTCTGTAGTCATTTGTAGTTGGGTTGTGTGGCAAATTTACAAACTAGAATTCAATTAATTTCGAAATATCTACGATTACTCCAAAATTGTATTTCTCAGGCAATAGTACCAATTCAATAACTGGCTTTCGTAAAATAAATCACCATGGACTGAAAGTCCATAGTTTTGGTTTAGCAGACTGAAAGTCTCCACGGTTATAATAATAAAAATCAACCGCAGATTCACAGATTTATTATAATCTAAAAAAAAATCTGCGAATCTGCGGTAAAATTTTTTAGAACCTGAAAGGGAAATGCACTAAAGTGCATAGTTTTAAACTATTTCTGTGACCAATAAAAAATGAGGCCTTTTCAGACCTCATCCTAATTTAAAAAAAAAATAGTGTACTAATTATTTAGCAAGCAAAATTTCGACTCTTCGGTTTTGAGCTCTACCTGCTTCGGTTTTGTTAGACGCAATGGGTTTTTCAATTCCGTATCCTTCAGATGAAAGTCTATCGGCATTAATACCATTCGCAACCAGATACTCTTTTACTGCCGCAGCTCTGTCTTTAGATAATTGTAAATTTTTAACTACTGAACCTGTACTATCTGTATATCCTTCCAATACGAAGTTAGCAGTGCTAAAGTTGTTCATTACTTTTACAATTTCTTCTAATTTAAGATTAGATTCTGGTCTAATAGTTGCTTTCCCTGAGTTAAACAATATCGCTTTAGAGAAGTTATTTAATTCTTTAATTACCTCTGCTGTAACTTCAGGACAACCATTATTTGCTGCTGTACCTTTTACAGTTGGACATTTATCATCTTTATCAGCAATTCCATCACCATCAGTATCTGGCCACGGACAACCATTATTTTCTTTAGGTCCAGCCACTGTTGGACATTTGTCATCTTTATCAGCGAGCCCGTCACCATCAGTATCTGACCACGGACAACCCTTATTTTCTTTAGGTCCAGCCACATCTACACAAGCATCGTCTTTATCTGCAACACCATCACCGTCAGTATCAAGTACAGTTTCAGCTACTGCTGCATTCTCTACTTCGTTATCCACCGCAACAGCTGTCTTTTTTTTTTGATAAACAGGGATTTTAAATCCTAAATGAAAATCAACCGCTCTTGAATTATTCGAAATTAAATTAGTCACAGCAGAACCCGATCCAATAAAGAAAATACCGGTACGTAAACCAACACCTACTTGTGCTTGCTTATTGTAGTCCATGTAGGAAACTGGAACATAAAAACTAAACCATCTAGACTCAAAACGAGGAGTAATACTTACGCGATCAGCAATACTATTTTGGTTTAATTTATTTTTATCCACAACACTAAAATCGCCATTAAAGTTCAAATAAAACTTATTGTGAATATTCCAGTCTACATCAGCATGCACAGCAGTAGGCAAATACGATTTCACCGTTCCATTAACAACCGTTGCAGCATAATTATCTTTCAAAAGTTGATCAAAATCATCTGCATTATCAACATCAGCCTCTGTAATCGTTTTATTTAAATCATAAGTGTTTCGAATTCCTTTATCATAATTCATGCTTCCTATATCAGTAACTGATAATCCAAAACGTACTTTGTATTTATTTGCGTATTTTAAATTATTGATGTCTGTTCTTGAAGCATCATAATCAGGTCTCCATTCGTACACTAAACCTAAATCAAAGCCATATCCTTTTGATTGGCTATCGATTTCAACCGTACTGTTAGTTGCAAAATCTTGACTAGAACCATATAGAGCAGTTCCTGTACTTGTATATTGACTGTTTTGTGGAATTACAGTGTTTTCTACATATTTCAATTGCACTCCATTAGCTTGAAAATGATAGTTAGCCACTCCTTGCAAATATTTAGCAGTAAATCCACCTTTTACAAAGTGAGTTCCTTTTTGATACAATACCGCTGCGTAAGAAAGACCTAACTCTCCCCATGAATTCCCAACTGCATTTGGACTTCCTATACTGTAATCAAAATCATTTGTATTGTCTTTAGCCAATTCATCAATAACATTCCCATTTACATTTAAAATATTAACAGTAGCTCTTGCTCTTGTAAAAACAGCTATCGAATGCTTTGGAGCAATATTAAACATAAAAGACGGCCCCATAAAGTCCGTATTTAACACTGCATTATTACTCAAAGCCAATGATTTTTGAGCTTGTGTCTCAAAGTCGTATCCGCTTTTAAAAGCATCAAACAAATTCACACCATACGCATCATTCGTAGCCAATGTGCTAATAGAAAACAAATTAATATCTGTTTTGAAACGAGAATCAACAATAGAGGCTGGGTTAAACAACACACTTTGAACTCCCGCATAATTATCATGGACATACCCAAGATAAGACTGTGCATTTGCCGAAACAAAACTTGCAAAAACAAGTAGTACTAAAACTCTCTTTTTCATAAATTAATCTAATTAAACGTTTTACTATTAAACTGAAATAGTTTTAAAATTGCTGCAAAAGTAGAGTTTTTATTTACAAATACTTTCTTAAATTTTATTTTATATCATCTTAAAAACAATTAAATAAAAAATGCCACACTAAATAATTTAGTATGGCATCAGTATTCTATTTTCTTTATTATAAAGTTTATGCGCTAAACTCACACGATTTTTTTAGAAAACTTCGCTGGCTTCTTTCAGTTTTTCCATGTTGTTGACTAAGGCTAGCTCATCAACAATTTTCTGAATATCACCATTCATGATATTTCCTAAATCGTATAATGTCAATCCTACGCGGTGATCTGTTACCCGACCTTGAGCGTAATTATAGGTACGAATTTTTGCAGAACGGTCACCAGAACTTACCTGTGACGTACGTTTTGTAGCATCGTCAGCTTGTTTTTTGGCTAATTCCTGTTCGTACAAACGGGAACGTAAAACACCAAAAGCTTTATCTTTATTTTTATGTTGCGATTTTTGATCCTGACATTGCGCCACCAATCCGGTTGGAATGTGGGTCAAACGCACCGCTGATTTAGTCGTATTTACGGATTGTCCACCTGGTCCTGACGAACAAAAGAAATCGACACGTACATCATTCATATCAATATGCACATCAAATTCCTCAGCTTCTGGCAATACCATAACCGTTGCTGCTGATGTGTGTACACGTCCTTGCGTTTCAGTTTGTGGTACACGTTGCACACGGTGAACACCAGCTTCAAACTTCAAGGTTCCGTAAACATCCTCACCCGTAACTTCAAAAATCACCTCTTTGAATCCGCCCGAAGTACCTTCATTCATATCTACAACCGAAGTTCTCCAACCTCTGTTTTCACAATATTTTGTGTACATACGAAACAAATCCCCTGCAAAAATACTCGCTTCATCACCACCCGTTCCAGCACGAATTTCGACCATGACATTTTTAGCATCTTCGGGATCTTTAGGAATCAACATAAATTTGATTTCATCCTCCAGTACCGGCAATCTTTCTTTGGCTTCTTCCAGTTGCATTTTGGCCATTTCGGTCATATCTGCATCACTGTTATCCTCTATTATTTCGTTTGCTTCGTCAATATTCGCCATGATATTCACATATTCATCACGCTTTTCGGCCAAAGCTTTTAAACTTTTGTACTCTTGATTCAATTGCACATAACGCTTCTGATCCGAGATTACATCCGGCTGAATAATCAAATCCGAAATCTCATCAAAACGTTGTTTTACTATTTGAAGTCTATCTAACATATACTTAATCCTTTTATTGGAGTGCAAAAATACAAAATTTTTGTTTAAAGTATAATGTTTAAAGTTCCAAGTTTTTTTAGGAGCTATTTCCTGCTATTCGCTCTATCTTTTCCTTGCTGGCAGCAGCAAGGAAAAGGATGCCGCTACTATCAGGGCTAGAGATTTTGTGCTAAAAAGTATGTTTTAAAATTTTTCTCCAAATTTAAAAAAGAATACTATTTTGTAAGAAAAATTTAATATATTTGAAAACAAATATTGTGTGATGGCTATCACACATACCCACCCATAATCGGGTGACTTTGTGTGACTTTGTCACACATATAAACGAGTTAGCGGTTATTTTTGGAAATCGCAGTGAAATCAACACTTTCAAAGAAATAATGAAATTTGAAAAATGGAAAAATCTCTATTCGAAAAGCATCCGTCACAATCACTAAATGAACTTTATTCTAAAAGGAATTACCAAGGAGCAAATCCTGTGGAAGCGCAAGTTTTATTTGTAGGACGAGATCCAAATTGGGCATTTGACATAGAAACTAAAGAAATGTTTAATTACGTCTCTGAATATTTAACTGACGGAGTAACTTTTTGGGAAACTTACCATATTCATCATCCTTTTTTATTACCAAATTATAAAGGAGACGGAAAACGCTATCATAAAATTTTCTCTAAACTAAATGTTGAAAGTAGTTTGGCAAGCAAAATTTCATTTGTTGAACTTATTGGATTTCCAACTACTGGAATGGCAAAAACGAATAACAAAAGCTTTTTAGAATATTTAATTTCCACAGAAAATAGAAAGCACTTAATAGAATTGGATAAGCTATTAAATGACTTTGAAAAAACAATATTCATAGCTTGGGGTTTACTTGAAGATTTTAAATATTTAAATAGAGAAACTGGATTATTCAGAAAATTAGCAGAAATAGACAAAAGCGGAATGAATATCAGCGAATTAAATCAGCACGAAAACATTTATATTCATAGACATTTTTCTGATGCAATTAGTAATGCAACACTTGAAAAAATGAAAACAGAAATAAAACGGAATATAAAACGGAATATAAAATAAAACAACCGCTAACAGCTAGGGATTCGTTGGGTGCGAAGCACCAACAATGAAGCACGTGTTGAACGGAACCAGTTACTGGCAGGAACTATGCACTTATCGTAAAGTTTTGAAAGGGAATGTCAAGAGGATTTAAAGTTCTCTTTTATTGTGTGGTTAAAGCAAGATGGTTTTTGCGTGTTTTCCTTCACTTTTGAGCACAACTTGCCCTACCCATAAATGGGAGGTTTTAATTCGCGTCATGTCTTGGAATCACTTGCTGTTTTTGTAGTTCCTATAGTGCCGGTGAGGACTTGTTTTTGGCTTTTATAATCCCTTGAATTTCTTTTATTTCCTGTGTTTTGTTCTTGAAATACCGTACTGTATTTTATTTTTATAACCACAAAGCGACTTTTGCAAAAAGAATTATAATTGTAGTTTAAATCAAATACATTTACGCTATAATTAACCCATTAGTGTTCGTTTATAGGTTAATAGACCCCAGTACTAACGAGAGCGTCTCGCTCGTGAATACCAAACAAATTAGTCACAGTTGAAATACTAGATAAGATTGCTTCGTTCCTCGTAATGGCTCCATTGTTGTTGTTTTTTTTTAGTAAATTTGATTTTAAGAAAATCCTGCTATGAACAACACAAAAAATCACGACGAGCGTATTGCAAAAATGACATTCGCCTCCGTATATCCACATTACGTCACAAAAGTGGAGAAGAAAAACAGAACAATAGAGGAATTACATCAAGTGATCAGTTGGCTAACGGGTTATGATGAAAAAAAACTGCAAGAACTGATTGAAGAAAAAGTGACTTTTGAGGAATTTTTTCAAAAAGCGACATTGAATCCTAATGCGCACCTAATTACTGGAGTAATATGCGGTTATAGGATCGAAGAAATCGAAAATACACTAACGCAGCAAGTCCGATTTTTAGACAAATTGGTGGATGAATTGGCCAAAGGACGTAAAATGGAAAAAATCTTGCGAACTGCTTCGCACTAACTCCTATTACTATTAGATTGAAGCAATCTAAAAATTAAAGCAACTGTCCAGTAAAAGTGGTGCTGCAACTCATAGCGATTTACTTCTTACAAAAAAACACGTTTAGGACAACTGTGATTATCAATATACGCCTCCGCAAAAGAATAAAGAAAGCGCGGCTTATGAAGCTTTCTCAAATTGCGAAGTCCGTTTAAATAGCCCTACAAATAGATTTTGAGAAAGATTGTAGTGTAAAAACCGGATGATCTACTGATTTTAAAGTCTGAATCTCAAAATCCAAAGCTTTTAAGCTTCTATCTTCTAAAAAAAAACGATAAACCATACTGGAATATTGGCAAAAATAGCGTCTTCTAATCGCTATAAAGTCATTTGGTTAGCGGAAATTCCAGTGATGTGTTGCATTATAAAACATACCAAAATTAGGTTTTATATATGCCTGTTTTGGAATATTTATTTAAAATAAAAGAAGTTTTTTTTACAGACTGACGTTAGTTGCTGCGCTACGAGAAACACCGTAATAATAAGGAATTATAACTAAAAACGTTAAAAGAGATCCTATTTGCTTTTCGTAATAATATCTCTTTTTTTTTCTCTTTCAATTGTTAAAATTTTAAAATAAATACTAAAACGCTTTTTTTAGTTAGGATAGCTAACTATATTTACATTATAATTGTAGTTTACAAAAACAAAATAGTACTAATTTTAAAAATTAATCTAATGAGTAAATCAATTTTCTATCACGCAGGTTGTTCTGTTTATCTAAGCGCAGAACACGATGTAATTGACCTAATTGGACATTCAAATGTTCAAATCGTTAATCTTGGAACAGATAAATCAAGAATTGACGAAGCAGTAAAAGCAGGTGTAAAATCTGTTCCAGCATTAGTAACCCCAAATGGGAATGTATTGCACATCAATTTTGGTGCATCAATGGCTGATGTTATCAGGTAATAAAAAACTGCTGAAACACACATAGTTTTTTTAAAAATTTAAAATTACAAAAAAATGAAAAAATGTATTACAATAATTCTAGTAGCTTTTGCTCTTTCTATTACGCAAGCGCAAACTAAAAAGCCAGCAGGTTATACGTATGGAACCAAACAAGTTTCTAAATCTCCATTCAGTTTAGAAGATTTAAAACTTTTGCAACAAACCTTGCTATTTAGCGACGAAGATGTACAATATTTAAAAATGAGCCACGACATTTTAAAAGATCAAACAAACGATATTTTAGATGTTTGGTATGGTTTTGTTGGAGGTACACCACAATTACTATACTTTTTTGGCAACAAAACTACAGGAAAACCTGAAGCAGAATATTTAGCCAAAGTTCGTGAAAGATTCGCCATGTGGATTTTACAAACCGCAGAAGCAAATTATAATCAAGATTGGTTGAATTATCAGTACGAAATTGGTTTACGTCATTACTCAACCAAAAAAAACAAAACCGATAAAGCAACAGCTGTTCCTATTGTAAATTACAGATATATTCCCGCATTGACAATTCCGCTTACAACAACTTTAAAACCATTTTTAGCAAAAAAAGGGGCAAGTGCAGCCGATGTTGATAAAATGTACAACGCTTGGGTAAAATCAGTTTTGTTGCAATCAATACTTTGGGGACAACCTTATATGAAAAAAGGAGAATTTTAAGAATAAAAATATGAAAATAGCAGTTTGGGATACGTATGTAACTCGCAAAGACGGTAAAGTGATGCATTTTGATATTTTAGTAAACGAAAATTTGAAAGATGAAAACCAAATCTTTGAATATGGAAAAACGTATCTAAAAAGTGTGATGCAAGAAGGACAAAATCTAACCTCAAAAGAATGTAATTTTTGTCATATAGACAAAGCTCCAAATGAAGTTGAAAAACAAATTATAAAAAGTGGTTTTGCCATTATCGAAATGGAAAACTGCTATTAATTTTTATATTTGATTAGGGTTACTAACTTTGTAAACCGAAAGCGATCTTTGCTTTCGGTTTATTATTTGTAAAAAACATGGAAAGCATTTTTAATTTAAATAACCAAAATTCGAATCTTGACAATAAAATTGTTGCAGGATTAGACCGTATTTCTCAAGTTTTCAAAACTCTGCTTTGGGGAAAATCAAAAACTTATAACTTAAGCCCTATTCAAATTCAATTACTTATTTTTATTGAGTATCATAGCGAAGAAAAAACAACTATTAGTTATTTATCACAAGAATTTAATTTAGCAAAACCAACAATTAGTGATACAATTAAAACATTAGAACAAAAACAATTTATAAAAAAAATAGTTGACAAAAACGACAGTCGAAGCTATAGAATTAAATTGACCCAAACAGGGAAAAATATAGTGTTAGAAACGGAAAGTTTTGTAAATCCTTTAGCTGAAATAATTGCAAATTCAAACCAGAATGATAAATTAGTTTTGTGGGAAAGCATAACAAATATTATTCAACAATTAAACGAATTGAAAATAATTAGCGTTCAAAGAACTTGTTTCAACTGTAAATTTTATTCTGATAATAACAACATATCTTTTTGCAATTTACTTAATCAAAATCTAAAAACCGAAGATATTAGAATTGATTGTGAAGAGTTTGAATTAAATAATTCAAACTAAAGCAGCTACAAATTAAGTAGACATCTCCGCTAGAAACATACTGACTGCCTCTTTCACTTCCTTTTAAGCTCGATTACATCGAGTACTTATTAATTCATTGCACTTGCAATGCGAATAAACAATTATACTCTAAAAATGTATCTCAAGGTGGAAAATTCTTGTGAATTGTAAGCTATTTCTAAACACCAATAATCCTGTTTTTGACCGTGTAATTTATTATATTTGTTTAAACAAACTGTAGTCTTTTTTCACTTACTGTCCTTTTATCAAATTGAAAAATGATAAAAAAATTAGAAATAAAGTCAAATCCTAAAGTTGAAATAGTTTTCAACAATTTTCCTAAATTTATTCGGGATAAGATACTATCAATTAGAAAATTGGTTCTTGAAACCGCACATGAAATTGATGGCTTAAACATGTTAGAGGAAACTTTAAAATGGGGAGAGCCAAGTTATTTGGTTAAAAATGGAGGTTTTTTCACAGACTGCTGTTAGGTAGTCATTGTAACGGGCGACCCAAAGGGACAAAGAACATTCAGACATTTAAAAATTTGAATATGAGAAAAGTAATTGCAGCAATCAATATGACACTTGACGGAGTTTGCGACCACACTGTCGGAATTGTTGATGAAGAATTACATCAACATTATTCTACACTTATAACTAATGCAGGAGTAATTTTATATGGTCGCACAACCTATGAACTAATGCAATTTTGGCAAATACTTTTGCAAAATCCATCTGGTAAAAAATCAATGGACGATTTTGCAATTTCAATTGACAAAATTCCAAAACTTGTTTTCTCCACCACATTAAAGGAAACCAACTGGGTCAGTGCAAAACTTTCAGACCTACCACTTAACGAAAAAGTTTTGGAACTCAAGCAACAATCAGGACGGAACATATTGATAGGAAGTCGGAGTTTAATTATTCAACTTTTAAACAATAATCTCATTGACGAATTTCAAATTTGTATTCATCCTATCATCGAAGGAAAAGGACTAAAACTATTTGAAAAAATCAAAGACAGAATCATGTTGAAACTCATCAACACAAAATCTCTAAATTCAGGGGTGACAATAATGTATTATGTACCAAAAGTAAAATAAACGACTAACCAATAATAATACAGAACCAAAAAACTGAAAAGAATTAGACTAAAAGTATAAGTGATGACAAAAAGTAAATTAATCGAAATGCACAATGTTGGTATCGTTGTGGAATCCCTCGATAATGCTATTGCTTTCTTTACAGAAATTGGACTGATATTAGAAGGACGAATGATGGTTGAAGGCGAAAGGGCAGGACGTGTAACAGGACTCGGTAATCAGTCTGTTGAGATTGCAATGATGGTTACACCAGATGGGCATTCCCGACTTGAACTATCACATTTTTTTGCACCTCAAACAATTGCGGACCACAGAAATAATCCAGTAAACTCACTTGGCTATCTACGTGTAATGTTTAGGGTTGATAATCTTGACGAACTACTAATTAGACTTGAGAAATTTGATGCTAAGGTAGTAGATGAAGTTGTTCAGTTTGGAGAAACCTATCGACTCTGTTACATACGAGGAGTAGAAGGACTTCTAATCGGATTAGCGGAACAGCTCGGTAGTGAAACCGCATCTGACATTTTAGAAAAAAAATGACACATTCAACTAATGAAAAAAAACAACGACCCGCTAATCGAGCAGACGGCTCCGCTAGAAACTAACGGAGTGCGCCTCTCACACCCACCGTTCCCTTCGTCTTCGCTCAGGACAGGCCAAGCGGGTCACTTATACGGCGGTTCGTCCCGAAGCTTCGGGATGATGGGTTGAGTTCCATGTAAATTCCCAACATAGACTGGTAGCCTCGTTTCTTGAGTCTTTATAGGGTAATGATAGTGGTGAGAATCGGGCTTTACTTAATTTTGATTTCGGATTTCGTGATATGCTTCGCTGTTGGACAATTGCTCAGCCGTCTTTGCAAGTGCGACAAAATGCAAAGGCGTGATTGTGGTTGCTTCTCTTCGCATACTGCTATTCGTTTGCAATGAGTATGATAAGAACACTCTAACGGTTATTTTTAAGGCTTTTTTACGCCTTAATTTGGTATCAAAAAGAGGAAGCGACTTTTAAAAAAAGAATTTGAATTGCAGTTTAAATCACCTATATTTACTTTCTAATTAACTCAATTTGAGTTCGTTTGGCGGTTTTTAGACAAACTGACGTTGGCTGAAATTTTAAACAAAGGGCTACTTAAAATGGAAGAAACAAAAATATCAAAGCTGTCTGCAATCCTCAACGCAGACTTTAGCGAAGAAGATACTATTTGGCTAACCAATGGTAAGACTCTAAGAAAGACAATAGGTGTTTTAGGGATGGCATTACCGTTCCTTCTCCTCTTATCTCTATATATCTTCACTACTTTTGGAAGGCCTTTGGAGTCAATAAGTCACTATTACTACACAAGAGTATCAGGAGTATTTATTGGAATAATGAGCATTTTAGCCGTCTTCCTTATCATTTATAAAGGGAAAGAACCAATAGACCTTTTCGTCTCGCTTATTGCTGGTGTTTCGGCACTTTTTGTAGTGATGTTTCCGACTGGAAACATCACAGAAATATGCCACGATACAACCAAAGCATACTCAGTAACTATTTTATCAAAAAATGCATTTCGAGAAAACTTTCACTATATATCAGCAGGACTATTTTTAAGCTGTTTGTCGTATATGTCTATATTTCTATTCACAAAGTCGGATAAAACTAAAGAAGAACGTGTAGTGAAGAAAAAAATTAGAAATAGGATATACAGAGTGTGCGGAGTACTTATGATTTTTGCAATTACAGTAATTTTTTTAGGAGGGTTCTGTAAATTAATTCCAGAAGACATTTATCAAAATCACCAATTAACCTTTTGGATGGAAGCCTTAGCCGTTGAAAGTTTTGGATTTTCCTGGCTTATAAAGGGAGAAACTTTGTTTAAAGACAAAAAAATAATAAATACATAATAAAATGGCAACAAAACAATCAACCAACAGAAATTTGGAGTTTGAAAGTATTGGAACAAAAACTAAATTACATTCATGACAAAACCGTAGCATCCATTTTCGTAACTGATATTATTAATTGAAAATCTAATTCAGCCAGAGATTATGGGAACAACGATCAAACAATTTTAGAGACGGATTTGAATTGATTGTGATACTGAGTGCGAGCTCAAAGTTTGCATTAGCGGTGAATTCTAATGAATGTTACATCGATAAATATACGGAAATTCTCTTTTAAATACACTTATTTTGCTATATTCGTTTGAAACAAGCAGAAGTTTTTTCACAGACTGAGGATAGCGGTAATTGGTACGAGCGTTAATTGGGATATTGGGTTTAAACCATTTGACAAATTATAAGTCAAACACCAAAAAAAATATGAAAATTATGAGAAATATAACTTGCATATTATTGCTTTTATTATCAATTGTTAGTTGTAGCAAGAATGACAATGAAATCCAACAAACCCCAACAGAATCTATGTATTATCCTTCTAATACGAGTGCTTCTTGGGAAACTAAATCTCTTTCTAGTTTAGGCTGGAATCAAAATGCTGTTCAACCACTGAAAGATTACCTTAATCAAAAAGGAACAAAATCATTTATGATACTTGTCAATGGGAGAATTGTAATGGAGGAATATTTTAATGGACACACGGCGACAGCTACATGGGAATGGAATAGTGCAGGCAAAACACTCGTCGCCTCTACTGTTGGTATCGCCCAACAAGAAAATCTTTTAAATATTAATAACAAAGTATCTGATTATTTGGGAACAGAATGGACGAGTATGCCATTAAACAAAGAA